>Ga0316187_10005773_pt1 | contig 10691 bp, 7 predicted proteins | sample CroRivburrow1_MG_FD_204927 | JGI IMG/M metagenome (GOLD analysis project Ga0316187, IMG submission 204927) | Coastal sediment microbial communities from Maine, United States - Cross River worm burrow 1 | ecosystem: Environmental > Aquatic > Marine > Coastal > Sediment | place: USA: Maine...
GACCAGGTCGTCGAGATCATCATCGGTTCCAGCGATCTTCGGTCCGAAGGCCACGTTGTCGTAGATCGATTTCGGGAACGGGTTTGGCTTCTGGAACACCATGCCGATCTGCCGGCGCACCTCGACCGGATCGACGTCCGGGCCGTACAAGTCGACACCGTGGTATTCGACCAAACCGCTCACGTTTGCGATTTCGATGAGGTCATTCATCCGGTTCAGGGAACGGAGAACGGTGCTCTTCCCACAGCCGGAAGGCCCGATCAGGGCGGTTATCTCATGCTGGCCCACGTCGAGTTCGACCCCGTGGACCGCCGGGAAGTCGCCGTAGTGAACGCTCAGCCCGTCCAAATGGAACACGGCCTCTTCGGTGCTGCCCGGGTCCGGCGTTGCGGCAGCGGCTACCGATGTCGCGTCGGGCCGTGTCTGAGCTGTGGTCATCTCACCACTTTCGTTCACTGCGATTCCTAACGACTATGGCGGCGGCGTTCGCCGCGAGAAGCAGCACAAGCAGCACCAGGATCGCGGCCGGCGCCAGCTCATCTCGAAAAGCTCCGTCTGGCTGGCGCGACCAGGAGTAGACCACGACCGGGAGCGCCGTGTATGTCCCCGTCAACTGTTCCGTCAGGCCCTGGCCGCCGGTGGTGAAGAAGCCCGTCGCCGCTCCGACGAGGAGGAGAGGCGCGGTTTCGCCGAAGGCGCGGGCGAGTGTGAGAACGGTGCCGGTGAGTATCGCCGGAAGTGCGGCCGGTAGGACCTGATGGCGGGTCACCTCCCATTGGGTTGCCCCCACGCCGTACGCCGCCTCTCGAATGGCTGCTGGAACCGCTCGCAGTGCTTCCGATGTCGTGATCACCACGATTGGCAGCACCAGAACGGCCAATGTGAGGCCGCCAGCGATGATGTTCCGACCGTTGGTCGACCCTCCCGCGCCGATCGCGGTCACCAGCCGCACGATGACTCCGAGCCCGAGAAGCCCGTAGACGATCGACGGCACTCCGGCGAGGTTGCGGACGTTGGTCTGGATGAACCGGGTCGGGCGGGTGTCCTGGGCGTACTCCTCGAGATAGACGGCAGCCGCCATGCCGAGTGGGATCGCGACGACGGCTACCACCAAGGTCAGCAGGACCGAGCCGATGATGCCGTTCACTACTCCCGCCGTGTCGCCGGACAGAGAGATCGGCGATGAGACGAAGTCGGCGCCCCGGGTGATGAAGACCGACCATGCGCCGGCAACGATGTCGGCCAGGAGCGCAACAAGCACGCCGAGCGACAGCAGAAGTCCGAGCAATGCCGCTACCTGAAACGCCGACTCTCCCCACTTGACGCTATGTCCGCGCAGCCTGGCGGCGACTGCAGACCGGGTCGGGTTGGCAGTGCCCGCGGTCATCAGTATTTCTCCCTGACCCTGCGGACGAACCGGTCGCCGATGATGTTCAGTACCAGCGTCATGGCGAACAGGAGCAAACCTACGAAGAAGAGGCTCTGGAAGGCAAGCCCGGAGCCGGCGACCTGGTCGGATCCGATGGCCAGAGCCGTCATGGCTGCGGTCATCGTCTGGCCCGGCTCGAGAGGATTCATCTGCAGGAGCGAACCGCCGGTGGCTCCCGCCGCCATCGCCACGACCATCGTCTCTCCGATCGCTCGGGAGACTCCGAGAATGAGCGAGGCGACGATGCCGGAAACCGCCGCCGGCAGTACAACTTTGCGAACAGTCTCTCCCCGCCTAGCTCCAAGACCGTATGACGCCTCGCGCAGTGACACCGGGACGGCGCGCAACGCATCCTCGGTGACTGCTGCCACCAGGGGCGTCACCAGGACGCCGACGCCGATCCCGGCTGCGGCCATGTTGAAGGTGTTGGCAGTGAACAGACGCTGCACCAAGTTCGGTGAGATCCAGGTGAGTGCGAAGTAGCCAAGCACGACACTCGGGATGCCGGCGAGGACCTCGACGATCGGCTTGAAGATTCGCCGGGCCCGCGGCGATGCGTATTCGGAGAGATATATGGCGGCGCCCAGGCCAAGCGGTGTTGCCACCACCATGGCGATTCCGGCGATGATGACGGTACCGAGCACAATCGTGCGCACATCGAAGAAGTCCCGTCGCGGGAACCACCCGAGACTCCAGAGCTTGGAGAGTTCGACCTGCGTGACGAAGTTCCAGGCTTCCCCGACCAGTGCGAACACTATGGCCGCACCGACCAACACAGTGGTGGCCGCCGCACCAAACAAGATGCCGCGTACACGTGCTTCCTTTCGGCGGCGGCGCACGTCTCCAGTGAGCGTCGCCGACGCGTCGAGGCCGCGCCGTCCGTGCGTGGCCTCGACGGTGGGGTTGCGCCGGCTCACCGGCCGGCCCACGCTGATCTTGTTGCGGAGTAGTCGGCAAGGCGTACGTAGCCCGACTCGTCGACAGAGGCGAGGCCCTCTTCTGACAGATAGAGGTTGACGTAGTCGACGAGCGCCGGATTCGCTGCAGCCTTGGCCGTGTTGACATAGATGAACAGCGGCCTGGCGATCGGGTAGCTCCCGTCGGCAATGGTCGCAGGTGTCGGAGCCACGCAACCGGCGTCGCCCTCCACCGCGATCGCCTTCAGCCTGTCGGCGTTGTTGATGTAGAAGGCATATCCAATCCAACCCAAAGATGTTGGGCTACCGGCAATACCTTCCACAATGACGTTGTCGTTGGCGGAGGCGACGTAGTCGGGCCGGGTCACAGCATCCTCGCTGCGCTCGTCGGCAATGTCCTCGAGGACCAGTTCGACGAAACTGTCGTAGGTTCCCGACTCTTCACCCGGCCCCGTAACCGTGAGTTCCGCCGCCGGATAGGGAGCATGGGCGGCGCCGAGTTCGCTCGCAAGGGCGTCGGCGTCGCTCCAACTGTCGAAACCGATCGACTCCGGTCCCAGAAGCGCATAGAGATCTTCATTACCGAGACAGTCGACCGCACCGTTGTCGGTCGAGGTGACGACGGAGAGTCCGTCGATGGCCACCATCAGCTCAACGTACTCGACGCCCGCGTCGGCGCAAGCCTCAGCCTCCGAATCCTTGATGGCACGCGAGGCGTCGGAGATGTCGGTGTCTCCTGCGCAGAAGAGCTTGAAGCCGTCACCGGTGCCCGGGCCCTCGACGGAGATAGCAACATCTGGATTGGCCGAGCTGAACTTCTGCGCGTTGGCAGCCGAGATGGGTTCCACCGTCGACGAACCGGAGACCCGGATAGCGGAACCTCCTGAGCCACCATCGTCGGCGTCCGAGCCGCCGCATGCTACGGCAATCATCGCCAATGCGATGATGAAAACGACTGACCTCTTGTGCATTAGTTCCGTCCTGAATAGATGTCGGAGCGAAGCTATCTCGCGGAGGTGGACGAACCTGGGCCCCAATTGTGAACGGGGGGTGAACGTTCTAGGAAGGTTCAGCATGCTGTAGGACGGAGACGGTGAGCGACCTCCCGGGTGTACGCTCGGATAAGCGACCTCTGGAGCCACTGTGCAACACACATTCAATTCCACCGGACTCGATCGCCAGATCAAGAGGCTGCAAGATCACAAGCAGCAGTGGGCCCGCCTCGCCGTGCCTGAGAAGATCCGTCTCCTCGAAGAAGTGCGCCGCCAGGCCGCCAAGCAGGATCACGACTGGGTACAGATAACCACAGCAATCAAGGGGGTCTCGCCGGATTCCCCCCTGGCAGGAGAGGAATGGTCCTCGGGGCCGTGGGCCCTCATCAGCGTCATCAATCTCCAACTCGAGACCCTCGAGGCTCTCGCTGCGGGCACCAACCCCCCATTGTTGAAGGGGGCCCTGCGCGATGGTCCCGATGGCCGGGTGGTGGCGAAGGTCTTCCCGCACAACATGTACGATCGGCTGCTTTTCAGTGGCTACTCGGCAGAGGTATGGATGGAGCCCGGAGTCGCCGCAGCGAACCTGCCGGGGACGATGGCGACCTTCTACCAGGAGGCGGCACCGGAAGGCGCGGTGGGGGTCATATTGGGAGCGGCCAACATCACCAGCATTGCCCCGCTCGACCTGATCTCGAAGATGTTCGGCGAAGGTGAGGCGTGCCTACTCAAGATGCACCCGCTCATCGATGACCTCGGCCCTGTATTCGAACGGATCTTCGCCCCCTTGATCGACGCGGGGTATGCCGCGATTTGCTACGGAGGGGCCGATGTCGGCGAGTACCTCGTGCGCCACGAAGGAATCGACACCATCCACGTGACCGGCGGGGAGAAGACTCATGATGCCATCGTCTATGGCAGCGGCCCCGAGGGAGCAGCGCGCAAGCAGCGCAATGAGCCGCTGACCGACAAGAAGGTCTCCAGCGAACTCGGCAACGTGACGCCTGCCATCGTTGTCCCCGGGCCCTGGACTGATGCCGACATTGCCTTCCAGGCGGAGCACTTGACCACTCAGAAGCTCCACAACAGCGGCTTCAACTGCGTCGCTTCCCAGGTGCTCGTCCTCCCGGAGGCGTGGGAGAAGTCGGCGGCCCTGCTCGATGCTCTCACCGGCACAATCGGCGCGCTGCCGACGCGGCATCGCTACTACCCGGGTGTCGCCGATCGCCAGCAAGGTTTCGTTGACGTCTACCCGGAGGCGGAGCACCACGGGAGCGGTTCACCGGTCACCGTGATCACAGGCCTCGACTGGGATTCCGACGAGTACTGCTTCCGAACCGAGGCGTTCGGGCCTGTCTATGGGCAAACCAGCTTGCCCGGTTCGAATGCAGCCGACTTCCTCGAGGCGGCGGTCGAGTTCTGCAACGAACGGCTTTGGGGCACCCTGGCGGCCGACATCATCATCCATCCCCGCACGATCAAGGAGCTGGGGCCCCGGTTCCAGACGATCCTCGCCAAGCTGCGCTACGGCACGATCGGCGTGAACGCGTGGAACGGCGTCGGGTTCCTCCTCGGTGTTACCCCGTGGGGTGGTTTCCCCGGCGCGACATACGCGGACATTCAGAGCGGGATCGGGACGGTGCACAACACGCTCCTGTTCTCGAAGGCGGAGAAGTCGGTCGTGTACGGGCCGTTCCAACCGTTTCCGAGAGCGCTGGGTTCGGGCGAGATCCACATGTCGCCGAAGCCGGCGTGGTTCGTTACGAATCGCCAGGCGCACCACATCGGCCGCAAGATCACCCGCTTTGTCGCCAACCCCGGTCCCCGCCACCTCCCCGGCCTCTTCAAGCACGCACTGCGCGGCTGAGGGTCTTACTCCCTTGAACAGTGGAAGTGACTCATGGCGATACGATCGAGGAGGACGGCATTGGGCGCGCTGACTGTGCTCAGCGTCGTGGCGGTGTCGGCTCTCGGCCTCTGGGCGCTGCAGCGACGGCTCATCTACTTCCCCGATCAAGCCGCTCCTTCGATAGGTGTGATGGGCCCCGGGTGGGAGGAAGTCTCGTACGAGACGACGGACGGTCTTGTGCTGGAAGGCTGGTTCCGAGGGTCGGAGCCCGGCCGGCCCGTAGCGGTGGTCTTCAGTGGCAACGCCGGGAATCGAGGAGATCGGGCCTCACTCGGCCGTGCCCTTGTCGCGAGCGGACTCGGCGTGCTGCTGACCGACTATCGGGGCTACGGGGGGAATCCGGGCCATCCGACCGAAGACGGGCTTGCCGACGACGCTAGAGCGGCGGTCGCCTTTGTGAAGGAGCGAGCGGATGACAGTCCACTGGTCTACTTCGGCGAGTCGCTCGGTGCCGCGGTCGCCGTCGAGTTGGCGAGCGTCGATCCACCGGCGGCGCTGGTCCTTCGATCACCATTCACGTCTTTGGCTGCCGTGGGACGTGTTCATTACCCCTGGCTCCCGGTGGGGAGGATGTTGAAGGACCGGTATCCGTCCGATGAGTGCATCAAGTCTGTGTCGATCCCGACTCTGGTCATCGCCGGAGATGCCGACTCGATCGTGCCCATCGGCCAGAGCCGGGAGATCTGTGAAGCGGCGCCGGGATGCGAGCAGCTCGTGGTGATACAGGGGGCCGACCACAACGATCCGGCCCTGCTGTCAGGCTCCCGGCTGATTGACGAGGTCGCAGTATTCGTCGCTGAAGCCACCGGCTAGCGCACGACGATATCGCGACCCTTGGCATGGAACCCGGGTCAGCCGCTCGCAGCGGTGGCTGACACTGAGTCTTGGGAGATGATGGCGGGAAGGGGTGTGGGCCCTTCATCAGGGCGCGGCGGTCGTGCGCTTGCGTCTGGATGATGCCTGGTCAAGCCAGTGCGTCGTAGATGCGGGTGAGGATGGTCTCGGCAGCGAGGAGCGCTATTACCAGGACGATGAACGGCACCAGGCCGCCGAGGTCCACGTGGTCACCGAAGACGACGTCGACGGCCCCGAGAATGACGAACTTGGAGCCGAGCAGCACAGCCCACGTCGCCAGGCCCCGAAGGATCATCGCTCTGCTTCCGGACCGGGACCGGAAGTGGCCGGCGATGCGGTGCTCGATCGCCAGGGTTGCCTTCAAAAGCACCTGAAGCAGCGCAGCGGTGAACAGTGAGATCGTGAACGAGTCGATCACGACGCGATCCCAGTACTGGACGAAGAGATTGAGCACCGTGAGATCGACGAGCACGTACAGCGTGTAGCGGATGAAGCGGCTTTGGCGGGCCGAAACCCGCTGCGAATCCTCGGCTTCTGTCGTCTCACCCGTCATATCTGAGTCTCCCCGGGTCGAGGTGCGCGTCCGATCCTCGGACGCCACAAGCTGGAGCGCCTACGAGGGTGTCACGTACTGCACGTGGACCTGTTCGATGGTGCCGTTGAACTTGAACGGTGCCTTGTTCCGGTAGTCGAGTGACACGGGTGAGCCGAGCGCCTGGCCGATGTCCAGGCAATCGTTGGCGGTGAAGCCAAGCGGGGCGCTGACTGGTACCGTGCCCTCGGCCACGACCGCACCGTTCACCTTGAGAACAATGGTCAGCGGGCCGGTCGCGACCGGTTCGATGGGGGTGGTCTCGACCTCGATCCTCACCGTGCCGACTGGCAGTTTCTCGGTGCTACGGATCTTGGTTCGCTCGATGAGGAAGAGGTTGTACTCGTAGCAGAGAATTCCGTCTTCGACGAAGAGCGTCAAACCAGCGGAGTTGCCGCCCAGCTTGTAGAGCACGCCGTTTGCATCGTCCGGGATGTCGGCGTCGATGGCGACGACGTTGTGTCTGTTCCCCAGTGACGGCGCTGCGAACTCGGGCATGCGAACGAAATCGCCCGGGAAGGTCCATTCTGTTTGGGGAGGCTGGACACGCAGTTCGGGGTGGAAGATAGGGATGAACAGCCCACCGCCGATGGGTAGCGCCTGGTTCTTGGCTGCTTCGATGATGAAGATCTCCTTCATCTGGGCCAACTTGTCAGGCATCACGGCAGCGAGGTCCTTGGCTTGGGTCCAGTCTTCCTCAAGGTTGTAGAGCTCCCAGACGTCGTCGTCTGGTGTCCACTCCAAGATGCTGGGATCGACGCCGGGAACCCACGGCAAACGCGGGCCGAGCGCCGAGGCCATCCATCCATCGTGGTAGACCGAGCGGCTGCCCATGATCTCGAAATACTGGGTCAGAAGGCGCCCATCCGCTGTCGGATCATCGAACGTGTAGGCCATGCTCACACCGTCGATGGAGTCCTGTTCGACTCCGCTCACCTTCTGGGGCGGTGTGATGCCGAGGATCTCATAGATGGTTGGGACCACATCGTTGCAGTGGTGGAACTGCGGGCGCGGCGTGGGGTCGGCGGTGATCTTCGCAGGCCAGCGAACCGCCATGGGATTGCGCGTGCCACCGAAGTGTGATGCCAGGAGCTTTGTCCCCTGGTAGGGGGCGCTGCCCGCCCAGGCCCAACCACCGTGATACATGTTGTCGGTCAGTGGGGTGCCGAGCGCGTCCAGCCCGCCGAGCCCTTCCAGCGCTTCCATGTGTTGCTCGACCGTGGTGGGGATGCCGTTCTGCGAGAGCAGTTCGCTGATGGTGCCGCCTTGTCCCTCAGCTGAGGAACCGTTGTCACCCCAGACGTAGACGATCAAGGTGTTCTCGGCCTTACCGAGCCGCTCGATCTCATCCACCAACCGGCCAACCTGGACGTCGGTGTGTTCGGCGAAACCGGCGAGCACTTCCATGAGGCGACGCTGGAACGGCCGTTCGGCTTCGGGGATGCTGTCCCACGACGGCATCGTTGGATGTCGCGGTGTGAGCTGCGCGTCAGCCGGGATCCAGCCCCTCTCTTTGGCGTTGACAAAGGCTCGTTCGCGGTAGGCGTCCCAGCCGTCGTCGAACTTGCCCTGGTACTTGTCAGACCATTCCTTGGCTACCTGATGTGGGCCGTGGATCGCGCCGGTTGCCCAATACATGTAGAACGGTTTGTCGGGCTGGATCGCATTCTGAGTTCGCAGCCAGCCGATGGCGTCATCGGCGAGATCCTCGGTCAGGTGATAACCCTCCTCCGGCGTCTTTGGAGGCAACACGCTGGTGGTGTTGCGCACCAGGTTCGGCTCGTACTGTGAGGCCTCGCCGCCAAGGAATCCGTAGAAGTATTCGAAGCCGAGCCCGGTCGGCCAATTCTCGAACGGCCCAGCCACTGTCGTCTCATCGGCGGGCGTGTTGTGCCATTTGCCGAACGCCGCGGTGGCGTATCCGTAGTCTCTGAGCACCTCCGCCTGCAACGCGCTGCTCCGTGGAATCAATCCCGAATAGCCGTCCCAGTCATTCGCCAACTCCGCGATCTGACCGGCACCTACACGGTGATGATTGCGACCTGTCAAAAGAGACGCCCGCGTGGGCGAACACATCGCGGTCGTGTGGAAACGGTTGTAACCGAGGCCTTCTCGAGTGATGCGCTCGAGGGTCGGCGTGTTGACCTCGCCGCCAAAGACAGCCGGTAGCGCGGGGCCGGCGTCGTCGATGAGCACGATCAGGATGTTCGGAGCGTCTTCGGGCAGGCGACTCGCCGCCGGCGACGGACTGTAGACCGACTCCTGCATGGTACGCCCTGCAACACTCCCCGATGGCGGTGCCGGGAAGGGGAGAACCGTCCCATCGACGTGTGATCTGTCAGTCGATGCAGTCAATGTCAGCGACTCCTTGGCTTGTTGAGCACCACGGCTGCGGCGAAGATTAGAGGCAGTCACGACCCGCGGCAATGTCACCAGCCTCCCAATCCGAGTCCGTCTGGTGTCGAGTGTCAGTCGGTGTCGACGAATGTCGGCCCAGCCAACAGCCCCAGACTCCGCTTGGGCTGGCCCACGTGACTCGGGGCCGCATGATGGCTCCCTTGGGAGCCGCAACGTTGGGTCGCCCAGCACACACGAAACACACACGGTGCGACCGGGGGAATGCGTCCTGCTGGCTGGCTACCTAGTGAAGCCCCTGGTCAGGGCTATGGCCGGGCCTTTTCCAGCCCCAGGAAACAGCGACTGTCTTCCCTACAAGGAAGACAGTCGGCGGTTCAATCCCGTCAACGCCCACTAGGCCCAGACGCGGCCACGAGCTCGGCGAGGTTCTTGGGCGGGTCGATCGTGAACTCAACGGGAACCTCCGCGTATCCACCGAGTTCCTCTTCCGAACTGAGGCGGATCGTACCGACCAGCGAGACCTCTCACGGCTCTGATCCCCCTTCCGTGCTCAACCGGCCTCGACGATGACCATGTCTGAGCCGGAGCGGCCGAAGGTTTCGGGGGCGTAGATCTCCTCGGCCTTGGTCGGGGGGACCACGAAGGTCCCCGGCGTCGTCGCCCGGGCTACGTAGGAGTAGTCGTAGGTGCCGGCCCACAGCAATGAGGCGAACGCCTCGGCCCGGTCGTCACGCAGGTTCTGGTGCTCGTACCACTGCCACCACCAGAACGTCCAGCCCACGGCGGGGCCGAATCCTTCGTCCCCAACCTCCTCCCGGGGGATGGGCGGAGTCACGGCGAGAGCCGGATTGAGGGCCTCGAAACCGGCCGGCATCGGATCGACGAGGGCGACGTGGGTGCGACGGCTGTCGGCGACCATGGTCAAACGGACCCGCACCTCGGCGCCCGGCTTGATGTGCCATGTCCCGTCGGCGTCGCGGGTGACGTCATCGGGATCATCGATTGCCTCGTAGGTGCGCTGCACAACGAAGCCTCGATCGAGGGGATCGAGATCGAGATCGTCCGGGGCGTAGCGCAGCCCAAGGCGGTAGTAGAGACGTCCGGCGCCGTCCTTGCTCACGACCAGGTTCGTCTCCCCGCCGGCGGCCTGCTCAATGAGCTCGGCCATCGACACGATGGTCTCGGCGCGGTCGGTGGTGCGGCCGGTGAATTCGTGCTCGGCGGCGTAGATGTCACCCAGCCAGATCCGGGCGACGAAGTCCGGAGTGGTGGCCTCGAACGTGTCGAAGTAGTTGTTCAGCGCCAGCAGGATGAACGAGTTCTCCTGCACGTTGTTCCAGCGGCCCCGAGTCTGGTGGCCGAGCAGTCCGGTCACGACCTTGGGGATGAGGTCGCTGTTCGGGGACTCGGCGACCAGGGCATCGAGGATGATGCCGTCGGTGCGGCGATCCGAGTGCAGTATCAGATAGGCGTTCTCGCCGTAGTTCGTAGTGAATGTCGCCGCCCCTGCAGTATCCGTCGCCTGGTTGAGGAAGCGCCGCTCGATCTCGGTATCGGCACCCGCGGCGTCAACGACGGGCCACAGCCAGGCGAGTGCGTCGAGTGCCAGATCGTCGCCCGCCCTTCTGTACAGCTGGTT
>Ga0316187_10005774_pt1 | contig 10687 bp, 10 predicted proteins | sample CroRivburrow1_MG_FD_204927 | JGI IMG/M metagenome (GOLD analysis project Ga0316187, IMG submission 204927) | Coastal sediment microbial communities from Maine, United States - Cross River worm burrow 1 | ecosystem: Environmental > Aquatic > Marine > Coastal > Sediment | place: USA: Maine...
TTAATAAGTTTTTTTTGTGCATCGTTTAAAGTACTATTGAATGAACTACTAAAACAGGCTGACAATATACTTTTTTCGGCCATTGAAGCACACCTTTTACCGGTGCACTTTCATTATGCATAGAACCTTATAGAAACAAAAAACACTTAAAGGACGCCAGGTCATTCAGTGGCATGGCAAAAATCACAGGGGTGAGAGAGCGCCTTCGGGCGTTTACATTTATCGCCTAGAAATCTCCGGAACTTCTATTGCCCAAAAAGCGCTCGTAGGAAAAATGATGCTTTTGAAATAAGATAACCAATATCTCTGACAGGGTTCGAAACCCTGTCAGAGGTTCGTTTCAGGAGCGCGAGATGAATCTCGCGGTACAAACAAACCCAGGCCGTAGCGTTGTCATTCCGAACGCCCGATTGCTGTTTATCGGGAGGTGAGGAATCTGACGGCGGCACATTGCTGCATTACAGATTCAAGCCTGAAAAACGGCTTTTTATTTTTGAAGAAAATCTTCGGACGCGATAGAAATGCTCGCATTCCCGGCTGATATTTCCGCTTTAGATTTCTCCCGCGCTGGAAGGCGTGCGATTCGAAATGACATTGTCGGAGATTTTTTATTTTAGTTGGCGAGCACTGCGCCATCTGTGACGGGGTTGCATTTATGCAGTCCATGCATTCCAACAATGAGCTTGGAGATGATGCCTTATTGGGGGGGAAATGGCAAAACGAAAAAGAGTTGCCAATCTATCTCAGTTTGGGTCGCAACTGCGTTTTAGACGCGGGAAACAGTCCGTTGTATGAACGGAAATCCATGTTAAAAAAAACATGCGCCATTGAAAAGATTAAACCGCTAACCAGAATATTTTTCAAGCTGACAACGTAATGCGGATTTTGAAGTGACAGCGCTATTTCAAGGTTTAAGGCAAAGATAAAAAAAGCAGTTATAAAAATAGTGTTGCTGGTCAACAGTCCCCACCCTTTTTTGCTGCTTAATAAAGACGCCATAGCGCCTAACGGAATCGCCAGCAGACTTAGATAGCACATCTGATATAACCTGAATCCGGAGAAAGGTTCATGGTTGAAAAGGCTAAACAGGGCTGAACCGAGATGAAAGTGAATGCTGGAAGTTTGCAAAGGCTTGTTGACGTACAAGCGTTGTTGATAGCCATTATATGTGGCAATGACCGTATGTGTTTCTCCGGGCGTAATATGCGCCGCCGAATAAAGATCCGGGTTGCTGCCGTTTGGGCCTGTGACGCCGGTTCGCAATCGAAAAACCAGTTTGGCGCCCTCCTGCGCAATGGTGAAGTTACGATTTTTCGGGTTGTCTGAAAGACTGACGATTCGCGCCGGCCCGGTCTGATTCAGGCTGTCCGTGCGAAACTTGACAAGAATGGTGAATTCGCCGGATTTTTGTAATTTGTTAGACAATCGTTTCACCGGCTCAGTGGAAACAAGCCAATGTTTACCTGCAAAATGGTTCAGCGGAGCATTGGTGTTTGTCTGGCATTGCATACATTTAAAATTAGGCAACACCGGGGACTTTGACTGCATGGACACCTCTTCGGCCTTCATGGCTATTTGAACTTGTTGGTCAAAGTCATCCGATTTGCCGTCGGCCAGCAGCTTGGTTAACTCGAATGAATTCAGGGCGCGATCCGAAATTTTTATTTCGGAAATATGTCCTTGCCAAGGACGATTTCCATCATATTCATTGCCGATAACCAAATGAAAATTTTTGTCCCAACTCTTCAGCGTCATTCGATTTTGCAAGAACAGGGAGCCGCCAAAAACAAGGAGAGCATAGAGGCAAACCATACTCAACACAACAATAGAATTGAGTGAAGTCAAAAAAGTGCGTATTCGATGCGCAAAAGCAATTTTCTGATGATAGAAAATCCACCCGCCTGCAAGGCTGCCTGACGTATTCGCCACCACATCGGCAACTGACACATGACGTCCGGGCAAAAAGACCTGATAAAATTCAATAAAAAGGGTCAGGGCAAGTCCCAAAGCAAGTGGCAAAAAATAACGCCTGCCACCGCCCCGACTTTTGCTAATTGCGGCGCAACCAAACCCAATTGGTAAAAATAGTAAAATGTTGTTGACAATATCAGCGTAATTTTGCCATTGTGTAAAAGTCAGATAGAGAAAAGCGGGGCTGAAAATATATGGAAACTTTGACATCGAAGGCTTATAGGGAAACAAAGTAAGCCCGAAAATGCAGACAATGCTAACTAATATTAACTTAACGCCAATATTGAGGTCGTCAGCAATGTTAATGGTTGCCTGACCGGATGATTTACTACTATTTGAAAACCGCTTAATCATTTCTTCCTTTTTATCGGATCGTTAGAATATTTCAATAGCAATATTGTTTTCAATGTCGCTACAAAAATTGTATCTTTCAACACAGACAGGTGAGAAAAGTTTCGTCCAAAGCCGAACCGTTGCGCTTAACATTCTTATAGATGGGAATTAAATTGGTTAAATTTCTCAAAAAAAAGACAATCGCTTAATTTACATATTTTCTGACACTTTTTAAGTTGATGATTTTATACTGCTTATCATAAAGGCGTTGCCAGCTGATTTATTGGCATATCATTTGACGACGACTTGTTTCAAAAAGCGCGCTGATAAACTTTCAACGTCGTTAATTATTCATAATTAAGGAGGCAATATGAAGAGTTACAGTTTGCAACCTGACATCATTTACGGTCCTGTTGATTCACGGAGATTGGGAAAGTCTCTCGGTATTAACCTTATGCCTTCTGAATATAAACTATGCTCAATGAACTGTTGTTATTGTCAATACGGCTGGACTACCGCCATGCCTGTCTCGGCTGACGTTCATCAGTTCAGACTTCCTTCTCATGAATATATATTGCGTAAAATTCAGGCTGGAATCAAAGGGCAAACCGGTGTTAATTATCTTACAATTGCAGGAAATGGAGAGCCTACTTTGCATCCCGATTTTGCGCAAATCATAGATGGCTTAATTGATTTGAGGAACAAATACCTGCCTGACGTGAAGATTGCTTTGCTAACAAACGGCACAACCTGCTCCAATTCGATTATTATAGATGCAATTAACAAAATCGACTTGCCCATCATAAAGCTAGACGCCGGCACTGAGCAATGCTTCCGGGAAATAAATCATCCTGGTCGTGATGTCAATTTGATAGATATTATCAATGGCATTAAAAATATAAAAAAATACTTTATACAAACCATGTTTGTTTCCGGATCTGTCAATAACAGCAGCGAGCATGAGGTTAACGCATGGATTGGTCGGCTGCAACAGTTGCGACCGCAGATGGTGCAAGTTTACAGCATTGCTCGTTCCCCCGCATCCTGTTCGGTTGAAGCAATTCCCCACGACAGATTGCTCGAAATCGCCTCTTTGCTGGAAACAAAAACAGGCTTAAGGGCTGAAGTTGCTTAAACTGCGAACTTACTATTTGTAAAAATAATCTCACACTGAAAATCTTTTTTTGAAAGGAGGTAGGTTCCGGTGCAAGCCATAAAAAAAATTCTCTGTCCAATTGATTTTTCACAACCGTCAAAAGAGGCTTTTGCATTTGCAAAGCAACTTGCCGAGCGCTTTCACGCCGAACTGGAGCTACTCTACGTCGCTCCCGGCATTAATGAAACTTATGTCGCTCTTTTACCGGATTTCCCCGAGAGCGGAATTTATCGGTCGGATGATTTGGCGAGCGATTTTAACAGTTTTACAGATGATTGGACCGGCAACCTCAAAAAGGTCATTCGTACGGGGCCGGCATATTTAGAAATAGTGAAATATGCGGAAGAATCGAATACCGATTTGATTGTTATGGGTTCCCGTGAACACTCGCAAATTGAACGAATTTTTATCGGTTCAACCGGGGAAAGAGTGGCGCGTCACTCACATTGTCCGACGCTTAGTTTAAGAAAATCAACCAATCGTTTTCCAATTCAGAAAATCCTTGTTCCGGTTGATTATTCAGAGCGCTGCTACGCAGTCTTGCCAATGGTCGCCCTCCTCGCCAAGGGATTTGGCGCCGAGGTTGATTTTCTGCATATTATTGAATCTGATCGAGATGCAAAAGAGGATAGAAGCACAGGAAATGAGTATTTTGATTTGTTAAAAGAAAAACTATCCGAAGAATGGCAAACCCCGCAAGCATTCGATCAAATAAAAACAAAAAAATATATCCAATCTTCGCCTGATCATCCAGGTCAGGCAATCGTTGAGTTTGCACGAGAACAAAATGTTGATTTAATTGTCATGGCTTCGCATGGCAAAACCGGATTGGTTAAAATGTTAATGGGTAATGTAACGGAAAAAGTGTTGCGGATTTCAGATATACCTTTATTGTCAGTCAATAGTTCTGACCAGTAGAAAACAGCTACAAAAAACACACGGTTTTTATCTTCTCATATTTAATATTGAGAGGCGAATTTTGAGCAAAAATGATTTGGAAATTTGTTGTTACTCTTTTTTACATCTTTGACTGGCGAGAATAAAATAAACCGTAAACCTAAAAGGTTGAAGGAGCAATAATGAGAACCTCGTTCCTGTGCTTATTTGCAATGTTGGCGTTTACTTCAGGGTGTGACGCGCCCGATCAAGACAAATTTCAATTTACAGAAGCGGCCTTAAAAGGCAAGACGATATTTGAAAGCCAGGCCTGCGCAAAGTGTCATTATGTTGGCGATGAGGAAGCTAACGGGACGGCTCCTGATCTCGCCAACCCGTTGCTGGCCAATGACAGCCTTTTTATTCGAACTCATTTGACTTTTGTCGAAGAATCAAAAATGCCGCCAATTGATATTTCTCAAAGTGACATTCGGTTTCTGGGAAACTATATTGCTGAATTGCACACATCCAAATACGCCGGCAAAGTTGACAACGCGGATAGCAAATGTGCGGTATGCAATTTGCCGGTGAATCGGGACATCGCTGTCAATGCAAAATTTTATCGCTTCTTTGGAGATCGTCATTACTATTTTGAATGCGAACAATGTTTGCAAACTTTCGAGAAGTCGCCTGAAATTTTCACGAATCAAGCGCAGCAGACTAAACAAGTAACCAAGAGCTAGGGTGCTGAGAGGCAGATGTTTCATCGCAATGTCTGGCGTCTGACGGTCAATAGAACACAGTTCAAATATCCTAAGGTAAACTGTGAGTAGTGAGTTCAATTCAACAATTGACGCCTTCCGGTTATTTAAACGAAGCAAGGCGAAAGTTGTTTTAAGCAACGAATAAGTGTTTTTGTTGATGGTAGTTTTTTCCGGACAAATCAGGCTTTGTTGCGAGACCTGATTTGACGTCAGGAAAATATAGGTGTCTTTTACAGTTAAAGGAGCTTTTTGGATGCAAGAGAAAAAAAACGATCAATATCGAATGCGCACACACATGATTCATGGCAACTTTGCGAGTCGGAAGTGGGATTATAACCATCACGTCAACCCTCCGATGTCAGCTTCTGCCATGTATCGATTAAGTTCAACGCATCGGGGAGCGCAGGGTTTTTATGAGTTTGCAAGCGACGCGAGTGCTGAAAATGAGATGCCGATTTATATTTATGACCGGCTGGAAGAGCCGTCGCGCGGCATGCTTGAAGAAAATCTTGCGTATGCCGAACGCGGTGAAATGTGCCTGGCTTTTGCAACCGGCATGGCGGCAATTTCCGGAATAATCGGCATGTTGTGTGCGCAAGGCAAGGAAATTGTGGCGCATAATATCGCTTATGGTTGCACCTATAGTCTCTTTAACACCTGGCTGCCCAGAACCGGCGTCCAAACTGTTTGGGTTGATTTTACAAATGAAGAAGCCATTCGCAACGCAATAACAGCCAAAACCAGAATACTTTACTTTGAAACCCCGGTTAACCCGAATTTGACTTTAATCGATATTGCCTGCATTCGGAAAATTATTGATGAAGCCAACCAGGATCGTCCGGAAGAAAGTCAAATCAAGATGGTGGTTGACAACACCTTTTCAACTCCCTATTGCCAACGTCCAATTGAATTCGGCGCCGATTTTTCTGTGCAAAGCCTGACAAAAGGAATTAGCGGCTTTGGCACAGACATGGGAGGAGCAGTCATTGGTCCACAAAAGTATTATAACTCGCTATTGGTTTACCGTAAAGATTTTGGCGCTGTTCTTAGTCCAAGAAGCGCTTGGAATTTCATGGTTTACGGATTGCCGACACTCGCCGCCAGAATGAGCGGTCAAATCAAAACAGCTCAACGTATAGCCCATTTTTTAGCCGAACACCCAAAAGTTGGACAAGTTATTTATCCGGGTTTTGACGATCATCCGCAAAGTGAAATCGCGCGCAAGCAAATGATTACCCCTGACGGCGAATTTGCCCCTGGCAATATGATTTATTTCACCCTGAAAGAAGCGGACTCTGTTGAAAAAGAAAATGATTACGTCGAGCGTTTTATCGACTACATTGCCGATCACGCCTATTGCATTACTTTGGCTGTTAGCCTGGGCTATATCAAAACCTTAATTGAAAATGCCTATTCAATGACCCATGCCACTTTACCTGAGGAGGAGAAGCGTCGGCTCGGACTGGAACCTGGCGGCATACGGTTGTCCATTGGCCTGGAAGACCGGCATGATATTTCTGAAGATCTGCGCCGCGCATTTGATCAGATTTAAATCATAACGGCAACCTTTTGTGTTGCAGATTATTTGAAAAAGACTTGCCTTCCGGTAGAATCTATCTGGTGTCATTGATTCAATAGAATGAATCTTCCGGCGGCAATTCAGCGATAGATGTTGTAATGAATAAATTGGCGAGGGTTCTGATTTTCTCATGTTATTTTGTTGAAAAGTTTAATGTTAACTTCAATAATAAGTCTGTCACCAATAAATTGAAGGAGAGTTGCCATGACTGAAAAATTATCTATCGCTTCTGAATTAGAAGATGATCACATTGGGCTTAACAAAGATATTGCCGCTATCATGCAGCTCCTGGAGCTTGAAATTGACAAAACTGATTTTCAGCGTTGGAGGCTGCGCTTTCTCTGGAATTTGCGGGATTTTAAAAACCGACTATTAAAACATTTTGATCTGGAAGAAGTCGGAGGCTTTATGACCGAAGTCGTAAGCATAAAGCCTGAATTTTCAGCAAAAGTCGGTGATTTAAAAGATGAACACGAAAAAATTTCCAGAGAATTAGATGATATTTTAATGATGCTGAAAAGGTTGGAAAAACTGGAAGGCGACAGTATGGATTTAATTAAGACCAGACTCCAACAACTCATGACTTCGCTCGGGAAGCATGAAAATGAAGAACACCAGCTATTGCAAAAAGCCTATTATCGTGACTACGGCGGTCCGGCGTAACTGCGCCTTCCTCCTCCTTATACAAAATCTTTAAACAGTTCAAACAGAATGCATAAAAAAAACATATATCCCATGACGTTTAAACCGGTTTTTAAAGATTATGTATGGGGAGGAAGAAACCTGGCCGCCAAGCTGGGCAGGCAGATTCCCGACGGTGTTATAGCTGAAAGTTGGGAAATCGCCGGACATGCCGATGGCGACACCATCATTGAAAATGGAACGCTTGTCGGCCAACGATTGTCAGAGGCGCTTGCAAAGCTGGGCGTTGACTTGATCGGAACAAGTTGTCAATGGGCGCAGGAACGAAATCAATTTCCCCTGCTCATAAAATTGTTAGACGCGCAAAACAACCTTTCAGTGCAGGTTCACCCCAACGATGAATATGCTTTGCAACATGAGGAAAATAGCTTAGGCAAAACGGAGATGTGGGTTGCGCTTCATGCTGAAAAAGATGCGAAGATTATATTGGGCGTCAAAAAAGGCGCGACGCCTGACAAGTTTAAAAAAGCCATAGTTGAAGGCAAGTTAGAAGCTTTTCTGCATGAAATTCCCGTTCGAACCGGTGATCATATCTGTGTTCCCGCCGGTTCTCTGCACGCGATCATGGGCGGCTTGGTTATTGCCGAGATTCAACAGAATTCAAATATTACTTATAGAGTTTACGACTGGAACCGACTTGGTGCTGATGGGAAACCACGCGCGCTGCATATCGACCAATCAATGGATGTGATAAACTTCGATCAGATTGAACCGAAATTACATAAACCCAGGTTGATTTCTGAGCAAGACACAATAAAACGCCAAATGCTTTGTCAGAATCAATACTTCTCCGTAGAAAGGTTCGAGTTTGCGCCAAACGCAACTTTTGCAGGCAACTGTGATGGCTCAACGTTTGAAATTTGGGGACCGATCAGCGGCCAGGCCACAATATCATCTGAGCATAATGAGGTCGCTTTGAGCGGTGTGAAGTTTGCTTTGCTGCCGGCCGCTTTGGGTTCATTTTCAGTGAAAACCGACGCTGCTGCAACCACAATGCTGCGCGTTTATGTTGACTCTGATACTCTTTAAATCAACCATTTTTTGTCGGCGTTTGTCTTCTGCATTTTTGATTGAAAATAGCTCCAGGCACAGCGGAAGAGAAACGATGTTACAATTATCATGCATAAAGTCAACCCTCGCTTAAAAGGCGATGTTTCCTCTAACACAACTGATAATTTCCATATAAGGGAAGCTTCAAATTGTATTGCGAGAAAAACTGGCGCAATCAGCAACAGATGGCTTGACAATATGCCTTTCCTGTAGTATTTTCCCAGTCGAATTTTATCCGACAAAAAATGATCTATCTAAGGAGAGAGACGGGCTCATGGTTTATTGTTATCATTGCACTACCCGATTGTCAAAGGATTATAAAGTTTGCCCACATTGTAATAAAAATCTTGACGTAGACCTGCTAAAACGAATTTATCAAACAGGAAACGCCGCCAAAAGAGGGGCGCGAATAAAAATATGGTTTCGCGAGCGCAATCATACACTCGTTCCGTTTTTTACATTGTTAATTGGCATAGGTTTAGGCGTTGCTATTTGGTGGAGTTATGCGCAGCTGCAAATTGCAACATCACGCTCAAACGCTCAAATGGAAATTTTGGGTTTAAAGGCAAAAGTTGCTGACCTGCAAGGTCAGATGACAGTTGATAGCACACAATTTACTGTACAATTGGCCGATAAGGATTCTGTGGTCTACCTGCTTGCCGCACAAAAAGCAACCATGAGAAAATTGATCAATTTAACCAGAAGACTGAGTAATAAAGCCAATATTGCCCCCTCCTCTGCAGCGGAAGCGGACTATTTTCGACGCAATATGAAATATCAAATTACTGTTTTTGACAAACAGGAAGAATCGTTGGCGGCGCTGGGGTATGGCTCCCCAAAAACCTATAATCTCATGACAATTCCCCAATTGCTAACCGAGCAGGCGCAACCAGAGCAAACTGCCAAGGCCTCACCTGAATAAGTTCTATTATTTATTGATTTTCAAATGCAATGCGACAGTTCCGCTATGCCTTTTCCTCCAATACTGCGTATTCCGGCGCAAAGCTGCCACCGATTCCGGCTGAAAGCTGCCACCTGTTCCTGAACATTTCCTCATAGTTTCTTAATGTCCTTCCTTTGATAAATCATCAAAGGAGGAACTTATATGCCCATGAGGAGAATCTCTATGGAGAAAATTCGGGAAATCCATCGCCTCAAAGAACAGTGTCAACTCAGTGAGCGAGCCATCTCTCGTGCATTGAATGTATCGCGTCCGGTTGTTAAAGACTATCTTGCCAAGGCCGGGCTCGAGTACTCTGAAGTCAAAGAATTCAGCGACAATGAGCTCCTGGAGGCCATCAAAGGCCATCATGGCTCACTGTCTGAGCGTTATGATGTGCTGCGCCAGAAGTTTGACTACTTTACCAAAGAGCTCAAGCGACCTGGCGTTACCATCGAGCGGCTCTGGCAAGAGTATCGTGCCGAATGCCCCGACGGCTACAGTTACTCTCAGTTCTGCTATCACTTCCAGCTCTGGAGAAGCGCCTCCGAGCTAACCATGCATCTGGACCACAAAGCCGGCGACAAGGTGTTTGTCGATTTCACCGGCAAGAAACTGCAAATCGTTGATAAAAAGACCGGTGAAATCAAAGACGCCGAGGTCTTTGTTGCGGTGTTGGGCGCCAGCCAACTCACCTATGTAGAAGCTATCTTCAGCCAGAAAAAAGCCGATTGGTTGCAAGCTAACGAAAACGCCTTTCACTACTTCGGAGGCGTCCTGAAAGCAGTGGTACCGGATTGCCTGAAATCCGCGGTGCAAACTCCCGACAAGTACGAACCCGATATCAATCCCGAATATGCAGATTTTGCTCACCACTACCGCACTGCCATCCTGCCGGCCAGACCCAACCGCCCCAAGGACAAAGCGCTGGTCGAGGGCACTGTCAAAATCGTCTATGCCTGGATTTTTGCGGCACTGAGGAACCGTACTTTCTTCTCGCTCGATGAGCTTAACCAGGCTATCAAAGAACAGCTTGAGCGTTATAACAGCAAGCCGATGCAGAAACTGAAAATCTCAAGGAAACAACTCTTTGAAGATACTGAGAAACAGGCTGAATCGTACCCGATTAATGGACACACTGAACAACAGAGGTTGTTTTTCATCTTTTATTTTATAGTTTTAACATTTTAAAAGAGGTGTGACAATGAAATCAAAGTATTCACCAAACCAATATGACGAATCCTTCAAAAGAGAGACTGTTCGTCTGGTGACAGCAGAAGGTCGCTCAGCCGCTTCAGTTGAACGCGATCTTGGTA
>Ga0316187_10005777_pt1 | contig 10684 bp, 10 predicted proteins | sample CroRivburrow1_MG_FD_204927 | JGI IMG/M metagenome (GOLD analysis project Ga0316187, IMG submission 204927) | Coastal sediment microbial communities from Maine, United States - Cross River worm burrow 1 | ecosystem: Environmental > Aquatic > Marine > Coastal > Sediment | place: USA: Maine...
TCAGCCGTCTTGATTTTCAGATAGCTCTGGCGGTATTGCCTATTCAATTGCAGGCCTACACTAAAATCCAACAATAAAAAGTCGACAAAGTCCCAAGTATTAACAATTTTCAGAGTTCTACGAAAATGAGCAAGCAGATTTAAGGTTAGCTGAACTAATATATAATAAAATCAGAATATTGATCTGATTTGACTAAGGCACGACATTCCCAATTTTAGACAAGTCCAAAGCAAAATTATCGTATTTAAGTTTTAATTCTTCACTTCAATTGTAGTCATCATGCCCGCTTCAGCATGCTCCTGGATGTGGCAATGGGTAAGCCAAATTCCAGTATGTTCTGGTACGAATCCTATAGTGACACTTTCCCTGGGGCCAACTAAAACTGTATCTCGTGTAAATTGTTCAACTGCCTTTTGGCCGTTGCGTTCCAATACCCTGAAAAAAACACCGTGGATGTGCATTGGGTGAAGCCGCGAGCTGCTGTTTTTAAATATTATTTTTCTGGGTAAACCTAATGGATAATCAACCTTATCAGCATCAGGCCACAGTTTCTGGTTCATGGTCCACCCGATTCCAAACTTGCCACCGCGGATGGCATTTAAGTCCCATGTTTTCTCCCCTTTTACCTTTTCAAACATCTGGGCGGGAATAAAGTTTGCCTCAGTCGGCGGGATAAATTTAGGTGATTTAATAGGTTCAGATTGGTCCACTTTAATGGAAGCCAGCTCAAATGCTTTTCTGGTGAACCTGTCTTCTACTATAAATATTTTCCCACCGGATTGTTCAGGTATCCTGATATCAAGGTCGATTCGATTACCTGGAGACAACACGAACCGATCGAGAACAAAAATTTTAGTAACCGGTCTTCCATCAACAGCAATAATATTGGCCGAAAGTCCTTCTATGTGCGGAGAAAAGACGCGGGCATTAGCACCGTTGATGATTCGAAGGCGGATACGCTCACCCGGTTTTGCTTGATACTCAGGCCGGAAATTGCCGTTGATGGTTGGCGCGTTGCCCCAGCGACCATCGTGCATGAGATCCCGCCCGGTATTAAAATGGGGATAGATTGTGCCGTCCTTTTGAAAAAGCCAATCATCCATGAGCCATACCCAGTCCTGTGACCATGGCTGTTTTTCGGCTTCTTCAACGATAAACACGCCTTTCAGGCCCCTTTCAAGTTGTTCGCTTGAATTGAAATGCGGGTGATACCAGAAGGTCCCGGCATCTTCGAGTTTCAGGCGGTACGTAAAATTTTCACCGGGTCCGACGGGATCCTGGGTGACTCCCGGCACTCCATCCATCGCATTTTCGATGCGCAGACCGTGCCAGTGAATGCTCGAGGGCTCCTTTAGCCGGTTGGCAAAATCAATTACCAGGGTGGTTCCGACCCTGCCACGGATTAAAGGGCCTGGTATCTGATCGTTATAGGACCAGACCGCGGTTTGTGTATCAAAAAACGGAAATTGATAAAATCCCTCCTTTGCTTCCAGCTTTAAAGGCTGCTCAGCATTAGCGTAAAATTGGCCGAACAACCCCAGAATGAGGGTCATTATAAGCATCCTGCCAATATGCATTCTATAATCTCCTGAAAAGCGGCTCAAATTTTTCAAGTTAAGATATTATCTGCAAAGTAACACATCTATGATTAGTTTCACAGGTCTGTCGCCTTATGCCTGCTTTATGAATCGGGAAAAGATAAAATTTTGTGTTACACCCGAGGGCGTCAAATGATTATCCAACAAATATTCAACCAGAAATAGAAATAATTCAGCATAAGGTTTGCTAAGTAACCGCCCTGGCGGAGAATATTGCAACCTGCTCTATTTAACAGAAGGAGATATTTTGGGGAAGTATTCGGGATATAATTTACCGGCGCATTCCGGACAGATGCCGTGACTGAACTCCGCCTCCGAATACTTTTCGATGTAAGCTTCAATTTTATTCCAGTAGCCCCGGTCGTCTCGTATTTTTTTGCAGGATGCACATATGGGAAGCATTCCGCAAAGCGTTTTAATTTTTATATTTGACATCGACCTGCCTTTTCAGAAATGGAATATATCCTGAATGAGTGCATTTATCCCATATAGATTTTCAAAAATACGTTTACTACGATAAGGGCAAAAATAGAGGGGGGCAGCAGGGCCTTTAAGCGTGGAATAGATTCCGGAAGAATATTTTTCAGACCCAGATATCCGCGGCTCAGACTGAAGTATATACCTGCCAGCAATATGACCCCCTGAATTATCGGTATCCATTCCGGAATAAATGGTTTGAAAGTAAAATTTGCCGTTCCCAGAAGATCCCATCCCATCCCCAACGGATCCGACAGTACAACCAGGATGTAGCTATAATTCACCATCAGCATTGGCAGACTGAATGCGATCCAGGCAAAAATGCCGATGGGAACCAGGATATATGAGAGGCGCAGAATCAGGGTCCGGAATCCAACCTGGTCGCCGGCCATGCGTTTGGATGCCAGCGCTACCAGTGCAAACAGCCCAGGAAACACCACAAGGGCCAGTCCCCAGATGGTAGAGACGTAAATTAAAAATGGAATTAGTTCTCTGCTTTCAGTAACATTGGCCGCATCCTTAATGACACTCCAGGGCCCACCCATCGTTATGCTGAAAACGATGGCGACCACGAGCATGATGATAATATTAAACATTTCATCATAGCCCCGCGGCACCCGGTCTGACCCCAATGGTCGCAGAAACAGCCCGATATTATCCTTGGGACAGCTCTTGATGCACTCGGTGCACATGCCGCAGTAGTTGTTGCGGTTCATGGTACCGATATATTGCTTCCAGGGACAGGCCCACCCGCCAGGCCCTCCGCTGAAACATGACTTTTCTTTGTGCTTTTTACAAATGTCCCGATCGACGGCCCGCAGCTCCGTAACCGAGGCCATTGAATAGGTCCCCAAAAATCCGCCCACCGGACACAGATACTGGCAAAAAACCCGACGCCGATAAACCAGGACAAGTATTAGACTCATCAGGAGAATCGCCAGAAACATAAAGGCTGTGGCCACCGGGCGGGTGATTAAAATCATACCAAAAGATATCAGGGCCAGGAAAAGTATATTTTGCAGCCAGATATTATCCATTGCTTTAGGCCAGTCCTTTTGCAGACCGGTAAAGCGGTGATGCAATTTTTTAAACGGCTTTTGAATGTATCGGACACCGGTTAGGGTTCTTCTGCTAAGCCATTCGGCAGGTGCCGGCAACGGGCAGATCATACACCACAGCCTACCTCCCAGCGGCACGATGACGGCTTTTAGGACAAACCACCATAGAATCCATACAAAGATAATCGCGATGTTGCGATTGCCCACCGGGCTTCCCCCGAGGCTGCTCAGAATGAAAAGATAAAAGACAAAGAAGTTAGGCAGGATCACTAAAAATTGAAAACTGCGGAGTTTAAAGATCTTTTTAAGCCAGGGCCAAGTCTCGAAGAGGTTTATGCGTTTAAAGCCTACAAAAGCCGAAACGGTATCGGTGCGAATATAAAGCAGTAGACTGAACACCAGCCAGATGGACAGGGAAATAAACAGATAATAGGAACTGTTGGGTTTGACTATCAACTCCCCGGTCATGAACGGGTGCAGGTTGCCGCAGGTCTGGGTGCACCTGAAAGTAAATTTGCCCGCTTTAGCTGCCACAAATTCAACTTCGGAAACCCGATCCCAGTCACTTTGCAGGCCACCATCATCATCTTCCCAGGTATATTTGAGAAAGGTGGCACCTTTCCTCATTATAAATTCGAGCGGGTATCCGTCCAGCAGAAAGCCATGGGTGGCGTCAAGGGAGGTGGGCTTTATAATTATGGTGTCCCCTTCATTGACGACAAGCCGCGATGGAGAATATCCGTATTTTTTTGCTTCCAGGGTAATCGTGTGCGATTCAGCTTTGGTGGGTAAAAATTGAATCGACAGGGGAATAGCCACTGCCAGGACAAGGCTCAATATTATCAAATACCACGCATTTTTTCTGTTCATTTTCACCAGTCATCGGCACTTCATTTTTATATCAATAGGTTAAGATCAAACCATTTTTTTTTAGTTGGCGGCCTCTGTTGCGGCAACGCCGGTATCATTGTCAATTAAACCTTCAAACATGGCGATTGCCGCTTTGGAATCCCACTCCCGTGGTCCATTGACCCGGCCGATGATTCTGCTTGTTTTGTCAAGGATATAGGTCGTTGGAATAGCCCTTAATCCAAACGAGGCGCCGACCTCCCCGGTTGAATCCAAAAGGGCGGTAAAGGTTAGCTTAAATTCTTTGAAAAACGATTTAACCTGCGATGCTGATTCCTGAAGGTTTACGGTCACCATTGCAAAATCTTTATTTTTAAGCTTTTGATACAATTTTTCCATGGACGGCATTTCAATCCGACAGGTGGGGCACCAGGTGGTCCAAAAATTGAGAAATACGATCTTACCTTTAAATTCAGAAAGGCTGATGTTTTTGCCGTTCATATCCTTAAGATTGATTGCAACCGGATCTTTTGCCGGCGGGACATTGATCACGCCCACGATACTGAACAACCGGTCCATTCCTCGGCTGTCGGTCTTTGCTGATAGTTCGACATTAAAAAAAAATATGGCCGCAAGCCCTGAGCACACCAGGATAATAATTATAATAAGCCTGGACCTGTCGGCAAAAAGCGTTTTCATTATGATGCTCTTATCTTCATTAATGCTCATCAGGTTACAGGGCAAACTTGTTTAAAAAAGGCAGCCAGCTTTGGATTAAAACAAGCTTATTAGAATAGATCAACACACCCAAAATGACCATGATAACACCGCTGGTAACCTCCAGCAGTCCCAGATATTTTTGAATCCGTTTAAAAAACCGCCAAAAATGATTGATGCCGAAGGCAGTCAGCAAAAATGGTAGGCCCAGCCCCAGGGAATAAACCAACAGCAGAAAAATCCCCTGGTTTACATTTTCCAGGGTGCCGGCGTAAGTCAGTATAACCCCCAGAATGGGACCGATGCAGGGGGTCCAGCCAAGGGCAAAGGCAGCCCCGATGATTAATGCCCCGACATAGCCGAATTTCCGGTTTTTAATATTAAATCGGGCCTCTCTATAAAATAGCTGGGGCTTAATCAGCCCGATCTTGTACAGGCCGAAAAGGATTATGATAATTCCCCCTATTTTGGACATTAAGGATATTTTGGAAGAAAGAAATGCTCCGATCCAGGTTGCCGATGCCCCCAGAAGGATAAAAACCAGCGAGAACCCGGCCACAAAAAAGAACGAATTAATCAGGACAATCCATTTCTCTCTGTTCAGAAATGACGGAATGGGGGTCTTTTCTTTTATCTCGGTGAAGGTAACCCCGGATACAAAGGAAATATATCCGGGTACCAGGGGCAAAACGCAGGGAGACAAAAAGGAAATAAGTCCGGCTGCAAAAGCCATAAATATGGAAACATCAGGCATCTTTTATCTACTTCTCCAGGTTGGTATCAATAGCTTCCGCTGCTGTTGAAGATCAACATCATTTGTACAATACACTCGGCACGCCACGTTTAAGGTCGAGTTGAACAGCCACATCTCCGGTATCAGGGACAACGATGGATTGCTTTTGAGTTTTTAGTTTTTCATGCCGGGTTTTGACAAAATAGTTTCCGGGAGGAAGAGCGGCGATGCCTTCCAGCCCCACCTGCTGCAGATAGCCGGCATCGGGAATTTCAAACTTGCCTTTCTTGTCGGTAACTGCAAAATAGGCGTTTTTCATGACCAGAATATATGCGGCCATTTCAGCATGTACGTCACAGCGCACTTCCACAATTCCCGGCTTATCAAATACCACCGTTTGGCTTTCCCCCGGCTTGTAACTGCCCAGGTTAAACTTTTTCGTCCGGGACATGGAAAAAACATTGTGATCGACTTTGTCGTTGTTGGGGAACAAAACAGTTGATCCCACTGGGATCGGCAACACACTGGGAATGAATGCCAGGTTTTGCTGATCCATGACAAATTTGGCTTTGGACAGGTCGAGATCCGCAGCCGGCGCGTTTGTAAGGTAGACAACGATATCGGCCGGGGTGCGCAAGCCTTTTACGTTAACCGTTCCTTTAATTTTACCGGCGAATACGATTGCCGGAAAGGTCATGGCGGCCAACACGGCAAACGAGAAAATAACAGTTATTAACCTTCGCAATTCATTTTCCTCCTTGAAACTACCAGACACTGCTGGTGATTAAGATATCTTTGGCATCCCAGTTTTTTATTGTGGCTAACGGCCTGATAACCGGCCGATAGATGAGACTGGCTTCGGCCGTAGGCTCATCTTCGGGATTCTCAATGGCAAATTTAAATTTGAGCTCTACCGACTTTTTGGGCCGAATGCGGGTATCGGAAACAACCCGGGTGGCTTTCCAGAATGGTACATTCAGATTACCGTCATCATCACCCAGCACCCGGGCAAAAACAGTACCGGGTAAGTCGGCATAATTTCCTTTCTCCATTTCTCCCTTACCCGCCCAATCGGGAAGGCGGCTGCCCTTAATCATTTTTAAGGGTTTGCCATTGGAATCCGTGGCGTTGAGCAGCAACATCACACTGCGCATGGTCTCGCCAGTGGGTACCCAGTGTCCCCCGTTGGTGTTGGTGATATAGACATGAACTGTCAAGGTGTTATCCACAGTTTCACCGGCGACTTCCAATGCCAGAGCTGTTTTTAACTGCGTCGCGGTACCTCCATCAAAATGGTGGGGGCGGATCTTCTTGGGCGAACGCTGGGTGCCCCAAGTGTTCCGGGCGTTGCCGTCGACAACATAGTTGTCGTAGGGCAGCATTTCCTTGCGCCAGCTCATGTGGCAGTCCTGGCATTTTTTTCCTTTATTGGAATCGTTGGCCGGCAGTTGATCCTGCCATTGTTTCCACTCCTGATAAGTCGTCTGGATGGGAAGGTAATTGTTACCGTCCAGCCCAAAACCTTCCAATTCTGTAGCCGTATACACTTTGCTGCTGTCCCAAGTATTGCCGCTTGCCAACTTTTTGGAGTGGCTGTGACAAAGCGAGCAAAACTGCCCTTTGTCAAACAACGGATTATAGGATGCAGCCATCGGAGGGGCGGTGACATCATCATAGGGGCCGAAAACCAGGATTGAATTCCCGCGGGTCGGGGACTGCCGCTCGAGAACGGCTGCCCTGCCGCTGGGTTTGGTCTTATCCTTGATCACCTTGCGTACCTTGTGGCAGTAATCGCAACTGATGCCATCCCATTCCGTTCGTGGTGAGCGAAGCACGTCATTTAAATCCTGGGACCAGGGAATGGAACCGGCAACGGAAGGTGCGTGGCAAATCGTGCAGTTTCCCTGGCTCCGGGGGTTGTCGAGTCGGTATCCCGGACCCATCCCTTTTCGTAAAAGTGCATCGGTTCCGTAATACATGTCCAGCACTTTCGGGTTGGAAGTTGTGTGGGCCATTTTGGATTGATCATAGTAACGGATTAGGTTCACATGACACCTCGAACACGTCACCGGAGAGATAAACCGATAGTCGTGCCGGTCATCGAGATAGATCGGGTTTAATAGAATATCCCGTATCCGGCCGGAGATACCAGCGACCTGACCGTTGTTGAACCAGCCTTCCTTGCCGGCTGTTACCATTAACTGTTGCCCCGGCCTATGGGCAGCAACTAGTTCATAACGTCCCTCCCGGTCGGTAAGGGTATACTTTTCTTCGCCCGCGATCCTTACCCTTGCTTTCTCAACCGGACCATAGGTGGAGGTTACCCGGCCCCGGATAATCGCCTCCGGGCGATTCCGGGTCACCGTTTGAGCGGCACTGACGGTTATATAATAGCCGGCGGCTGCAAGAAAAACTGCCGCAAATGCAATTGCGATCAGATAAGACTTTTTTGTAGTTCCTGCCATATAAACATAACCTCAATTTTATCGAAACGATCTTAGCGCCCTGGCTGAAAAAAATGCGCGTTTAAGCCTTGACGATTAAAGTTCCCTGCATGTTCTGGTGCATGTCGCCGCAGATTGCATTACACGAAAACGTGAAAGTTCCAACTTTATCAGCGGTAAAAGATACATAGGTCACTTTACCGGGTTCGATTCCTTCCGTTAAATAAACCTCGAAATCCTTTAAACTGAATCCATGGACCACATCACTGCTGGTTAATTTGAATACGACGACATCGCCTTTGGACACCTCAATCAGCGGTTTTTCGATCGGCTCGCTTTTTTGATTCCAAAACGACACGGCATCATAGGCCGGCACGTCGCCGATTATCCAGCCCCTTTCCGCATGACCGGTAAGGATGAAATGTTTGGCATCCGCCGGAATATTTTTCAAGACCGTGTAGCGATCATAAAAGGATATACCAAAAGGCAGACCCCCTAAAATCAGAACGATTACCACCAGGAAAAAAAGATCCAGCTTTTTGTTGGCGTTTCCCACGAGTCACTCCTGATAAGGGTTAATTTAACAATATCAATCGGCCGGACTGTTTATCCACTCCCAGGAGCTGGACGATTTCATTGCCCCCATCCACAACTTCCACTTCAAAGAAACCGCCATTATCCGTAACCTTGCCGATTTCAAGGTTTGGATTTAATTTTTTTACATAACCGCTGACAATGTCCCGGGCCTGTTCTTCAGATACAGCAGATTTTCGTGCCAGAAACCCGTTCGAATCACGTCGCTGAGGTACGTAATCGCCGCCTCCGGATTGTCCCCAGCCACAGGCCGCAGCCATGTCCGTCCAGACAAACTGAGTCATTGCTGCAATAGATAAAATCACGATTCCCATAACCAGTGTTTTGCTTAGCTTTTTCATAATTATGCCTCCTTGTTTACGCGATGAAGTTTCCACCCCCATGCTATTACAGCCGGATGCGGGTTGGTCATCATCAGGTTTTGCGCCCTCGCATGATTTGGACCTGGGCGGGTGAACCGGCGGCCGGATCCATTGTAATTTAAAGATCGGCCTTTGGTTCATCCTTATCAGCAAGCCTCATGCCAGATTGCGTCATTAAAGTAGATCAAATTATAATATACTGATTTAGTATGCTTTAATTGGTACTGCTGAATAAAATAATTATTTTTACAGCCGGAAAATCCCTCAACCTGAACCCAAAGCGGGTATTAAGTAACCATACTTCCACCCAAAATGAGTAGAAAATATCCAGATGGTCCTAAATGGTATAGGGAAAAATCTTAAAAGAAAGGAGTTAGAAGGATTTAACAGAGCAGAGATTGGTTGAGTAAAAAAATCGGGGTTAATTCACCTCGGTCAGGATATTGAAATTGAGTAAGGAATTCCAGGTGCAGATGAGCCTGGTCAGATTCATCGGATGCAATTGAGAAAATACCGGAATAGGAGTGGGTGCCAGATGTGACTGTCGTAGCTATTCTGTCAAAATCATCCGCACTGTGGCCGGCTTCAAAGCCGCATGACCTGTTTTGTTCAGTGGACTGGCAACCCTGGTTGACCATCTCCACATCCATCCCAGGCAGGTGGGGATGCGCCGCTGCGGCACAATTTAAACAATCGGCGCCACCCTGGCAGCTGTTTGCTATAACACCACTAGTTGAAAAACTAACGCTGACAAACAGTATAAAAAATATCCAGAGTGTTCTGCGTGAAAAACTTTTGAGTATATTGGGCTTTAAATTCATACCACTACGTAGCATATAAAAAATTTGACCGGGTGTCAACGATAAAATCGCAGGGTCGGAATTCCGAACAGCGGATAGTTGCGATCAACGTTACCGATCCGGAACATATTATCCACGCAAGTAAGAGTAACAACGAGTTTCCAAACAGAAGACAAGGCGACTATCCATATCAGAACCACGACGACCCCGACGCTTAAGCAAAGCGATATATATAGCAAACTGGAGTTGGTTCAAAAGCCGCTAAAACAGGTAAAAATTAAATTACCATTAAAGAAAGTTAGGGGCACCACAAACAAATAAAATGTAGTGCCGAAAAAATCATTGAAAAATTTGTAACTTATTTATATCATGTAGAATACTGTATTAAAGTTGTCGAACTTGGGTTAAAGATTAATAATAAATTCAACGAAAGGGTGATTCAAACTGCTCGCCGGGTCTGAGGATTTTTCTTTGTGCGGACGCCCGGCCGCATGGGAAAGTGCGGCCGGGGGGTATTTATTTGGAACATGCGGCTTAGGCTTCGCGTGAATCGAGACCCAACGCCTTGCGCTTTTTTTCAATGTGGCGAATGAGTATGCGGGATGCTTTTTGCGGGTCGGGCTCAACTGCAAAGGTTGCGCCCACCACATCCTCCAGCCCTTCGGTCAGCAACTTGACCACGTTCATACTGCCGGTGACCGGCGGCATGGGGCCCAGGTGGGTGAAGACCCCGGAAGCAACAAAATAACAGCCGATGGTGGCTGCTTTTTCCGAATACCATTCCGGCGCCGACCCGGCCACGGGCAGATCGCTGATATCACAGCCCAGGGTGTTGGCCAGGGCCGACACCAGGACCAGGATGCGCACGTTGTCCACACAGCTTCCGACGTGGAGAACGGGCGGGATGCCCAGGGCGCCGCAAACTTCCTGAAGACCCGGGCCGGCCTGTTCCAGTGCTTCGAGGGTCTTAAAGCCCGCTTTGGCATGGGCCACCGAAACGCAGCCGGTATCCAGCACCAGGATGTCATTGGCGATCAGTTGGGCGGTCAAAT
>Ga0316187_10005779_pt1 | contig 10682 bp, 9 predicted proteins | sample CroRivburrow1_MG_FD_204927 | JGI IMG/M metagenome (GOLD analysis project Ga0316187, IMG submission 204927) | Coastal sediment microbial communities from Maine, United States - Cross River worm burrow 1 | ecosystem: Environmental > Aquatic > Marine > Coastal > Sediment | place: USA: Maine...
TTTGGATATGGCACCTATAAAATAACAGATACCGAATTAATAGAAACCATAGAATATGGTGATAAAGGTATGATGAGAGATTTGGAGACTTTACGAAATTTTATTTTTGAACTAAAATTGGCGGATGATGCCTATAGTCAAATAAGCACAGATGCAGAAGGAAACAGGACTTTTTCTGAAAATTACAAAAAAATAGATTAGGATCCGGCCTATCCGGAAAATGAAAAGACCGCTATGTTAAAGCGGTCTTTTCATTTTTAAAAGCAAATGGATTGCCTGTTAAATCAGGATACTTCCTGAGGTGTTTCAATGGTGGCCAAATAACGTTCCGCATCCAATGCTGCCATACAACCCGTTCCTGCTGCTGTCACCGCTTGTCTGTATTCCTTATCCTGAACATCACCACTGGCAAAGACTCCTGGTCTGCTTGTTTTCGTAGATTTACCATGTGTTATAAGATAGCCTGTTTCATCCATCTCTAACTGACCCTTGAAAATTTCTGTATTGGGTTTATGACCAATGGCAACAAAGAATCCTGTAATAGGAATTTCTTCTTTTTCACCTGTTTTATTATTCATGATACGTAAACCTTCAACTACCTGCTCGCCCAATACTTCATCCACTTCTGAATTATATCGCAGATCAATGTTTGGCAAACTGTTTACTCTATGTTGCATGGCCTTAGAGGCTCTCATAAAGTCCTTTCGCACCAACATAGTAACTTTATTGCAAATGTTCGCAAGATATGAAGCCTCTTCAGCGGCTGTATCACCACCTCCTACTATTGCTACATCTTGTCCTTTGTAAAAAAATCCATCGCAAACCGCACAGGCCGATACACCTCCTCCGCGCAAGCGCTGCTCACTGGGAATATTTAAATATTTTGCAGTTGCACCTGTAGAAATAATAACGGTTTCCGCCTCAATTACTTTAGTATCATCTATGGTTACTTTGTGAATCCCGCCAACTTCATTACTGAAGTCAACAGCAGTAGCCATTCCTATTCGAACTTCTGTTCCAAAGCGTTCTGCCTGTTGCTGCAACTGAACCATCATCGTAGGTCCGTCTATCCCTTCAGGGTAACCTGGAAAATTATCCACTTCCGTGGTAGTTGTTAATTGCCCTCCGGGCTCCATCCCGGTATACATAAGTGGTTTCAGATCTGCTCTGGCTGCATAAATAGCAGCCGTATAACCTGCAGGACCTGAACCAAGTATAAGTGTTTTTACACGTTCAATTTTTTCTGACATGATTAAATATTAAACTAAAATTATTATGCCATAAAAGTAGGATTTTCAAGATAAACCTTACTTTAAAAGTTATAAAAAGTTATTATAATTATCAAAGTTTATCTATGCTGTCTTTCTTATATAATTCAAATCAACTTTTGAATAATAACCAAAGTATTTAGCTAATCCTTTATACCAAATTTGGATAAGATATCCTCCATTAAACACCATTTTGTGAATGATGACTGTAAGAGGTTTACACCAACGAAGGCAGTAAACCATAACCAATTAATGTTTACGTAAATGGCCAGCATTAAGCTAATTAGAACAAAGGTTCCGGCTACAGCCCTAACAATTCTGTTTTTCATACTTATTATATTTTAAATTGATCTTTCTATGGGAACTACAATCGCTTTTATGGGATTGTTGGTTACCAGATTTTTGTTAAACTCTTCAATCAGGCTAAAGATAACATCTATTTTATCATCTTCGGTAAAAGAGAAAAAAAGACTGGACTCTACCCCACCTTTAACTGTCGGAAACCATTTTGAGGTCATTAACAGGGACGCCTGTTGTTTATATCCATCTATTTCCGAACCGCTAAAACTCTCTATGTTGGCTTTTTTAAAAAGCCGCAGAATGTCTTCATCAAACTGATCTACAACGGTAACGATTAGTAATTTCATATTTTGTGATTTTTACGTTCTATCAAATAATATACAAGTGGTACAACCAGCAGCGTAAGTACTGTTGAAGCAATAGTTCCTCCCATTAATGAAATTGCCAGGCCCTGAAAAATAGGATCAAAAAGAATGACAAAGGCACCAATTACCACAGTACCGGCGGTTAGGAGTATGGGAGTTGTACGAACTGCGCCTGCGTCAATAACCGCTTGTTTTAACGGAATACCTTCTGCCACACGAAGGTTTATAAAGTCTATAAGCAGCACGGAATTTCTTACCATTATTCCAGCCAATGCTATCATTCCAATAAAAGAAGTAGCCGTAAAAAATGCATCTAACAACCAATGGCCCAGAACAATTCCCACCAAAGAAAGTGGAATTGCCACCATCATCACTATGGGTGCCTTAAAATTTTGAAACCATCCTACTATTAAAATATAGATAATGACAATAACCCCAAGAAATGCAATTCCCAAATCCCTGAATACCTCCAATGTAACTTGCCACTCTCCATCCCATTTTATAGTGTAATCATCTTCAAAATCTGGCTGTTTAATGTAAAGTTCTTCAAGCTTATATCCTTCCGGAATATCTATATCCTTTAATTTATCACTCATGCCCAGGATAGCATAAACCGGGCTCTCCAATTCGCCAGCCATATCAGCAACAACATAAACCACCCGTTTTTGATTTTTTCTATAAATGCTTTTGGCAGTAAAGGTTTTATTAATATCCGTTAAATCTCCTATGGTATTCATAGTACCCATTTTTGATTTAACCTTGAGTTGAGAAATATCATCAATAGTAGATTTCTCTTTTTCGTCCAGGGCAAGTATCAAATCTACCTGATTGGATGCGTCTTCATCATATAAGTTCGTTATGGCTCTCTCAGAAAGGGCCAAATTTAATGTTTGAGTAATTTGCTGTGGTGTCACACCATAAAGCATTGTCTTTTGCTTATCTATGATGAATTCATACTCGGTTTGGTCTGCTTCTACCATCCAATCCACATCCACAACATCTTTGGTATTGTTTAACAGGCTCCGTACCTGATTAGCGACAGCAATCTGCTCGTCATAATCCGGTCCATAAATTTCTCCCACGATGGTTGATAACACCGGTGGTCCCGGGGGTACTTCCACCACTTTTACGTTCGCATTATATTTTAGTCCGATTTTTCTAATTTCAGGGCGCAGAAGGCTGGCAATCTGATGACTTTGAGCACTTCTTTCGTGTTTATCTACTAAGTTTACCTGGATATCAGCAACATTGCTACCGCTCCTGAGATCATAGTGCCTTACCAGTCCATTAAAGGTAATGGGAGCTGAAGTTCCTACATAACTTTGATAATTAATAACCTCAGGGCGAGTAGATAAATACTGGGAAATTTCTTTTGCAACAACAGCAGTCCTTTCAAGCGTTGTACCTTCAGGCATGTCTATGACCACCTGAAATTCATTTTTATTATCGAAAGGCAGCATTTTTACAGCAACCGTTTTAGTAAAGAACATGGCTACCGAAGCCAATAACAAAATGAAAGTTATTCCCAGAAATATCCAGCGTATTTTTTTATTTTCCAACAAAGGTTTTTCAAATCTCTCGTAGATCCTATATATAAAAGTTTCCTCTAGTTGTTTCTCTTCTTTTTGCTTTCCCTTTTTTTCTTTTTCACGCAGAAAAATAAAACCGAGGTAAGGAGTAATTGTAAGTGCCACAAACAAGGACAATATCATTGCTATAGATGCTCCAATTGGCATTGGGGACATATATGGGCCCATTAATCCTGAAACAAAAGCCATTGGTAAAACCGATGCAATTACCGTAAAAGTTGCCAAAATCGTTGGGTTCCCAACTTCATTTATAGCGTAAAGTGCTGCTTGTTTGAACGGCAAACGCTTCATTTTAAAATGACGGTGCATGTTCTCTGCAATAATTATGGAATCATCCACCACTATTCCTGTTACAAACACCAGGGCGAAAAGAGTTATCCTATTGAGCGTATAGTCCAGCATATAATAGCTGAGTAATGTAAGGGCAAATGTAATTGGGACTGATAAAAACACCACCAAACCACCTCGCCAACCCATGGCTAACATAACCACAAAAGTGACCGCAATGATTGCGCCTATGAGGTGCATAAGTAATTCTGATACTTTTTGAGATGCAGTTTCTCCATAATTACGGGTAACTTCAACATGCACATCTGTCGGAATCAGATTTTGTTTCAGATGATCTACCTTTTTCAGGATAATATCCGAAATCTTCATTGCATCTGCTCCCTTTCGTTTGGCTATGGAAATGGTAACAGCCGGATATTCAGAATTATACAGCTGGGCATTTTCGCTTGCCTGGCCAAAACCAAGAGAAACATAATTTTTGGGCAATTCAGCTCCATCATGTATTGTCGCAATTTGTTTAAGGTATATTGGTTGATTTTGTTGAACGCCTACTACCAAATTTTCAACATCCTCGGTAGTTTCCAAAAATCTTCCGGTGGTTACTGTGAACTCTGTATCATATTTATCAAAACTACCACTGTTTAGCTGGCTATTGTTGGCCTTTATCATCTGGGCAACGGAAAGAAAATCCAGGCCGCTTTCTGCCATCTTATTTTTGTCGAGTACTACCCTTAGTTGCCTGTTCCTGCCACCAATTTTTTGGATAGCCGAAACATCATTTATCTTTTCAATTTCGTCAGTAATTTCCTGTGCAATCTGCTTCAGTTGGTAATCATCGTAACTCTCACTCCACAAGGTTAACCCCAGCATTGGCACATCATCAATGGCCCTGGTTTTTACCAGAGGAAAAGTCACGCCCTGTGGCATGATATCCATATGCTTATTAATCTCATTATAGAGTTTAACAAAAGACCTCTCAATATCCTCCCCCACATAAAACTGCACAATAACCATGGCCTGTTCATTCATGGAAGTAGAATAAACATATTCAACCCCTTTGATATTGGAGATAAGTTTTTCCAGAGGCTTTACCACCCTTGACTCAACTTCGGTAGGGCTGGCTCCCGGGTATCCCACAAAAATATCAGCAATGGGAACATCAATCTGAGGTTCTTCCTCCCTTGGAATTAAAAAGGAGCTGTATACTCCAATGATCATAAAAACTATCATTAGGAGCACTGTTAGCTTTGATCCTATAAACAACTTTGCAATTTTCCCTGCTAATCCTTCTTTCATATTTTTATTATTGCTTTATGAACTTCTTTTCTTGGTGGGTGGTAAATAAACCTAACCCGGATCTATTGTATAGATATTTTAGCCCCATTATATAGTTTTCCATTTGATGAAATAATAAAACTTTCATCTGCTGTTAAGCCAGATAAAACCTCAACCTTATCACCATAGGTCCGTCCTAAACGAAGCCATCTGAGAAGGGCGGTGTTACTCTCGCTTACTGTATATACTCCGGATAATTGACCTTTTTGAACAACTGCCTCAAGTGGTATTAAAGTTGCTCTCGATTGATTATCGCCTGCTATAGGAAATTTGACTGTGGCATACATCCCGGATAGGATAGGCGCGCTTGTTTCCGATAAGGTCACTTTAACATGATACTGACCACCTGTATTTTTAGATGAGCTACTGACCTCAATAACTTCACCCGGGACAATCTCATTCAGGGAGTTTAAACTCACCTGCACTTCCATGCCCTGTTTGATTTTTGTTATTTCAGATTCGGGCACAAAAGTGAGTACCTGATATTTCCCGGGAGCTTCTACTTCAAGAAGAGGCTTTCCAGGATTTGCCATATCACCGGGGTTTATGAACTTATTGGTTACTACTCCGTTAAAAGGAGCGCGAATATCTGCATAAGAAAATTGTGCATTTACTTCATTTTTCATTTGGCTTGCGCCCTCCAGTCTTGCTTTGGCCATATTGAAATTAGCAGTTATATCATCCAGCTCCTTCTGTGAAGCGCTATTTTCGTTAAACAATGCGGTAAATCTTTTCAGGTCTTTTTCTGAATTGTTATAGGCTGCTGTAGCTTCAGCAATTCCGGCATTTACCTGGGCAAGCTTCGCAGACAGTTCCGTGTTGTTGATGCTCAATAGAAGTTGTCCTTTAGTAACCTTATCCCCTATCCTTACATGAATCTTGTCTACATGGCCCATGATTCGGGTGCTTAAGTTGGCACTTTTAACGGCTTCTATCGTTCCACTGGTGGAAATCATATTCGGGCCATCAATCTCACCAACCATTCTTACGGTTACCGGAATAACAAGCTCATTTGCCTGTTGCTCTTTCTTCTCTTTAGTGCTGCAACTCCAGACAAGAAGTATCAGAAGTATCACGTATAATTTTTGCATATTTCGGTTTTTATTCTTCATTATTTAATTATTCCTTTGTTAAAAATTCCATGTAGGCCACAGCAGAATTATGCTGAAAAATGGTAAAATAATATTCCAGTTGTTTCTGAGCATATTGCGTTTCAGCTAAGAGCAGATCCGTCGTTTTTTCCAAACCTTGTGCAAAACGATTGCTGCGAATTCTGAGTGCTTCTTTAGATTGATTTAAAGCCAGGGTGGTAAGCTCCAGATTATTTTTGGTATCCTGTAGCATCCGCCTCGCTTTGTTGAGTTCTAGCTGACTTTCTGATTTGTATTGCTCTAATTCCAACGTGGCTTTTTCAAACTCTGCTTTACTTTTATGGGCTTTACCAAACCGTTTAGTCCCGTTCAGGATGTCCCATCTCAATTCCGCCCCAAAAAGATAGCCGCTGGCACTTCCACGAAACACCTGTTCATCATGTAATTCGTAGGTCCCAAAGGCATTCAATTTTGGTAAAAAACTCATTTTATCAGACCTATATGTTTGATAATAGGCCTCTTTAGCTGATTCCATTGCCAAAATATCTTTTCTATTCTCCGATACATTTTCCAAAGAAAATTGGTTAGCAAAAACCTTGAGTGAATCGGCTGGGACCATTATCTGGTAGGTGGAGTCATTCATCATAACCGACAAGTAATTGGAGGCATTTTGAATATTGCTTTTTGCATATTGCAGTTGATTGTCAATTTCTGTAACTCGCACTTCCACCGCCAGCACATCAGATCGTTGAAGGTATCCCTGTTTGAAACTGTTGTCTGCAAGCCTTTTGTTTTCCATAGCAGCCACTTTTGTTTTTTCCAAAACTTCTACTGTTTTGTATGCCAGCTGTAACTGCATGTATGCTTTTTCAACCTCCAGCATCATGTAATCCCGCGTGCGCCCCGATTGGTATTCCGAGGCTGTCAATTTGGCTTTTGCTGCTTTGCGCTGGTAGAAACCATCAAAATTCAACAGGGGTTGTTGAATCTCAAACCGGGTTGCATAATCTTCAATTTGACTTGGGTTATTCAGGCGGTCCGGATCAAAATCGGCTTGTGTTACAATTTGCTGATTTAATTTAACACCAAAAGCCATCAACGGATTGTTAGTGGCTATGCCTGTATGTGAAAGACTAATATTGGGCAATAGTACGGCATTGGTTTGCCTAAAATCACCCTCAGCAGCCATAATATCCTTTTCTGTGATTTTTAAGGTTGAATTGTACTCCATCACCCTGTTCATTACCTCCCCCTTGGTAATAAGTACGTCTTTTTGAGCATTTATAAAAAAAACGCTTAACATGATCAGTATTTGTAGTGTATTCTTCATCAACTAATTATTTTGAAGCAAAATTAAGCTTAGAAGAAAGTGCAAACGGTAACCTATGTTACTGAAATATGGTAACTTATGTTACAGAGTATGCGAGCAGATTATCTTGAGATGATTAAAAAGAAATTAAAGTTTGGTTCCGTAAGCAAGATCCCCGGCATCGCCCAATCCGGGAATGATATATCCTTTGGCGGTCAATTCATCATCAATAGTAGCAATCCACAAGTGTGTATTATCAGGGAAAACACTTTTTACATATTCTATGCCTGCTTTAGAACCAATAACAGAAATAATATGTATCTGTTTAGGTTGACCATGGTTTTTTAAGGCATTTAATACATTCTCTAGAGTCTTACCGGTTGCCAGCATAGGGTCTGTTAATATGAGTGTTTTACCCCCCAAAGCCGGAGCAGCAAAATATTTAACGATTACATCAAATTCGTTGCCTCCGGCCGGATGATGCCTGTAGGCAGAAATAAAAGCGTTCTCAGCTTTGTCAAAATAATTCAAAAGTCCACGATGTAAGGGCAAACCCGCCCTTAAAACAGAACACAAAACCAGGTTGTCTAATGGCAATGCCATGGTTTTATGGCCAAAGGGTGTTTGAACTGTACTTACCTTATAATTTAGAGTTTTGCTTAATTCATAACAAAGGATTTCACCAATCCGTTCAATATTCCTTCGAAAACGCATGGAATCCTTTTGAATATTTATATCCCTAAGTTCTGCGACAAATTGATTTAGCAAGGAGTTTTCAGCTCCAAAATTATGAATGATCATTCATTTTATGATTTACCTTAAAGATACATTTTTTAGGATTTAAACCAGTAACTTATCCCGGCTGACCAATAGAAAACCGGCTTAAGATCTTCTTCAACTATAGTATCTTCACTGATTATTGTTGCGCTGCTTTGAGGGAACGCCATCATGGGGTAAAATGAAAAGAAAAAATGCCTGTAATTATAATGTAATGGAATTGCTAATTCTATATTGAGAACTTTAAATTTTTCAACTTCGTCAATATTAATCATGTTGGGTTCCGCTGATTCGGAACCTGAATTACCCATACCATTTCCTTTTCTGTTCCCCAGGCGACTGCTACTATAGTACTGCTGATAAAAATGTTGTGTCCCCGCATACATAGAAATACTGGGGTTAATCATTAGATTTTTATTAATGGCATAAAAAGTACGATCGAGCATCAAGCCGGTAATAATATCGGTGGAACTCCCATCATTGAAATAACCCGTTAAAGAGAAGGAAGCCTCCATTACCTCAAAATCATAGCCAACAATGCCGGTTAGATCGCCTAAAACAGAAGACATCACATTAAAACTTTCTTCATTAAAAAAGTAAGCCGTCCCCGAAATACCTCCGCTAAACTTGTTTAAATTAAAGTTGTAACCCGTACTGAGCAGAAAAAGGTCAACTCTGTTAGCTTCCGATCCAGTCAGAAATGACAAGGACGCATCTGCAAAAAAACCTGATTTGTTGTAATACCCTAGAGAAGGAAACAGATAAGGCGCAGCAATGGAGTCACGCCTTCCCATAAAAACGTTATCATTGATATAACTAACATTTGCCAAAAAATAGGAAAAGTCTTCATTAACAATATCATTGGTGGTTTTAACAGGGTCTTGCCCTATAAGAACTAAAGGGATAATTGAAAATAAAAAAAAATTCAAAATAAGTCGAATCTTCATTTTGGATTACTTTAAATAAAGGGCCCCCGAATTGAACAGGAGCCCTCTATAGTGTTTATTTTTTGCTTATTTTTTTCTTTTTCGCAGTAGGCTTATTTACACCTTTTTTTATCATCTTTTTTTGAGGGACCATATTTTTTTGGATGATCATTTTTCGATACTGATACATATTACTAAACATTTGGCCATCAGCATTCAGGCATTCTCCATCCTTCAGTTGTAATCTTTTTTGATCTCTTGTTTGAAAACTTCCATCAGGGTCCACTACAACTCCATTTCCAAGGTCCAGACTTTCTTGTAAACGTTGCTGCGTCTGATTCCTTACCACATACATATCTCCGTCAACCAAAGTATATTGGACTCTATTTTGATTTCGTTCCCGAATTTGATCCTGGGTTAAACCTTTATTCTCCTGACCTACTTTATAGCGGTATTGATATTCATTCCGATATTTGATACCATCACCATCTAAACATTCGCCATTTTTCAGTTTCAGGCGGTCACCATCCGCGGTTTCATAGGTGCCGTCTGGAGCCACCACAGATCCGTCTGCTAAGGTCTGTTTATCTTTAAGGCGCATTTCTGCCCTATCCCTTAATTCTAACATTTCGCCATTAACCATAACCAATTTGGTACGGTCTTGATCCTGAATTCTATCCTGATCTCTTTCCTGGGCCGTGAGCGCCATAGATCCTAAAACTATAAGCGCCAATAAAACTAAATTTCTTTTCATGGTATTGATATTTTATATTAATAAATAATGTTACAAACTTATAAGACTAAAACCACCAGGACAATGACCATAGTCATGCAACCTATACAAATACAGGGGTTTTGTGCAACATATGTTACATTCAGAAGAATTTAATTGTGGCATTGAGTTATTTATAAAGTCTGCAAAATCCCCTGCTTTTGAACCAATAACAGAAATAATATGTACCCGTTTAGGTTGATCATGATTTTTAAGGCATTTAATACATTCTCTAAAGTCTTGCCGGTTGCCAGTATAGGGTCGTTAATATGAGTGTTTTACCACCCAAAGCCTGAGCAGCAAAATATTTAACGATTACATCAAATTCGTTACCTCTGGCCGAATGATGTCTGTAGGCAGAAATAAAAGCGTTCTCAGCGTTGCCAAAATAATTCAGAAGTCCTCGATGTAAGGGCAAACCCGTCTTCAGGCATATGTACCATAGCTCCAAGCACTGCAAATGCAACCAAAATATATACTTTTTTCCGAATGACCTTTTTTAAACTAATAATGCAGGAAAAAAATGCGTGCAGCAAGATTTACGCACTCATAAGCATCTGTAATGATTAGGATCATTGTAATCATCTGTAATGATTAGGATCATTGCCGATTCCGATGCTTGTTCGTAAAATTGCGTAATGGATTCTTGCCCCCCTCCCCTA
>Ga0316187_10005781_pt1 | contig 10680 bp, 12 predicted proteins | sample CroRivburrow1_MG_FD_204927 | JGI IMG/M metagenome (GOLD analysis project Ga0316187, IMG submission 204927) | Coastal sediment microbial communities from Maine, United States - Cross River worm burrow 1 | ecosystem: Environmental > Aquatic > Marine > Coastal > Sediment | place: USA: Maine...
CGCTGGTGTCGTTCTGGCCACACAGGTCGGGTAGGCCGTCCATGGCGGCCAGGCGATCGACGTTGGATTCGGCCACCCCAAATCCGGTGTCGGTCATACCAAGGGGGCCGAAGACGTTGTCGGCCAGAAACGACCCCAGCGGCTGATCAGCCAGCACTTCGATGAGGTGGGCGGCGACGTCGATACCCACGCTGTAGCGCCAGTGGGTCCCGGGCTGGAAGCTGAGCGGTTGAGCGGCAATGGCCTCGCTCACCTCGGCCAGGGTGCGGGTGGCGTCGTTCATGATGCGGGCCTGGCGATACAGGGCGCCGACGGGGCTGTCGTCGAGGAAGTCGTAGGTCAAGCCCGAGGTGTGGGTCAGCAGATCCCGGATCTCCAGGGGCCGCTGCTGATCCACCAGCTCACCGTCGAGAAGCACCTTGGTGGCCCCAAAGGCCGGCAGGTAGGCGGCCACGGGCTGGCGCAGCTGGAACTTGCCCTGCTCGTGGAGCAACATCAGGGCTGTTGCGATCACCGGCTTGGTCATGGAATAGATACGGAAGATGGTGTCGCTGGTCATGGGCCGGTCGGCCTCGCTGTCGCGCCAGCCGAGCGACTCGGCGTGAACCACCTGGTCTCGGCGGATGACCATGGTGTTGATCCCGGCCACCACCCCACGATCAACATAGGCTCGCATGGCGGGCCCGATCCGTTCGAGCCGGGGGGCGGACATACCAACGGCTTGGGGGTCTGTGGTCATGGTCATCGATTCTCCTGGCTCGACTATTGGCTCGGTACGTTCGTTACATCGTCGGGCAGCGGACCGTAGGGGCACAACTGGTCAAGGACCGCACTGGGGGCCGGGCCGGGGTGCCAGCTCATGGCGGCCACCTGGGACCGGGAGCGTCGACCGGTCACCGCCCGAAGGAAGTCATAAGGGGTGGCTCGGAGGGTGACCACACCCGGATCCTCGGCGCCCCCGTCCGGCGGGCCGTAGCTCGCTCCGGTGCTGAGTTCGATCCGTAGCGGGGCCACCGAGGCCAGCCGATCGGGGGTGGGGGCGGCGTAGGTCTCCCCGCCGTTGATAGTGGCGACGTCGTCGGGGTCGGGCTCCAGACCCAGGGCCAGTTCGATGTCGTGAACATGCACGATCAGATCACTGGCCAGCCGTTGCCCAAAGAAGGGATCAGCGGCGAAGGCCTCGGTGAGTTCGCTTCGATAGGTTCGCCATTCAGCAAACAGCTCTTCGAGTGAGGAATTTTTACGGCTTTGCACCTGGCGAGCGGTGTTCTCGTTGGCTCCCATACCTTGGCGCATGCCTCCGGCGATGTCAGAGGCCAAACCGGTGAGATGGGCCACCACGTCGATGATGCGCCACTGGGGGGTGAGGGGCACGATCTCGTGCTCAACGCCCCTGCCTTCGAGGAGGTTGACCAAACGGTCTGTGGTCTGGTGGTAAAGGTCCATGGGCAGTCAGGTGCGATCGTGATGGTCACAGTAGTAGTCGACGAGGGCTCGGCCCGAACCTCGCCCCCAGCCACCCCCAGCCACCAAGAGCAGAGTGGCTCAGGCGTGCATGGCCTTGGCCAGGGGTTCGAGGCGGGCGGCGTCGACGGGGCCTCGCATCGACCACACCACGATGTCGACCCCGGCGGCGAAGAACTCCGCCGCGTGGTCGGCCAGGGCCGAGGGGTCGGCGTCGGGGTCGAAGGCGAGGTGGACCGAACGGTCGATCTCGGCCTGGTCACGGCCGACGTCGGTGCAGTGTTGGCGTAGCACCTGATCGAGTTCTTCCCAGTCGGCGGGGACGTCAGGGAAGGTCATGTCCCACTGGTCGGCGAAGCGGGCCGTGGTCCGCAGGGTGCGTTTGCGGCCCTTACCCCCGATGACGATGGGGATGCGGTCCTGGACCGGTTTCGGTTCGCACCAGGCGTCGGTCAGTTCGTAGTAGCGGCCCTTGTAGGTGGTGGACTTGTTGGTCAGCAGGGAGACGATGACCTCCATACCCTCCTCCAACCGGTCGGACCGTTGGTTGAGGGTGCCGAGGTTGATGCCGTATGCGTCGGATTCCATGGTGTTCCAGCCAGCTCCCATGCCCAGCACGAAACGACCGGCGGAGAGGTGATCGAGGGTGGCCGCCATGTTGGCCGTGACCGCCGGGTGGCGATGGTGCATACCGTTGACCATGGCCCCGATGCGGATGCGGGTGGTGGCCTGGGCCAGGGCACCCAGCATGGTCCACCCTTCCAGGTTCGGTCCGTCGTACGGCGGGGCCAGAGGGTAGAAGTGGTCCCAGTTCCAGGCCGACTCGAACAGCTCAATCTCGTCGGCTTGTCGCCACAGGTCGAGGAAATCGCTCCACGGAGCATGGTGAGGTGGGGTCTTGATGGCGTAACGGCCCATCGTCGGTCCTTTCGGTGGTCGAACAGGTGTGTCGTGGTTATTTCGTACTAACGGCGGCGGGTTTCGTGGTGCTGGAGGAACTGCTCCACCACCGCCCGAGCGCTCCCGGGGGCAACGGTCCGGCCCATGACGAGGACTTCGAGCACGATCGGCCCGGCCAACTCGGTCAGCAACGCCCACTGGGCATCAACCGGGTCGACCCCGGCCGTCGTCGCTTCGCCGATCTCGGTCCTGGCCAGGGCCGAGTTGAGTGGTTCAAGCACGGAATGAAGGAATCCGGTCCTGGCTGTGGCCATCGACGCCGAGCGGTGGCCGTGTTCCATGCAGGCCGAGATCAACGCCCGAACCGATGGCCGACCCAAGCGGTCGATCACGAGTTCCATGGCCATCTCCAGATCGGCCCGAGGATTATCGCTCGGGGCCGGCAGTTCGGTTTCGGCCATGGCCCGTTCCAACATGATCTCGATCAGCGAGGCCGGCTGGGGCCAGTTGCGGTAGATCGTGGCCCGGGCCACGCCGGTGGCCTTGTTGAGGCGGGTGGGGGTGAGCGCGGCGCTGCCCTCGGCCAGTAGGAGTTCGAGCGCGGAGGGGATGATCTTGGCCAGGGTGTCGTCGTGGGGCCCCGGGGGTCGCCCAACTGGGCGCTGTTCACGAGGCGGGAGGTTCACGAGTCAGAACGTAGCATCATATTTGCACCACTTACCATGAGGCGGCGATGTACTGGGTTTCGGTGAACTCGTAGATCCCCTCGCTGGCCCCTTCCCGCCCCAGGCCCGACTGCTTCATGCCACCAAAGGGAGCGGCCGGGTCGGAGACTGCACCCCGATTGACGCCGACCATGCCCGACTCCAACCGCTCGGCCACATTGAGGGCCCGACCCAGGTCGGTGCTGTAGACATAGGCCGACAACCCCATCTCGGTGTTGTTTGCCTGCTCAATCATGGTGTCGGTGTCGGTGAAGGAGATGACCGGGGCGACCGGCCCGAAGATCTCCTCACTGGTGATGGCCAGATGGGGATCGACGTTGCCCAGCACCGTCGGCTGGAAGAAGTGGCCCGGCCCTTCGATGGCGGATCCCCCAACCGCGATCTGGGCTCCCGAGGCGACGGCACTTTTGACCAGGCTGCCGATGTTCTCGACCGCATTGGCGTTGATCATCGGTCCGCAGCCGACCGACTCGTCGAATCCGTCGCCGACCTTGATCGCTCCCATGGCCTCGGCCAGGGCTTCGGTGAAGGCGGGAGCGATGCCGGCCTGGGCGAAGAACCGGTTGGCAGCGGTACAGGTTTCGGCCGAGTGGCGCATCTTGGCCACCATGGCGCCCTCAACGGCCGCATCGAGGTCGGCGTCGTCAAACACGATGAACGGGGCGTTGCCGCCGAGTTCCATGGCCACCTTCAATACCCGGTCGGCGCAGCGACGCAACAGGACCCGGCCGATCTCGGTCGAGCCGGTGAACGACACCATCCTGGTGGCTCGATGATCGACGGCGGCGTCGAACCACGAGCCCGAAGAGGCTGTCGGCACGACGTTGACCACCCCGTCGGGCACACCGGCCTGGCCGAGCAGCTCGGCGATACGAAGGGCGGTGAGTGGGGTCTCGCGTGGGGGTTTGATGACCACCGCGTTGCCTGCCCCCAGAGCGGGCGCCACCTTGCGGGTGATCATGGCGGCGGGGAAGTTCCAGGGGGTCACCATCACTACCACTCCGACCGGGGGGTGACGAACGATGATCCGGTTGGCCCCCGAGGGTGCGGTGCCGAACGATCCGTGCAGGCGCACCGTTTCCTCGCTGTTCCAGCGGAAGAACTCCGCGGCGTAGGCCACCTCGCCCCGGGCGTCGGCCAGGGGTTTGCCGTGTTCGGAGGTGATGAGGTTGGCCAGTTCCTCGCTGTGGTCGAGCAGGGTCTGCCAGCTGCTGCGCAGGATCTCGGCCCGTTCCCGGGGAGCGGTGGCCGCCCAGCCCCTCTGGGCCGTTGCCGCCGCGTCGACCGCGGCGGTGGCATCGGCGGGAGTTCCGGCCGCCACCGAGGTGAGCTCCTCGCCGTTGGCGGGGTTGAACACCGAGATTCGTTCGCCGTCGGCGCCGTCGCGCCACTGGCCACCGATCAGGATTTGATCTTGCACGTCCAGGCTCCCAACTTCGAATAGGTCCGGCTCTTTCTCTACCACGTCGCCTGCAACCGGGCGCGATCAAAGCTTGAACCGACCGACTACCCGGGCCACACTCGGGGGCGGGACCAGAGGAGCACCATGGCACTGAACCTGAACGTCGGAGACCAGTTTCCCGACGTGACCATGATTGACGATCGGGGCAACCCCCGTTCGATCACCGAGGTGGCCGACGGGCGGCCGCTGTTCCTGGCCTTCTACCGGGGCCCGTGGTGACCCAAGTGACAGCTTCAGCTGCGAGAACTGGTCGAGTTCTCATCATCAACCAACGTTGCCTACCAGAAGGTCGCCGTCATCTCGGTTGACCCTCCCCGTGTACAGGAGGCGTTCAAGGCCGGGCTCGGGGCCCGTTTTGTGTTCCTCAGCGACGAGGATCGGGCCGTCACCAACCTCCTTGGCATCGCCGAACACACCGATGATCGCCACGGCCCGTTGCCCGTGCCGTTCACCTTCGCCCTGCTCCCCGACCGGACCATCACCCACATCTGGAACGGCTGGTACTTCGTCGGCCGCCCCACCCCCGAGGAACTCCGATTGGCGGCCCGCGAGCTGACCGATCGTGTCGTGCCCGATCTTGATTTCCGGGGCGACTGAGCCTGGGTTCACCCCACCTCACGCAACACGGCGAGTAGTTTCTCCGTTGCGGTGGCGAAGTGGTGGTTGGCTGGGCGGCTCACGTTGATCACCAGGCCTGGCCGATGGTGGCCAACGAGATGCAGGCCGGCAGATCCTGGCGCCACGTCGAGCCACGGAACCCCCCGAAGCTGCTCAAGCATCACCGAGCGACGCTGACGGTAGATCCGACGTTGCAGGCGCACCTGGCGGTCATAGGCACCCCGGCCGATGAAATCTGCGAGGGCAAGTTGATCGATGGTCGACACACCCCCCCGCAGGTGGGTGACGGCATCAAGGTCACGACGCAGTTCGAGCGGGACAACGAACCAGGACAGGTGCAATCCCGGGCCCATCGATTTGCTTGCGGTGCCGGCGTAGAGCACGCGGTCCGCGTCGAGCCCCTGCAACGCACCAATGGGGCGGCGGTCATAGCGGAACTCGCCGTCATAGCCATCTTCAACAATCCAGCCATCGTTGACCGCGGCCCAGGTGATCAGCGCGTTGCGGCGGGCTGACGACATGGTGACACCCAGCGGTTGCTGGTTTCCGGGCGTTACCAGCACTGCCCTGACCCCTGAAGCTCCAAGATCGTCGACGCGCAAGCCATGCTCGTCAACCGGGACCGGGACCGTTTCGAGTCCGGCCAGCTCGAGGATCTGACGGTGGAAGAACAGCATCGGCGCTTCGACGGCGATCAGGTCGATACCCCGCCGCCGGAACATCTCAGCCACAAAACCCAGTGACGATGCGAACCCTCCATGGACACGCACGGCTGAGGAGTCGACGTGGACCATGCGAGACCGGGCCAGATAGTCCGCCAACGCGTCACGCAGTTCCCGGCGGCCCCGAGGATCCCCGTAGCCGAACGCATCGTCAGCCGACTCAAGTAGCACGGTCCGCACCGACCGCAACCACTCACGCCTTGGAAAGGAACCCAGTGCGGGCTCACCTGGCCGGAAGTCGTGTGTCGGCTGGTCGCCCATTGGGTTTCGGTCCACGATGGCTTGGGCCGGAATGGCGATCTGGGCCACAACCGTCGAACCACCTTGGCGGGCAACGAGATAACCCTCGACCGCCAACTGTTCATAGGCGCCGACAACCGTCGAGCGGGCGATCCCGAGGTCGTGGGCCAATGCCCGGGTCGGATCGCCGAGCGAAGCTCTCGTTCAAGCCCGAGACGAGGCCCGACGCCAGGCGGCAGCGACACCAACAGGTCTCTCATGAACCTACCGCAGGGCAGGTGGTCTGCCCAGATAGATCTGCGGGTGGCCCTCGGCTACCTCTCGTTGGTCACGGCCCAGATCGGGTTCTGGGCGCTGCTGGCACCACGGTCGTGCTACGACGGTTTCCCGGGCCCGGGACGGGCTTGGGTAGCGGCGGACGGACCCCACAACGAACACCTCATCCGCGACGTCGGGGCACTCAACCTCGCGCTGCTTGTCGTGCTGGTGGCGGCAGCGGTCAAGTTGACCCGCCAGTTGCTCATGATCGCGGCGGTGGCCACCGCCGCCTGGGGCGTTCCCCACCTGCTCTACCACCTGTTCAACACCGACAACCTGGCCACCGACGATCTGCTGTTGAGTATTGGTGGGCTGGTCGCGTTCGTTGGATTCTCCGTTGTATTGGCCATCTCCGCTCGCAATCCCAATCTCGCCAGAACCTGATCCGCGCTCCAATAGTGGGTGATGCCGTGTTCGGCGCCTCGATTTGCTATTCGTGAGCGTTGAGGTTGTTGATCGAACGTCTGTTCGGTAGAGTGTTGTTGCTTTCCTTTGCAGCCGGTGCGCTGCCTTTGTCGTAGGACTGGCCCTGATGTGGCCGACGGTGAGGTGGGAGGTGCCCGGGATCATGGAACCGGTTGAGGCGACTCTGTTGCAGCTGGACGAGGCGTTGGACGCAGCAGGTGCGATACCGGTGTCGTGTCTCGGTGGACCCGATTCGTTGGCGTTCGTGTGCGGTTTGCAGGTGGCCCAGAACCGCCTGGACGCCATCCGCTGCCGGGCTTTGGCCGAGACCGGGCCCGACGCGTTGACCGCTCATGGGGAGACGGGGCACCGTTCGGTGGCAGGAGTGGTGGCCGCCCGGACGGGGCTCGCCCCAAGCCGGCCCCGGGCTGATGCCCAGTTGGGTGCCTGGCTGGTCGATTTCCCGATCCTGGCCGACGCTTTTGGTGACGGTGTGATCTCAGTTCAGCATGTGCGGGCCATCCGCGCCCGGGACAACACCCGCACCCGCCCCTACCTACCCGAGGCCCAGCAGTACCTGATCGACGCCACCCAGCACTGCACCTGGGCTGAGTTCACCGCCCTGATGCGCTGCTGGGAAATAGCTGCTGACCCCGACGGCGAAGAACCCATGGAGCAGGTCGAGAACCGGCGCTGCAACTACACCAAACGCTCTGATGGGTCTGTTACCGGATCGTTCACCCTCGACCCCTTGGCCGGCGACACGTTCGTCACCGCTATGGACCGCTACGTGCAGAACCTGTTCCGCCAAGACACCGAAACCGGTAGCAACCGCAAAGCAACGCATCGCCGAGCCGACGCCCTCGTCGACCTCACCACCCAAGGCGCCAACAACCCCAACGTCACGTCGCCACCGCTGATCCACATCATCCTCGGCGAAGAAGTCGCCACCGACGGCTTCACCCGCACCACCAACAACGGCGACGGATGCGACCGCGGCGACGACTGCGACGGCATCGGCGACGATGACAGTGGCAGGAGCGGAGGTACCTGCACCTGTGGTGACACCGGTCCTGTCGATTTGACGAGGCTGCCCGTCGACTACAACGACCCCCTCAGGCGTTGCGAACTGATCGATGGCACCCCGCTCCACCCGCAATTCGCCCTCGCTGCCCTGGCCAGTGCCACGCTCCGACGGCTCATCCTCGGCGCCGATTCCGAAGTGCTCGATCTGGGACGAACGGTACGCACCTTCCCTGCCCGATTGAAACAGATCCTCATGATCCAAGCCCGGGGACGATGCCAACAACCAGGCTGCGACAACCCCCATGCGTGGTTACAGGCCGACCATCTGATCCCCTGGAGCCGAGGCGGACCGACAAACCTCACCAACGGCCAGATCCTGTGCGACCCACACAACAAGGCCAAACGCGACAAACCACCGCCACCGTCGCCATCAATACTGCCGGAGCCGGACCCCAAGCCCGGCGCGGGCCCGCAGTCAGACCAGCAGCCGAAACCGGAGGTGTAGTCTTGTGTCCATGCCGTCAGTCGATCTTTACGACGACTCGTTCGTCGATCCAGACGAGCTGAAGATGCCCGAGAGCCCGCAGCATCGCGACGCCGCCAATCTCATCGAGCAAATGGCAGGCCACCCCCGTCCCCCTGGCGGCAGTTGGGATCCCCTCTCCCAGCGATGGCTACGATTCACGGTGGGAAAAAACTGAGCGGTACCACCGGATCGGCGTCGTCACCTGGCCGAGAAGCTCCGATCACTCGGGATTGACCCCGACGCCCCTTAACAGTTCGGGCCGTCACCTACGTCGAAACCGAGCTGGGCAGCCAACTGGGCCAGCCACGCCGCGGTGTGATCGATCAGCTCGGGCACCTCGTCGGGTGAGCCTCCGGCGGCGACAACACCCACCTCGCCGAACACCCCGACACCGAGCACGGTACTAGCGGCGAAGGCGAAGAACGTGCGGGCCAGGGCCGGATCCTCGGCTCGGGCCTCGAACTGGGCCACCAGTTCAGCCACGTCGCCGAGGCCATCGACCAGGCGCTGCGGGTCGGCGCCGGCCAGTGCGGCCCAGGCCAGGGTGCGGGCAACGGCAGGGCCATCGAGGTAGTGGTTGGCCATCTCGACCAGGCGGACGATGGGGTCATCGGCGGCATCGGAGCTGGCGACAAAACCCTCCGAGTGGCGTCGGACGGTGGCGGCCACCACATCGACCTTGGTCCCCAGGTGGCGGTGCACCAAGCCGTAGTTGACCCCCGCCTGGTCGGCGATACGACGAAGCGAAACCGCGCCTGGGTCCTCCTCGGCGAAGAGCTTGGCCGCGGCCACCAGCAGGGCTTCCCGCACCTCGATCTCGCCCCGGGGCGGATCGGTGGCCGACGCTTCCCCACTCTGGTGGCGACCACTGGTCTGCTGGGGTCTCATGACAACCACCATTCTGGCCCGTCCAACTCGACTGACCTGCCACCGCAGCAATCTGTGACCATTGACACCATTGTAGCCAATGGCTACAGTACGGACCATGAGCGTGTTCGCCACCGACACCGAGGTCTACGAGGCCATCGCCGCCATGTTCGACGAGGCCCTGACCCATCCCGACATCGGCCCCGAACTGGCAGCCTCGGGTGTCATTCTCCATCTCGCCCTGAGCGAGCCGACCACCGACATCGTGATCGACATGCCCGGCGGGGTCGCCCACCGGGGTAAACCGGCCGACGTCACCCCCACCATGACGCTCAAGGCCAAGGCCGACGTGGCCCACGAGTACTGGCTGGGCAACGTCAATGTCGGGGTGGCCATCGCCCGGGGCGCCATCCGGGTGCGGGGTTCGGTGCCCACTCTTGTCCGCCTGGCCGGCATGGCCAAACCGCTCTTTCCGCTCTATCGGGCCCGAGTGGCCCCGGAGGCATCATGACCAACACGCTGGAGAACATTGATCCGTCGTCCCTATTCCAGGTTGAGGACAACAACGGGGCCCTGGAGTCGTACATCACTTCGTTCGAGAGCTACCGGGAGATCTGGGGCGAGCTGCTCACCGACAACCTCGATCGCCTGCGGCGGGGCAGCCCCTCGCTGCACTGGATGAACACCGAAGGCTCCAACTGGGGCACCAAGGTCAAGGCGTCGTCACGGGGCCTGACAATGACCGACATCAACCGGCCAGCGGTCTACGGCAACGTGCCCGCCTACGCCACGTGGAAGAACTTCTCCCCCCGAGGCTCGGTGCGTGAGCCCTACGCCGAAACCATGCCCTCCATCGAGGGTTACGACCTGCTCTATCGCGATGACCTGTGGTCGTCCAATGTGAGCACCCTCTATGAGGAGGCCAAGGACCGCCAGTGGAACGCCACCCGCGACATCCCCTGGGACCAGCTGAAGCTGGCCGAACTCCCCGAGGATCTGGAGCTGGCCACCTGCCAGATGGCAACGGCGTTGACCGAGGTGGAGTTCGTGGCCGGCGACTTCCCCGCTCGCTGGATGTGGCGCATCCCGCCCGACTTCTTCGAGGCCAAAAACTTCCTGGCCACCCAGATCATGGACGAGGCCCGCCACATGGAGGTGTTCCGCAAGCGGGCCCTTGCCGCAAATGGTGGATTGCTCCATGCCTCCCCCGCCCTGGAATGGGCCCTGAAGTCGATTCTGGAAGCCCCGACCCACACCATGGGCACGTTCCTGTTGAACCTCCTGGGTGAGGGGCTTGTGCTGTCGATCTTCCGTTCGGGAGAGTTCATCGCCCGCACCGACACCGACAAGGAGATCTTCCGGCTCTGCATGCAGGACGAGGCCCGCCACGTGTCCTACGGAACCCTG
>Ga0316187_10005783_pt1 | contig 10677 bp, 7 predicted proteins | sample CroRivburrow1_MG_FD_204927 | JGI IMG/M metagenome (GOLD analysis project Ga0316187, IMG submission 204927) | Coastal sediment microbial communities from Maine, United States - Cross River worm burrow 1 | ecosystem: Environmental > Aquatic > Marine > Coastal > Sediment | place: USA: Maine...
GTTGGATTGGAAGTGCAAATCCTTCGCAATTAACATGGAGTGATATAAATATTGCTGTTTACACCTCAATCGAGTTTTCTGGTAAATTTGCTTCTGTTTCCACTTCAGCAATTGATGATAGTGATTATGTAATACTTGAGTATCAAATTGATGGTGGATCTTGGACAACATTTCTTGCATTTGAGAATGATGGGTCACAATATAATACTTACCTACTTGAAGATACTGATTTTGATGGAACAGGAGATGGTACTCAGTTAATTTCTACTGCTGGTAGTTTTACTAAATCTATTAGTGGAACAGGTAGTTTGCTTTCTTTTAGAATAACAGTAGCACTAAATTCAGGCAGTGAAGATGTTGGGTTTGATGATTTTGTTTTAACAGGTTCTTCTGGCCCCGACACCGATGCACCAACAACTACAATCGCACCAACAGGATCGAGCGAATTAATTACTGTTACCCCAACAATTACTTTTAACGAGGCTATATTAAATATTGATGCCTCAGAAATTACCGATGCCAATGTGGGCGCTTTAGTTGAATTAAAGGAAACGGATGTGAATGGTTCTGCAGTTGTTTTTGATGCCACCATTAATGCTGGTAAAACAAAAATTACAATTACGCCAAGCTCTAATTTGGCTTATTCAACCACTTATTATGTGGCTTTAAAAACAGCCGTTGAAGATGCTGCTGGCAATGAAATGGCTGTTTTGCCACAAAGTGGGACTTTTACTACAGAAGCAATGGTTACCAGCTTAAACCTTACTGCACCAAATGGAGGAGAATCTTGGGAACAAGGAACAAGCGAAAATATTACCTGGACTTCAGCTAATTATACTGGAACCGTTGACATTGAATATACTACCGACGAAGGAGGATCTTATACAAGCATAGCTGAAGATCAAATTGATAATGGAACTTATGCATGGAGTATACCAGTCGATCAGACGATAGGAACTAATTATCAAATTCGTATTTCCGATGATGCTTCGGCAGTAAGTATTTTCGATTTAAGTGATGCTGTATTTGAAATAAAAGCACCCATAGTTACCTTAACTAATCTTATTTTTTCTGAGGTTACTGATCCCGGTGATTTTGCCAACGGAAAGTATGTCGAACTTTATAATTCAGGACTTACACCCATTGATTTACTTGCAAACAATGTAACTATTGCAAGATACTCTAATGGCGGAACCTCTCCAACCAATGTTATTTTAGATGGAACCATTGGGGCTGAAAGCACTTTTGTTGTTGCAAACAGCAAAGCTAATTTTAATACGGCTTATGGTTTTGATCCCGATACTGCTACCACAACTATTTCAGGAAATGGAGACGATGTTTATGCTTTATATCAAGAGGGTACATTATTGGATATATATGGAGAAATTGGTGTTGATGGAACAGGAGAAGCATGGGAATATGAGAATAGTAGAGCGGTTCGATATGCTGTGCTTACAGAATCAAATACTACATGGACAACTTCTGAATGGAAAATAGAATCGGCTGATGTGGCTGATATGACTCCTAAAGTGCACCCAGAAATATTTGCAAGCGATGCTACTTTAAGCGATTTAACCATTGACGCTACTACAGTTACTGGTTTTGATGCCGCAACTTTAACTTACACCAAAGCATTGCCTTATGGCACAACAGTGATTCCAACGGTTGATGGAACACTAAACGATGCCAATGCTGAATTGCTACTAACCCAAGCACAAAATTTAGATGGGACACAAGCTGAGCGTACAGCAACTGCTGAAATTACAGCTGAAGATGGAGTTACAGTAAATTCATATACCATTGAGTTTTCTATAGCTTCAGTAAGTAGCGATGCTACCTTATCTGATTTAACAGTGTTTGGCGAAACGGTGGAAGGTTTTACCAGTGCTGTTGGCGAATACACCGTGGCCATAGCTGCCGGCACAACAGTTGTACCCACAGTAGTTGCTACCTTAAACGATGCTACTGCTTCATACGTACAAAGCAATGCTATCAATGTTCACGGAACCGAGGAAGAGCGTACCACAACCATTACTGTAACGGCTCAAGATGGAAATACTGAAAAAATTTATACCATTGTTTTCCATATAGAATCAGATGATGTTTCACTTGCATCCACCCTTTATACGGTTGACTTGGATGCGAAAACCATTACGAATATTCCTTTTGGAACAAGCCTTACCAATTTTGAAGCTAACATAACGGTTGCTTCTGCAGCTAGTTTTGAAATCTATATAGCCGATGGAACAACAGTGGCTACAGACTTGCAATCGGATTATAAAGTGGTGGTTACAGCTCAAAATAACGATACTGAAACCTACACAATTATTATTGATCCTGAATTAGTTGGAGATTTATTCTTTTCAGAATATATAGAAGGAAGTAGCAACAACAAAGCCTTGGAAATTTATAATCCAACAGGTGTTGCTGTTGATTTAAGTACATATGTTGTAAAATTAGCTTCACACGGTGGTGACTGGGACAATGTTATGGACTTAAGTGGTTCTATTGCCATTGACGACGTATATGTTATTTATAACTCGGGTGCCGATGCAGCTATTATTGCTAAAGGTGATGCAAGCAGCGATGTTACTTTTTATAATGGAGATGATGCCCTTGGTTTATTTAAAAATGGGGTGTTGATTGATGTAATTGGTTTGCAAGGCGATGATCCTGGAACCGCTTGGGATGTTGCTGGTGTAAACTCAGCAACATTAAATCATACTTTAGTCCGAAAAAGCATGGTAACCCAAGGTTCTACAACATGGTCATCAGCAGCGGGAACTGATGCTGATAATTCTGAATGGATCGTATATGATGAGAATGAATTTTCTTATTTAGGAACACACAACGAAGTAATTCTTTCAAACGAGACTGATTTTCTAAGCTTTATAGTTAGCGATCAAATTGGAGAGTCTGTTATTAACACAACACATCACACCATTTCATTTGAAATGTATACCGGTACTAATGTAAGTGCGCTACAACCGGAAATTACAGTTTCAGCAGGAGCTCAAGTTTCTCCTACAAGCTTGTCTATAGTCGATTTTACAACACCGGTTATTTATAGCGTCACTGCTGAAGATACTGAAACTATGCAAGCATGGACAGCATCGCTTTCCTTTGTTGATATACTTTCCGATGATGCTACTTTAAGTACTGTTACTATTGATGGAGAACCTTTAGCTGATTTTAGCAGCGATGTATTATTTTATAGCATTGTACTTGATGCAGGTATAACAACAGTTCCAACAGTGATAGCTGTAACTTCAGATGCGAATGCAAGTAAGATTCAGACAGATGCTACAACGATTCCTGGGATTACCGAAATTATTGTTACTGCGCAAGACGGAGAAACAAAACTTGTTTACCAAATAGGATTTACATTTGAAAACCTAAGCAATGATGCCACTTTATCTGATTTAACTATCGGTGGTAATACCATTGAAGGTTTTAATGCTGATTCTTTAACCTACAATGTTGAGATGCCATATGGTTCAACAGCTTACCCAACGGTCTTTGCAGTAGCAAATCATGCTAATGCTTTGGTTTCAATAAATGTTCCAACAACTTTCCCGGGAACAGTAGAGGTATTGGTTACAGCCGAAGATTTAGTCACAACATCAACTTACAGCATTGAGTTTACAGTTGGTGAAAATACAGATGCAACGCTGGCTCAAATTATTGTAAATGGTGTTGAATTTGCTAATTTTAATCCTGATGAACGGGTATATGTTATTGAATTGGCAGCGGGTACTACAGATATTCCTGTGGTTAGTGCAACAGCAACTGATGCCGATGCAACTGTTAATATTAGTGATGCTACAGTAGTTCCCGGAACAACAGAGATTGAAGTTACTGCTACCGATGGTGAAACTATTCTGGTATACGAATTACGTTTTACTACCGACGACTTAAGCAACAATGCTTATTTAAGTAATTTAACTGTAGATCAAACTACGGTAACTGGCTTTGATTCAACAATAGTAAACTACACCGTTGAATTGCTTTACGGAACCTCAGATGCTCCTGTTGTAGCAGGTGTTCTTTCAGATGCAAATGCCGAAATAAATATTGTTCAGGCACCGCAATTGCCAGGTATTTCAACTGTAGAAGTAACAGCAGAAAATCAGGCAACAACAATGCTTTATAGTATTGCTTTTACTGTTGCTGAACCATCAAACGATGCCAGTTTAAGTGAGTTAACTGTTAACGGAACAGCGCTTAGTAACTTTAGTGCTTCAACCTTAGTTTATAATGTTGAATTACCGGCAGGAACAACTGAACTTCCTTTAATTGATGGAACAACAGCAAGCAATAATGCTGAAAAACTAGTTACACAAGTTTCTGAATTGCCAGGTAAAGCAAGCATACAAGTTATTGCACAAGATGGTTCAACAAGGATAGTTTATGAAGTTAATTTCACGGTTGCAGTAGGAGTAAATGAATTAACAATCAATAGCATAAATGTTTATCCAAACCCAACCCACAGTAAGGTTTATATTTTAATGAATAGGATGGATGAAAATGCTAATTTATATGTCTTAAGTAGTGAAGGTAAAATTCTTGAAACCCATTCATTGGTTCAAATGAACAATCAAATTGATTTATCAAATCATGAATCAGGAATATATTTTGTGAAAATTGTGAGTTCTGCACAAACTAAAACCGTTAAAATTATTTACAACAAATAATATGTAAACATAAAAGCACTGAACCGGGGGTTTTATTCTCCGGTTTTTTTATTCCTCTTATGGTATCACACAGCCAAAGATAATTTGTTGCTGGTTTTACAGGGTAATAATAATCCTGTTTATTGTGTAAACGATGAAGTCCTTGGTTAAAGTAATTTTTTTAATTAATCTGACTCCTACTTTTCACCTTCCTTAACCAATGGGGCAGCATTTTCTTGTATCAAGAATTTGGTGTCTGAAAGGTGTTCAGTCGTTTTATTATTTACATATACAAAAAACTCCTCTGGTAGGTCAATATCTATATCTATAAAAGCCCAATTACTAAAAACATAGGCAGAAACTAAATCAGCCGATCGAGGTGGAAGTTGGTATTCCCATATTTTATTGTCGTTTTTATCCCGGATAATCACAAAAAATAGTTTATTATTCGTTTCATACTTATCATACCGTTCAACGTAAAGAATAATACGTCCGCCTTTGGCTTTATTCTTAAAATAGTTTCTTGATTTTAGGTATCTGATTTCATTCCACTGTTCTTTTTTTGCTGTGTCTTGTGCCAACACCATTAACTGTTTATAATTTAAAAAAGCAATGTTTGTTTTTGGGAAAACACCAATTTCGTTTCGATATTCCAACTCTGAAAAAAGTAGTGTAATTCTATGCCCATAGGTTACATAAACCGAACCCTCATATAATTGCATGTTTTGTAATGCTCTATCTACTGGTATTTGTGCTGTAGAAATAAATGTTAATGTAAGAATTATAATGGCAAGAATATTTTTCATGAGTTTTATATTTCAGGTTGATAAATTAAGTAAATATTATTACTGTTTTTATGTTTCCATATATTCTGATTGTTACATGAATAATAACCTTGTTCCCCAGCGTTTATTTGTAAAGGTTCTTTCGGTTTATTTTTATTTGTAAGCTCAACATTGCCCGATTCTACTGTAATAGAAACGTCAATATTATTTATGCATGAATTTGCTCGGAATGAGGTGCCAGCGACTTTAACTTTTGCATCACCCATAAAAATATAAATGTCTTTATCGGTTTTTATAGGAATAACAAAAAAAGCTTCACCTTTAAGAAGGTATTCATCGTTGGTTTTATTGCTTTTCATTTGTATTAATTCTGATGATGGATATAAATAAACCACTGTACCGTTTTGTAAGGTGTCGGTAAAATAATTTTTATCTGTAGTTATGGTGGCAAAAGTTGTGGTATTGGGGACAAACAAGTAACCCACGATTCCAATTAACAGCATAATTATAGCTGCATATTTTGTAAAATTTGGTTTTACTAGAATTGGTTTCGGTTCCCTTTGTTTCATTCTGCGTAATAGTTTGTTCCAGCTTAATTTCCGGTTCAACCCCTTTCCAGCTTTTTTATTCCAAATGCTTTTTATTTCTTCAAAGGTGTTTTTGTTTTTTTCCGATTCTTTAATCCATTGATCAACATATTCCTTAGTTGATGTACTTAAATTTGAACTTAAGTAATCAATTATTAAATCACGTATATTGTTTTCAAAGTTTGGCATCGTTTTTATTTATATAACAATTCAACTATAATTACCCCTTAGTTATCTAACTCATTGTAAAAACTTTTTAGCTTTTTACGTAAAATTATTCGGGCATTTCTAATGTGTACTTCAACGGTTTTTTCACTTATAGCAAGCTTTTTCGATATTTCTTTATGTTTAAAACCTTCAATTCTGCTTAAAATAAATATTTGCTTAAGTCTTTTAGGTAATTTATCAATGGCATCGGAAATGGCTTTTTTTACAAATGGTTCGGGCAATGATATTTTAGTTTTGTGATTGTTGGTGAGAATTGTTTCAGCAAAATAGTTGGCAACAACTTTATTGTGGCGGATATAATTTAATGCTTGATTATGTATGCTTTTGTATAGGTAGGCTTTAACATTAAAATCTTCATTCAGCATTTCGCGTCTATCCCAAATTATTAAAAAAGCTTCGTGCACCAATTCCTGAGCAAGTTCTGAATCATGTAAAAAAGTTAATGCATACTTATGCAAAGGAAAATAGTACAGATCATATATTGCTTTGAAAGCTTTATGACTGCCATTTTGAAGGGCTAAAAGTTGTATTTGGTTAAGATTCGACAAAAGTGTTGTTTTACCCCACCACTGTGGTTTATTTTAATCAGCTTGCTGCAATTTAATAAATATCTAATAAACTTAACACCTTATTTGCTACAAAAAGGCAGTTTACATACAACACCCAGGTTACAGCTTTCCCTTAATTTAATTGATCAAATATCGAAGAATTAAACCATTCGAGTGAAGCTATTTTAAAATCTGCTATAGCGTATTCTCTTTTGTTATAGTTTATAAGCTCGGGTACAGCAATTACTTTCATTCGAGCAGCTTTACCTGCCAATACACCAAAAATAGAATCTTCAAAAACCAAACAATTTTCTGGTTCTACATGTAATTTTTTGGCTGTCGATATAAATATTTCGGGGTGTGGTTTACCGTATTGCATATTTTCCGCAGACTCTATAATATTCAAGTCGTGCTGCAATTTTAGTTTTTCAACTACAGCATTAATAAGAATAAACTGCGAAGCTGAGGCTAAAGCCATTGGTATATTTTTATTTTTAAAAAACTCAATAAGCGCCATTAAACCTGGCATTGCAGAGCCATGTTTTTTTATGGCTGTAACCATTTCCTCCATAATTTCGCGTACTATGTTATCAACATTCAAATTTGCTTGCGGATACACTCTACTCCAGTATTTAACAACCTCATCTATACGCATTCCAGTTGTTTTCCTACATTCATCTTCTGTTAGTTCAATGCCATTTTTTTTAAATACTGAAATTTCGCTTTCACGCCAAAATGGTTCCGAATCAATTATTAATCCGTCCATATCAAAAATTACAGCTTTAATCATAATGTGGGATATAAGTTTTTGTTGGAGTTATTTATTGTCGTTAGCAAACCATTCAGCATATGAATTTGCAGTTTCAAATAAACGTAAGTTGTGAAGTTTTACATTTTCCGGTAGCTTTTTTGCAATGCGTTCGGCAAAGTCTTGTATTAACATTTCAGAAGTAGGTTGATAATCCACGAACATAATTTTTTGAAACATTTCGTGCGTTGAAACTTTATAATTCGAATCTTTACTTACAATAAAAGCATGGTCAAACAAATTTATTATTTCGTTATTCACAACGTTTTTCAGGTCTTTAAAATCAATAACCATACCTAACTTTGGACTGTTTTTATTTGAAATAGGTTCACCAATTACAGTCACTTTTAATTTATACGAATGGCCATGTATATTTTTACATAATCCATCGTAGTTGAATAGGGCATGAGCCATTTCAAAATCAAACTCTTTTGTTACCCGAATTAAAGCCATATTTAAAATGTCGTTATTATGTTAATAATGCTCAGTTAATTAGAAACTGAGCTTTTTACTATTATTTTTGTTTACAAAAGTAGTATTTTAGCAACTAAGTTGCGATAAATGCATAACAATAAATGATTTTTTGTAACTTCATATGAAATTAATAACTCGACTTATAATAGAATGTTTAAAAAATCACTAATTATTTTCATTTCTACAGCTGCAATTTTTACAAGCTGTTCTACTAAAATAAATTCAGAAACCAACGATATTGCTGATTTAGAAGTAAGTCTTGATTCTAATGAAATTACTTTAAAGCTAAGTGGCAACACTGAAGAAGATGTAATTTTTTACAATCTCTTGTATCCCATTGATATGATTGCAGTTATTGATAAAAAAGACAGTTATTATAATAGTAATTTAATAAATCCGTTAAATAATATTTCCAATTATACGCAAAGCCATCAAATGGCCTTAGCCTTGGGTGTATATGGTGCCGACTTAAGTTATTTATGGATATTTAATCAGTCGCAACAATCTCTTTCATACTTTGTTGGCATTAAACAATTGGCAAGCGATTTGGGTATTTCGGGCGATTTTATGACTATGAGTGCTGTTAAAGCCGAAAAATACACCGATAATATTGACACCCTAGTTAATATTGCACGTAAAACCTTTTATCATTGCGATAATTATTTAAACAAAAATAATCAACCTGATTTAGCTGTACTAATACTATTAGGGGGTTGGATTGAATCGATGCATGCTGCAGTTGAGCTGTATAAAACACCAAACAACAAAATGGCATGTAAAATTATTAGTCAGAAGTATTCGCTTGCCAGTTTACTTAATTTATTAAATCGACAAGAAAACAACGAAACGGTTTTGAAATATACCCCTATACTTATTGATATTTTAAATGAATTTGATCGTTTACAAAATGAATTTCTTTCTGATAATTTAAAGATTGATACTGCTACTAAATCAATTACTTTTGCCTTAACAACAAATATTTTAATGCAACCCGTTGAATTAAAGGAATTAAGAAGAATGATTGGAGGAATACGGGCAGAAATTATTCGTTAGAATTGCTTTTTGGAATATACTAAAGTAGAAATTGATTGACTAAAAAGCCTAACATAAATAGGACAACGAATGCCACAATAAAGTAAATAATAATCTGTTTCGATTCTTTTTTAGTCCAACTTGAAGTTGCAAAATTATCAACTTTTTCTTCCCTGTCCATTTTGTTTAAAACTACTTCGTTTTCTATACCAGTGTTCACGTTTAAATAAAATTGGTTTGTACACTATTTACATGTAAAAGTAGGCCAAAACAAAGCTTAAGTTCTTACCAAAAAAACTAATTTTAGATAGGTATATATACGCAATTTATATATGAGCATTAGTAACAAACACTTTGATGGTCCAAGGTTTTTAGTCAAATAAATTATATTGTTATATAGATTATTTCTTACATTTACATTATTCAATATTAATATACCATGATACGATTATTTGGAATTGTAATAGTATTCGCCTTCTTTTTTGCAGGATGTACAAATAAAAGTACACCTCAAAATAACGATGTTTTTGAAGAAATTAAAGCTCAGCCAACCATTCAGTTTAATCCGGCTGATTATAAAGAAGAGGATATTGTTTTCTATAATTTATTTTCTCCAGTAGATTTAACTTATTTGATTACTAAAGACCAGTCGTTTTATAATTCGACTTTGCTTAATCCATTAAATAATATTACCAATTATAATGAAAGTTTTAAAGCAGCATTAAACCTTGGTGTATATGGTGCCGACTTAAGCTATTTATGGTTATTTAATCAATCGCAACAAGCACATTCCTACTTAACGGCTATTCAACAGCTTTCTGACCAATTAGGAATCCCTCGTGAATTTGTTGATTTTACTTATGCTAATGCGGAATCAAACTCAAACGAATTAGATAGCTTAATTAGAATAGCACGGGATTCTTACTATACTGCGGAAAAATATTTAAAAGAAAACAATCGGGAGCATGCAGCCAGTTTAATACTATTAGGTGGTTGGATTGAAACCCTATACATAGCAGTAAATATGAATCAAAATCCTACTCAAGAAATAATAAGCAGAATAGCCACACAAAAATTTTCATCCAATAGCTTATATAAACTGCTTCAAAATTCACAAAATGAGTCAAGTATATCAGAATATTTATTACTTGTTAAAAAAATGAATAATTTGTTCGAAGATTTGGGCATTATTTACCCACCTAAAAGTTTGGTTATTGATACTGCAAACAGAAAAATACTTTTAGCCGATGGGGCCCGAATAGAATTAACAGCTGAGCAAATTGAAAAAATAAGGAATTTAACCATTCTTATAAGAAACCATGTTATAGAATAATTAAAGATTTTTTGTAAGAATAAATCTCCAAGGCTTATTTTTCCATATTTCTCCCGAGTACTCAATTCCAATGCGTTTAGCAGATGTATATAAAGGGTTCATATTTGCATCTTCTACCCAAATATTTTTTGAATTGAACAAACTTACTTTATTCAAACTTTTGTCAATTTGCAAAGTTTTTGAAACTCTTCCAGGTCCAATTATCTGGT
>Ga0316187_10005784_pt1 | contig 10676 bp, 15 predicted proteins | sample CroRivburrow1_MG_FD_204927 | JGI IMG/M metagenome (GOLD analysis project Ga0316187, IMG submission 204927) | Coastal sediment microbial communities from Maine, United States - Cross River worm burrow 1 | ecosystem: Environmental > Aquatic > Marine > Coastal > Sediment | place: USA: Maine...
CTTATTTTTCCTCTGACTTCTGGTCAGAATAGAAAAACATCTCTTGCATCCGTTCGTACATAGTCATAATGCAATCGTCGCAATCACTACTTGAGCGATACATCCTCAGAAATTGCGGACAGCAGTTAGAAGTCCATTCGCTTTTCGAACCAAAATTCTTCATCATCTCATCCATCCCTAAAATAAAACCATTTGGGAACCCGTGTTTTGTCTTCTTACTATCTTTTTCGGTCATGTCTTTCTCCTTGTTGCGTATAAATTTGGGTTACCTCGCTGCATCACGAGCCTCACATCTGCACCGCATTTCAGTGCGTCGCCTGTATTAATCTCGGCACACTTCTCTTGATATTGGCAACAGTAGTAGAGCTTGGTTCGTTATTAGTTGGCTGAGCCCCTTTTTCAGGTGGAGAAATGGGAATTACTTTACTGTCCTTGAAACAAATGTCGCAGGGAAACTGCAAGGAGAGTTTGGTATTCATAATTCCTGTCGTCTCCATTCCCTCAATTAATTTGCAATTGGTTGAGCCAATCGAATCACGAACTGTCCTGGTAGCCGACTCGCAGCCAAGAACAATAACCGTGTCATATTGTCTCGCATGTTTTTGCAGTTTTCTCTGTCTTGCCGCAGTCCACATACAAAGAAACCATTGGTGAGGAAGATGACTCTTGAATACCTTTGAACGAACACCATGTTCCCGCAGTCGGTTCTGAAGTGTAGATATATATTTTTCAAAAGGTGCCGACTTGAGAAAATCTTTAAAGAGTCTCAAAAACGGTTTGTTTTCTCTATCAGCCACGGTGGCAGCAGGACACATATTGCAAGGTACAATGAGAGCTGACCTTGAACCTTTGGTCGCTGAGATCACATCTAAGTCTTCAAAATGCAATGGCATGGGATACCTCCACTTTCATCAACTTTAGTTATCCAATATTCTTCTCTTTTCCTCATACTCGGCCTGATCGACATCACCTTGCGCATATCGTTTGTTAAGAATATCCATGGCCGAATCTTTTTGGTCATCATATGCACGGAACCCGCACCATCCTCTTTCACCGCATCTTCTCATGAAAAAGAAACAGAGGAAAATCATGACCAAGGGTAAAATCCACCAATAACCTTCACAAAACTCATATCCTGACATTTTTATTACCTCCTTTTTTTTGTTAAACCAGCCCTTGAATGCTGCTTTTACTAATATTGACGAGGACGAGAGAAAATGGATACACCAACACTGAAAAAAGTATGAAAGCGCTGACCTATTATTGACAAATAGGCCTTATCCGAGATGAGAGAATGATAGGGGGGGTGAGATAGGTGGAGCTACTTTTTGGGAGCAGGCTGTTTACGGTCACAAGCGAGTACACTTCGCTCATCAATGTAAAAATCACAGCCAGCAGCCAGGCTTTCCTTCAATTGTTTTCTTGCTCTATGAAGCCTGATTTTGGCACTATCAATTGATATTTCAAGTACCTCTGCAATTTCTTTGTTAGTGAGCCCTTCAATATCTTTCAGGACGATAATGGTCTGATAGTCAGGCGATAGCCTGTCTACAAATTCTCGCACACATTCACTCATTTCATTCTGGATAGCTTTTTTGTCAGGGGAGCGCACTGTGCGGCTGGTGCTGGAAACAGGTTTTTCTGCTTCGGTTAAATTTATGGGTAGAGGGGCCAGCGGACCGGCAAAGGAGTATTTGAATGACTGAGATTTTAATCTGTCCAGGGCTGTGTTCGTCGCTACTCTGTATATCCAGGTGGATAGTTTGGAATCACCCTTGAAAGAGTTCAGATTTCTACTGATTTTCTCAAATACTATCTGGGCGACCTCTTCTGCTTCGAACTCGCCAACCAAGCGCTTTAAATAATATAGGATTTTGATATAGAACTCGTCGTAAACCGACGAAAAGCTGAGTGCCTTGCCATTGTCCATCGCTATTCCACTGAAATTCGGCCGATAATAAAATTTCCTTGATGACTCAAAAACCTACCTGCTTTCTTCTATTTTCCCCATCACTAGTATGGATTCATGAAGTACTACTAAGAAATTGATAGGCTAATTTGACATAACAGTTTGCTTAAAATATTTAATGTTTTCAGATAATCTCAACCAACCAATTATTTAATTGTGTGAGGTCTGAGAATATTCAGCATTACCAATAAGAGCCTGTAATATGATCACTCAGGATAGGTATAGTTGACGATAATCGGGATGTCTCTCTTGAAACTATGCTTTATCGGGCAAGTGTCAGCAGCACGCTCTAATCTTATTCGATCTTTCATTTCAAAATTCTTCGCCATATCGACGTTCACTGTAATACCAGTGTAGCGCATTACAGAGTCAACGGTAGCAGCAATATCAACCGAAATTTTAGTTTCTGAAATATCAATATTATTACGCATCGCCAAAGTACCCATGGAAATGAGCATACAACCTGCGAGAGCTGATTCAAGGAGGTCACCTGGTGAAAATTTCTCACCCTTACCCGTATAGGGACAATCCATTTCAACAGCTAGATTTTGAGGGACCTTGGTAGCTTTGCAGTGCTGTGAAGAATCATATACCGTGGTTACCTGGCTCATATATCCCTCCATTGTTTGTGAGTGATTCAAAATTATCAATAGCTAACCATTACATTTTAATCACCAAGCTAGGCGGATAAACGGCACAATGTGACGGTTTGGAATATTGAATATTTCCACTGGCAAGGTTATATCTTTAGAAGAACTGCAGCGCAAGGATTTGTCTGTTTTCAAGTAACTTTTCTCATGAATGAGTTGATAAACAGCTGGGGGCAATGAGATGAAAGTAAATGATATACTGGAAGTAAAAGGAAGAAGGGTGGTCACTATAGTTGCGAGTACTTCAATATTTGATGCAATGTTGGTTTTTGCTGCCAATCGAATAGGTTCATTGCTTGTTATTGATAAAAATGAGAACATACTTGGGATTATCTGTGCACGAGATGTCCTAATGGCAACTATAAATCACTATGAGGATATCAAATCAGTGCCAATCGATAAAATTATGTCAACAGATCTTATAGTCGGTAGAAAAGACGACGACTTAGATTATGTTCGAGCTGTCATGACCAAGAACAGGATTCGGCACTTACCGATTTTTGATAACAAAAGAATAATTGGTCTTATCTCCATGGGTGATGTTGTAAATGCCCAGGTGGAGGAAAAGGATGTGGAACTCAGATACTACAAGGACTATATCTCTGATAGATATCCGGGCTGACTATTTAGGGGTCTTTATGCTACTCGGGGAAGTTCACCAATAAAGTTGCCAATTATTAACAGCTTTTTCTGAAAAAAATCTACTAGTACTCATCAGAGCCAGCCAACAATCCGATACAAAAAAGGTTGACTAAGATGGGATATACTTTCTGAATCTCAATAGCCTGAAAGTACGCTCTCAGGCTGAGATTTTATCTCACGAGTCTCTATTTCGACCGAATTGAAAGTAGATCCACCTTCTTCCTGATTACCCTCGCGCTCGAATTTCTCTCAGAACCTAACCTTGCCAGTGGAATCCTCTCGTTAGTCGCATTTAAACCGATTCTCATATAATCAGGAACAAGGTTAGGCCATTGTCAGCACGCTGCAACAAGAGAGTTGTATGGGCAATCTGATATACAGCTTACGATCGCAGTAATTACCTTATGACTTGAATCCTACGGCAGGAATCACATGCATATACAGGAAGCACCTGAATAGGCGACAACAATAAAATTCTGCTATCACTGGGCGAACAGAAAATCGGCCTAGCCCCCCTTGCTAAGGATTTACCCGCACTGTGCAACTACCAACGGCACCCTGATAGGTTGCCCGCAAGCCCTTATTTGAGCCGATATCCGTATTTTGCATAATGATTGGCTGTGTAATCTCACCGTTTGAATCTGTATCTCTGGTAAAAGTAAAATTCGTCGCCCCATCTTTAATCTCTTCAATAGTGACTGATTCTCCGGCCCCGGGGCTGGGTCTTATGGTAATAGTAAAAATTTTGTTGGTATTTCCCGCCAGGGAAAAATCTTGGTCACACCCTCCATCCGTCAAGACAGTAACGGTGTTGGTTGACTCAATGACATACTGGGCCGTATCCACCTCTGAGGTAAGATTATTTGTAACCGTCAGTTCAACGGTATCACCAGCCTTGCCCTCAATACCAAAAGTTGGACTAACCGTTACTGGTATTGTCTGGGCAATATAATCTAAAGTATCAGATGAGCTATTCTGAAGGTTAACAAGAGTAAAGGTGTATTGAGCGATTCGGTTTACTGTTATATCCACACTAATGAAAGCAGTCGTTGAAACTATGTCAAGAGTAGTGAAACTGCCGATAACGGCCATCGGGTTGTTGTGAGGGTGGTCGGGATGACTCGGGGCCAGTGGATAGTCTGGATGATCCGGATGACCCGGTGTCACTGGTATGGAGGGGTCGACTGGTGCGATGCCGTTGTTTCCGCTTGTCTGAGCATGGGCAGGCAAGAAGATTTGTTCAATAATTGGCTTCTCCCACCTGACTGGGAGCATATTATAAGCGGCCAATGCCGACACTCCGCCGACAATCTGTTTGACCGCTTTACGTCTGCTGACACTTTTGAGTTCTAAGGGTTTCTTATTGTCTTTGGTCATTGCATATCACTCTTGAAAATGAATTTAAGTTTGACTTATATACTGATAATAATCCCTAATATGATATCAACTATCTTGGTGAAAATGAATATCAATCTGACATGTTGAGTCCAATGATCCGACTTACTGTGCAAGAGAGCGATACATTCGAACCCACCAGTAGACATGGCGGGGATGTCTCCATAACAAACAGAACAGTATATTGGACGTTGTAACTGCCCCGTAATACATTCTCAGCCACCATATTGCAGGCAGGAAAGTCCTGCGCAGAATTTCCGTTAGCCTTGTGCCATCAGCCTTAAATTCCTTCATCCGCTTATGCGGCCAGCCCTGATAAGGTAATGGTGTCAGCGTATTCTCCGGTATCATCCATGCTGGTACTTTTTCCCTCTCCCATGGTGTGAGGTGATGGAGTAGCGGCAGAGCCGTGTATAGTTGAGGGTAATTGCTGCGAATCCGCTCCCAGTCAAGGTTTTCACCACGGGTTTCGACAAAGCCGACAATATCCGCCACATTGATGAGTTTGAAAGACTCGTAAGTCAACGGTGCTCGCAGCCCGTGCTGATAGAGATAATGAAGCATCTCCTCATCCGAAAATGAGAAGGCTGCTTCAGTTCCGATGATGAATTGTTGCCTGTCACTATAAAGCTGATCAAAATCAACTTCGGGATAATACGGGGGACATTCAGGGTAGAGCCCCCGGTGCAGCTCCACACATACCGATGTGTTCTCAATTTGACAGTAAAGCGGGGGCAGATGGAAGTGATCTTTCGGTATTACCGCCTTTTCCTGCCAGAAGCCGTTGGCCTTCAAGAGGCTCTGCGCCCGATCTACATCATCTCTGCTGAGCAGCAGGTCAATATCTCGCATCGGCCTTGAGGAGGGATCAGGAAAGATCGTGTAGGCCAGCGCACCACCTTTGAGCACGAGGCAGGGAATGCCTTCCTGCCTGATTAAGCCGAGCACTTCGAGAAGCACCTGTGTCCGAGCCTCGGCCAGTTGCTGGTGACGCTCCATGAGAACGTGAAGACTTCGTTTTACCCATGCGGGATAAATGCTGCCTGATTTAAGCAAGTGCTTTGCCAGCAGAGGAGTCACCCCTTCCTGCTCTGCCTGAGTGAGCAGCAGCCGCCAGTCTTCAACTTCAGTGCTCAATTGGCGCAGCATTGCGTGCTGCTTTGCATGGCCATCAATGCGGGCGCATACCTCGAGGAGTCGAAAGCGCATGGTCAGTTCAGAAAATTCGAAGAACAGAATATCGATTCCACATCTTCGAACCGACTGTAGGTGAGCGAGTAAGAGCGGCAGCGCCTCACCGTTTCCGCCAGAACCGGAACACCAAGCCCTTCGAGGTTCCTGGCGTTTACGTGAGACTGCATGAGCAGAAAGCAGCTCTTTGCCGGCGACAGCGGCTGCAGTGTTATTGCAACCCCTTCGACATAGTGGGGGAACACGATATGGGTGACCTGAGGTTCATGTGGAGTAAACGTGTCATTGAGAAGCCGGTGTGGAACCATCATCTCGTTTTCAGAAACAATGATCTGATCATCGCACTCTTGCAGTTTCATCCACGAATAGTAGTTCGGGCCGGTTTTAAGGCTGATAGGTCTCGTAACAGGAGTGACCGTGCCATTGTCTGCGAGGAATATCAGTTCATCGGTCAGATACTGATACCCGTGAGCCACAAGCCATGCCGTCAGGGTGCTTTTGCCTGTTCCACTCTGCCCCGGCAGGATAATGCAGGAGTTCCCCCGCATCACCGCACCGGCGTGTAAAGCATGGCTTTCCCGGTTTGCATCGATGCAGTGGTAGAGGACTTCGTTCATCAGGATGACGGATAGGTGATAGGGGTTTTGACCGAAATAGAGCCGCTTATCGCCTTCCCAAAGAGAAATCATGGGTCGTGATCCTGAGTAGATCAGATCATAGCGTTTTGGCTCCTGCTCAGCCGCAGCATCGGGAAAGTCGAAAAACAGAAATTCGGCCAGACGGTGGGCAGCTTGGTTGTTGCACTCAATCTCGAAGGATTGACTGCCGAAGCCGGTTTTCAGGCACTGGCCCTGGTTACTCATCTGCAAAAGTAATCACACCGTTTGACTCAAGAGCTGAGAGCACCTCGATAACTTCCTGAGCGATTTCTTCCCGTTGATCTGGATAGTGCTGCTGGAGGTATTCAATGATCTGGGCAACCGTTAAATCATCGCCGCATAGCTGCAGGACTGCCTGGGCGGTGTTGTTCAGATATAATGCCTGCTCGTCGGTCTTGCTGTAGAGGAGCAGTTCGTCCTCGAATTTCTCTGCGGTGTATGACTCGCTGATTATCGGCCTTTTGTTTTTCTCCATGGGCATGTAATAATTGCTGTGAATATAGAATATCAACTCATTCCGGTCAGCTTATAATCACTAATCCATAATCACAATGCGTAAAATTTATAATATACAAACAGAATCTTAAATTTCGCTTTGATAGATATATGTAAGGCTAATGAGTAGCAACATTCATTTTAAGGGGCAATTATTTTAGTTCTCTGTCTTGCTCAATTAATTATGAGGTCTCAGCATAGATTGGTCCCTGAAATGGCCATTTCTATTTGATCGATTGTCGCTAATCAATAGATAAGGAAAAACATTTGGGTCGAATTTACGAATTATTGTTCTCTTCGTCAGAGAACTCCACAGCAATATGAAATATGTTTACCCAGACTGATTCATAAATCCGGTCGCGACGTAAAGATTTAGAATCAAAATCGAACTAATAGAAGATTTGAACATGCTCGCACTAACTACTTCCCGTAAATGGGTCTCGATTCTTAGCGTACTTTTGATATTGGGTTTATACAGCGGACTTGCCTCGGCTCGTGAAGAAGTGTGCGTCTACGACCAGGAGGACTATAGAGGCGATCGGTTCTGCACTTCAGACAGCATCCGCAATCTGAAAGATGAAAACTGGAACGATGACATCGCCTCGATCGAGGTTGACAGAGATATGGAGGTGATTTTATACGAAGACTCTAACTTCCGGGGACGTTCGTTGCGTGTGATGGAAGACCATGATTATATCGGCCATGGGCTGGATCATGCGGTGTCGTCAATAGAGATCATTCGCCCCGGCCATGAGAACCATCACCAGAGCAGGGGTGATAAACCACATGTCAACTATCCGTCTAATAATGGGTGGAAATTGCAGCAATATTGCAATTGTAAAACCAAGAAGCGCTGCTACGTCAGACAAGCAAATGGCAAGCGTGAAGTGGGCGAGTGCTTGTACGATTGTCCCAAGGGGTGCAAATGATAGTTTACGGGGGACTTCAAAGTAGTTGATGCCTCTGTGAAAGATTGTGGCTAGCGCGGCGGATGCCTGGGCAGGTATCGCATCAGCTGACTTGACGTACGCCCGATGATGCCAGATCAACACCTAGCCATCAGCACAAAGAAATCTGATTTACATTACCACTGTGTGGGAGTAATTTCTAGAGACATGCCTTGTGAGTTCATTGAAAATTGCGTGAGTCCATATATAAAATTTATAACCAAGGAGTAAACGATGGCAGACGATCCTCATAAAAGAGAAGAAGCGATCGTAATCAAAAGTAAAGGTAGAAGAAAAGCAGTAAAACAAATTGCAGGTGGTCTCACTGCATTGGCGGCCTACCATGTACTTCCCGCCAAGTGGGAAACACCCATAATTGAATCCATCTTCATACCTGCTCATGCTCAAACAAGTGGTCAGTTAGTTGAGCATGAGCATCCCCACACCCACGACGAAAATCATCCAGACACGCATGCCGATTCACATTCTCACGACACCCCACACTCAGACACCGACGCTCACAAACATTCTCATGACACGACTGATCCCAGACAAAGACAGCATGTAGTTGACCAATCAAGAACCGTAGCCACGATCTCCAACCTTCAGATTGTTCAGGACGGAAGCGACCTTAATTGGAGGGTTGGCTTTGATTGGACAGTTACTAATGGGCCGGTAGAGGTGTCTTACACACTTACGAACGGAGACACTGGCTCTCTGATCGGTCAAGAAACGTCAGAAACCAGACCTGATGGTTCTTCGTACTCTGGGACAGTCTTTATTCCTTTTGCTTTATTAAATCCGGGACAAACTCTCACTGTTACGGCTACTTCTCCAGACCCGACTGTCACTATTTCTGGAAGCCCTTTGAGCTCCACTGCTCCAATCCCTTAACCACGCAATAAGTTACTGCTTGCAGCTATATGTATATGGAGGGCGTGTTCGCAAATTACAATCCGACCATCCTACTAATTTGCTATCTTAATGCCAGGGAGATGCGTTCTGATCACGATCAATAAAATCATACAGATAAATGGAGAAGAAACTATGACTGCTACTCGTCTACTGTGGGCTATATCTTCAGTGTTATGTCTTATCACCCTGATTGGTTGCGCCGACCAGAAACAGACCATGATCGATAAGGGGTATCCTCTGGCCTACGTTGAAGGCTTTGATGATGGCTGTCACTCTGGTAAAAAGGCAGGTGGCAACATGTTTGAAGAGTTTAAAAAAGACGTAGACAGGTTTGATTCTGATAAACAATACGCTCAAGGCTGGTCAGACGCGTTTCGGCAGTGTGAAACTGAGGAAGAATCCCTTGACCGCCAAATCAGGATGAGTATTGAGCAGCAGCAGCTTAATGAAGCGAGAAAAAGCAATGATCTGCAAAAACAATATCATCTTGAAAGTCAAGTTTTCAAAAATGTTGACACTAGCAGCCTAAAAGTGCTTGAAAAGTAGATCTAAAAGCGGAGAGGAGCATGAAGATATTCATCGCCTTATTGATTCCAGCAGCTCTGATCGGACTTACCCGATTGTTTCGGGGTAAATCCACTGCTGACCCGACGACCTTAAAGTTCTGGTTAGTCTACCTCGCCTTGGCAGCCGGTTTTTATGCTGCCCTGATGGCCATGGACTGATCTAGGTACCATCAGGACCAGGAGCTCGTTTCTCCGATGGGTTTGGCCTCGCATCCCTCACGTCCATTTTTGTCTCCTCTAGCTTGCCAGGCAAATAGAGAGCCACTAACTGGATCATCACGGTCAAAGAAGTAACATTGGAGCGGATGTTGTCTGGTAAGTGTCACACAACAGTGTGATCATTATTATCGGCTCACTACAAGTCACCAAGCTGAAAAGATCGTTGAAAATAATATTCAGTTGCTCATCATTTTTTCACTGAAGGTAGAGATCATGAAACGAAATCAGCAGTTCTTCATTTTGCCACTAGTAGCTGTAGTTTATTTTTTGCTGCACTTTGCAGGTATGGATTTATTTGCTGGCGAGTATATGACTCATTCAGGAAAATCTTTGTCCATTGAAGAGAGCCATCCTCAGGGCGTAAGCCTGAGCAATATAAGTCTTAATTCTTCAGGGTTTCAGCATAATCTCTCTGAGATATTTGAAGATATTGATCCCATTCACCAGGTACATGTTGCCGATCTCGACGGAAATGGATTTGATGAGTTCTATATTATTACCGTCTCAAAAGGATCTGGGAGCTATGGGGCCATCATTGCTTATGCATCCAACAAAGATAAGAGTTTATCGCGGGTTCACTTCCCAGAAGCGGAAGAAGGAGACAAACTATTTACCGGCTATATGGGACACGATCAGTTCCAAATATCAGAGAGTGAGATTATACGATCTTTTCCAATTTATTTGTCATCGGACAACAATTCTAATCCTACAGGTGGTACCCGTGAGTTGACCTACAAGTTGTTTCCAGGTGAGGCATCATGGCAACTGAAAATTGTAGACTCTTCAAATATCAAATAACAATTGGCCTTCTATTGCGCTTAAAGCTTTAGATAATGGTTCACCATCTTCCATATTATCAGCCCTTATAAAATTAAAAGATGTTCCCTTAAAACATCAACCTTGCTATGAAAATAGTGAACAAACCTTCTTCCTGATTACCCTCGCGCTCCAATTTTACTAAAAACCTAAGCTTGCCGGTGGAACATTCCCGATAGGAACATTTTGACTGATTCGCTTATACCGATATA
>Ga0316187_10005785_pt1 | contig 10675 bp, 6 predicted proteins | sample CroRivburrow1_MG_FD_204927 | JGI IMG/M metagenome (GOLD analysis project Ga0316187, IMG submission 204927) | Coastal sediment microbial communities from Maine, United States - Cross River worm burrow 1 | ecosystem: Environmental > Aquatic > Marine > Coastal > Sediment | place: USA: Maine...
TCATCGCGAGTTCAATCTCCAGGCCCGGGGTAGGCAAGTGTTTCAACAAGGCTGTGGTAAATGGGGAATTCGCCATTCCGTCGCCGTCAGCCGCTACGTCTCCGGGCGCGGTGGCAAAGCCGATCAACATACCGCCATGCTCAGCTCGAATCGGGGCCAGTCCCTGCCCCACGCTGGAAGACCTGGATGAACCAAGACTGCGCGCCAGTGATCGCGTCAAAGGGTTGTCCCGGCACGCATCAAGAAGAACAATCGAGGTTTTCCCGTTCCCGCCCATAAACTGGGTCACCTTCTGGACATCAATCAACTCAAACGCCAACGATGTTTTGTCCTTCACCGCAGCCTCAACCGGCACCAGATAGTTGCGCCCCGATACCTGAATGCCATGACCTGCGTAGAAGAACAAAGACACATCCGCAGTCGCAGCGGCGCGTGCAAAATCCGCGATTTTGTTCTCCATATCAGTTCTTTTCAGGTCTACCCCCTGAATCACGGTAAAACCCATACCTTGCAGAACCCGCGCCATTGCTGCCGCATCGTTTGACGGATTTTCCAGTTCCGGCGCATTCGAGTAACGACCATTGCCGATAACCAGTGCGACCTTGCTCGTCGGACCAGGGGACGGAACCGGATCGGCAGTGTTTGATTGCGGATCCGGGGTCTTAACTACTACCTTCGGTGGTGTGCAGTCCTGATAGAGATCGCGCCCATCTTCTCTTTCGATGCGCAGTATACCGTCATTGTGTTTTGCGACGAGCAGTTCAACATTCCAGTGTCCACAGCGCTTGCTGTTATCATTCGCAAGGTCGAATTTGATCGTATAGTTGACAAGAAAGCGGTCTGATCCAAGCGCCGAAATCTCCAGTTTTTTGATGGTGTTTTTTCGGGTTGGCCATTTGTCGAAAAGGTTTCTCTTCTCCTCCACAATTTCGGCAACCGGCTTGCTGCCCTTGTCGTACCACTGGACATTTTTCGCATAGATTTCGCGAAACTTCGAACTATCAGCATGCGACAACCGGTTGAATTTTCTCACAAAACGATCGACGTCGGATTTCGTGACAATCTTCTTAGGCTTGGCCTGCACAGTTTTGGAACCAAGGGCAATATAGCGGCCAAAGACCCACCCTGTGGTGCTGGTTTGCGTCACAACCTTAACCCACTTGCCCGACTGACCGACAATGGACACAAGTTCGTTCGGCGACAGCCGGTCCAACTCTGAAAACCGCGACCCGGGACCGGTTCTAAGCGAGAGGTAATTGTCCCCAGACGAGTCGAGCCCCGTGACCCGCCCAATGGATCGCGACTGCGCAGCGGCAGGCTGATCATCGTTCCAGGACAACCGCATGGCACTGGGCTGGGCAGACTCAGGATATATTGCGGCCACACGCGGCGGCCACACGGCGTAAAGGAAGCGCCTTCCCGCACTTAAATAACTGTCATAAGGAATTTTCCCATCATCGATCAAACTGGACTTCAACTGTTGAAGGCGGTTTTTATCAGCCCATCCGAGCACTACAGCGTAATTTCCGTTGGTAGACCTGAGAACCGAAGTGGTCGAGAATGTCGATGCATATTTGCGTGCGAGGTCAACTGAAGCGTCGCGCGATGCATGGCTTGCAATAACCAGCCAAGCCTGATTGTCGTTTAGGCTCAAAGGAGATTGAGCATGCAATTCCGAGGAACAGCTCAACATTATGGTCGCCAGGGCAATCAAAGCGACAAGCGAGTTCGCCAATCTCACGGGGTACACGTAGATAAAACAACTCATGAACAATGGCCGCCAACTAGAAACTGCACAATTCAGCAATCCCCACCATCCTCACCAAGTCCATGATCGGAAATTCGGAGCTTGCAGGCCAACAAGATTGGATTACTGTAGGTCAAAAATCAATGGGATGGCGCGCATGCCCTCACTGGGTTCCTGGCTGATATTTCTGACATGTCTTACCGCGGCAATACTTGCTGTACCGGCTGCCAGCCACACAGGTGTTGAAACAACCTTCTCTATCGCCTGCTCATCAGCGGCATTTGCCGGCATGGCCATGTCGCAATTGCTGGCCACCAGATTTCGACCGGTCGAGCACTTGTTCGGAGGTCTAGATCGTGTTTATGCGGCGCACAGGAAACTCGGTATCAGCATTTTCATCCTTATTCTGGTGCACTATTTTGTGACCCCGAATTTCAAAGGCCTGGCATTGACCAGCCAGCTTAACAAGCTGGCAGGAGATGTCGGTGAATTTGCCTTCTATGCCCTGATAACGCTGATGGCGATCAGCCTGGTGGGACGTATTCCCAAAACGCGGCTGGAATTGCCTTATCACGTCTGGCGCTTCACTCATCGGTTTATGGGGCTGGCATTCGTTCTTGTTGCCATCCACCTGAATTTCATCAAACGCCCGTTCGACTCAACCGCGTTGCTTGCCGTTTATTTGAACCTTTGCGCCGCCATAGGCGTGGCAAGCTATTTGTACACCCAACTGCTGGCCCCCATGCGACGGCGTGCCTACCAGGTTGCAGGAGTTACCGCTGTTGACGGCGCCACTTTGGTGCTGGCCACGCCGACCGGGCGACCGGTGAACGCCAAACCAGGGCAATTCGCATTTCTCAAGGCACAAAAAAAGGGCTTGCGCGAAGCGCACCCATTTACAATGGCGAAAATCGGCGAAGATGGATCGGTCGGTTTTGCGATCAAGCCCCTTGGAGACTTTACCAGGAAACTGCGTGAAGATTTAAAACCGGGAGACAGACTGTCCATCGAGGGTGGCTATGGCCACTTCAATTATGCCAGAGGGTCCGACAAGCAGGTGTGGCTTGCCGGCGGAATAGGCATAACGCCATTCCTTGCAATGTCCGAGGCAATGCTGTCATCAGAGAACAAGCTCATCCACCTGGTTTATTGCGTAAAAGATGCCGGAGAAGCGATTGGTACTGACACATTATCAGATACGGCGACAAGAGTGCCTGGATTTTCCTGGTCCCTGCATGCTTCGTCACAAGGCCGGCTGGATGCGCAAAAGCTGGTGGATCAGCTACCCTTTGACGCGAAAGGTTCAGAACTTTGGTTTTGCGGACCTGCGCCGCTCCGCGCAGCCATACAGTCTGGATTAAAAAAAATCGGAATACCCCCTTCCAAAGTTGAGTTTGAAAGGTTTGAATTCCGTTAAGGCTAGTTGCAACATACCTGCCTAGATCAATATTGGCGTTTTGAGGAACCAGATGATTTTAGATTATGGGCACGACAGTAAATCAGTTTCGGTTGCGAGATCAGTATTGGCATTCGTTTTCATGGTCACCTGCTGGGCAAGTTCGGCATTGGCTTCGCCGGCAGAATTTGAAAGCACCGCCTTTGCCAACTACAAGGCAAATACAGCCAATGGCGAGTACATGTTTAATGCAGCCGGATGTGCCGCATGCCACGCCTCTCCTGGTGACCCGAACCTGTTGTCAGGCGGGCTTGAGATGCGCAGTGCCATTGGAACTTTTCGCGCGCCAAACATATCTGCCCATAACAACGGTATTGGAGGATGGAGCAATGCAGATTTCCTGAACGCCGTGATGATTGGTGTGAAACCAGATGGTACGGGGCTGTATCCCGTGATGCCGTACACAGCCTATGCCGGCATGAAACCGGAAGATGTACTCGACATCAAAGCGTACATTGAGACCCTCCCGCAATCGGACACCAAATCCGGCGAACATGAAATTTCGTTCCCGTTCAATCAGCAGTTTGCCGTTTTACTCTGGAAGCGCGCCAATTTTTCAACGCGTCCCTTTCAGCCGACCGAAAAGAGCCAACTACAGCGCGGGCGCTATCTGGTGGAGAATGTTGCCGGGTGTGCGCAGTGCCACACCGGTCGCACCATCACTTTCGGTCTGGATTCGGAGAAACCATATGCCGGTGAAAAAGGCCTGACCGGCGATTATGCGCCAGCCATCGACCAGGCGAGAATGGCCGCCCTGCCCTCAGCGGATGCGTTTGTGGAAGGTGTGCTCGTCAACGGCAGCAAGCTCAATGGATCTCCGATTGCAGCAAGTTCCATGAAGAAAATTACTCAGGGAACAGCTAGGTTGACTGAGGAAGATAGGTTGGCCATCTATGCATTTCTGGCAAACAAGGAGATCAAGTCCGAGCCGCAGATCACTGTGGCAAGCTGTTCGGCAAGCGCCGCTGCCCCAACTGTATCCGGTGCAGCCGACCTGACTTCATCTGCAGACGAGTATATCGGCAAGTATTGCCGCTCATGTCACGGCCCGGGGGAAAGTGCCCAGGGCAGCTTTCCGACTGGTGACATGGTTTCAATTGCTGCAAATCCAGCGTTCGTTACGCCTGGAGATCCTGCACGGTCACGCCTCTATACGAGTATCTCAAGCGGTCGCATGCCGCTCGGAAAACGACCAACGGCATCTGAAACTGCGCAGTTGGCCGCCTGGATTACATCGCTGACGGCGGCAAAAACCGAAACGATAGCTGCTCCAGCCTCACCGAAACGTCAACGGCCGATTGTATCCTACACTTCGGAAGTCGACGCGGCAGTCAGGGACATCGCAACCGTTCAGGAACTTGACCGGCAATACGTCCGGTATTTCTCGTACCGCAGCCAGTACAATGCTGTGATGGGTTGCGAGACCGACGATGAATTTTCCAAGAGAATGAAGTACTTTCAGGCAGGCTTCCGCAAATTGCTGAATTCCCTGTCCTATGGACCGACACTGGTCATCCCTGCGCCCGTATCAAATACTCAAAACACACTTGTGAGAGTTGATTTGCGCGATCTCAAATGGTCGGCTGCAGATTGGGATCGTATGATCGCTCATTACTTCTACGGAATCAGCGACAAGGACAATCCGTCACTTGAAACACTGGTCCGCGGGACCGGAACTGTTTTGCCAGTGGTCCGCACAGACTGGTTCATGAGCAATGCCTCCAAACCGCCGCTCTACAATGACTTCCTTAAACTTCCGGCCAACATTCACACGCTTGAAAAAGATGTCTTACGAGTAGATTCCGCTGCCAATATTCGCAATCTCGATGTCGTGCGCGCGGGCTTCGGTCAAGGCGCATCAGGCGTATCCGATCACAACAGGATGCTGGAGAGGCATGATCTGCGACAAGGCGGATACTACTGGGTGTCCTATGATTTTGCCGGTGATGTTAACCGGCAAAATCTGAAGAGATTCCCACATGGTCCGGAAAACATCGGACATCTTCCTGCCGACCTTCACCCATTTGAACATGATGGCGGCGAGATGATATTTTCCCTACCCAACGGGATGCAGGGATATTATCTATCGACCAACAAGGGCGATCGTCTGAACGTCGGCCCCACAGCGATTGTATCATTCCGAAGCCGCCCCATCGGCAAAGGCATTGAAGTCACCAATGGCCGTTCATGCTTCGACTGTCATGCCAACGGCATAATACCGAAACGGGACGAAATACGCTCGCATATCGAAACCTCCACCCTGTTCAGTCTCGATCAGCGCGACGTGTTGTTGAAAATGTATCTGCCGCAGGAACAACTGGACAAGGTGTACCAGAGAGACCTGACCCAGTTTGTGGCCGCTCTGGACCGTATCGGCGCTGCACAGAAAACTGAAAACGGCACATTACGCTCACTGGCGGTGCCAGGCAAAGCAGCCGGAACTGAGGTGATTACATATTATGCCGACCTGTACGAGGAGAACATGGACTTGGCCGCAGTCTCTGCAGAGTTCGATCTCACGCCACAACAATTTGAAGACGCGGCCAAACGATTGCGGGACCATACGGTGGCAATTGCACTGGACTGGATTACCAGGCTGAAAGCTGGTGTGAATATCCCAAGGCACGAAGTCGAACGAGAGTTTGCCAGAATGGTCGAAGCTGTGACCGGTCTGCATCCGTTGCATTATACGGCTCCACCGTCAGTTGCAGAAAAATCAACAACGGCCGCAAAACTGGCGCCGGCAAAGCAATATACCGAGCCTCAGGTACAGACGGTGGCGGCAACTCAAGGCTATGCCGATGACCGGGTGAAACTCGCCATCAAGGTTGCATCAAGCTACGTAAAGGTTGGTGACAAGTTGAGTTTCAGCATATCCACCAACAAGGACTGCGAGTTGCAGGTACTGTATGTGGAAAGTGACGGCAAAGTCGAAGTCTTCCCGCAGGGCTTTATTGGAGACGCTATCTTGCGCGCGGGCGAACGGCGTCTCATTCCACCTGCGGCGGTGGGAGACGTAGTGTTTGATGCGGCAGCACCCAACGAGACACTAATCGCTTTCTGCAAAGCCGGTGGCTTGGGACATGACCGCCTCACGGCAGAAGCGGCCAAAAAACTGGCGAAAGGTGCCAGCCAACCACTGACACGCGGCATCACCTTCAAGCTTGCTGAAAAGGGAAAAGCCAATGCCGGAAAGTCAGCGGTTCAGGTGATTACGTTCGAAGTGCAGAAATAGCCAGTATTTTCCCTTAGGCTGTGCAACTTGCGGACCGCTATATTTGATGTCAGTACAATGGGCATTGTGTTTCAGCTGTTTCGAAACAGCAATTGAACAATGAGGGCCAGATGCTGGGAAACAACAACCTGCCGATGACCGGCTGGCGCGCTTTGCAAAACCGGATGCGACGCCTACGGGAAGGCAGTAGATCCCAAGATCGAAAACGTTTGCCGGGATCAGGTCTTGAACATTGTTCGACCGAAGTTGAAGCGATTTTCAGTTGACTTGACCTTGTCGGAAGCTCAGCGTTCTGGCGGCCGACGCGCCGACATCCTTCTCGCTACTGGGGAGGGGAGAAACCTGCCCATCGAAGCGAAGCGCCACCACAACGGGGAACTGTGGACGGCAATTTCTGAGCAACTCCAAGATTATGCGGATGATCCGCTCGCGGATGGCTTCGGCATCTATCTGGTCTTTTGGTTCGGTCTCAGTGCAGGAGCCTTGCCGAAGGCGCCAGCCGGAGTTGGCACCCCTTCAAGCCCAGTGAAATTAGAGCAAGCTTTGGTGGAGACGATGACATCAGAACAAAGAAAACGTTTTGACGTAATCGTTCTTGACGTTTCTTCCCCGAAAAAGTCGTCGACTTAGATTAACATCACGGAAGTCAGATGCAGGAATGTTGATTTCTGTCGGGTTGCAAAAATGTTTAAACTGGCGAATGTCAGCTTCACGGGCCTCATGCCATGACTCTCTGCAACGCAACGAAGGTCTGCTCTCCGCCGATGTTGTTGAAAAAGTCGGCGAGTTGCTGCCGGTTTCCGGGCTGATTTCCTCTGGGCAAGACCTTGGTCCCGGCATTTCACTGCCGGTAGTCGGCTTGTTGAAATCTTTGATCCTTCACATCATGCAATTGCCTCATGTCGGTTGTTCCGGGGTCGGAGCCTGGCAAGCTTTCGGAGGTTCTGGGCGATGGCTGCAAGAAGGAACTCGTCCTTGGCGCCGTTTGGACCTCGCAACCTCAGTCGGGTCAGGTTGAGGATCCGCTTGAGGTGGGCGAACAGCATTTCGACCTTTTTCCGCTTGTCCCGCGACGTCTTGTAAGCCTTCGTCTTGCGTCCCCAACGGGCCAAGTCACGAGCATCTTCATGCTCTTCCCGCGTGACCGCACGAGCATCCATGTTGGGACAACATCGCCGATTGCAGACGAAGCCGTCCGTCGGATTGCCGAGCTTTACGCCATCGAAGCCAAGATCAGAGGCAACACACCTGAAGAACGGCTTGCCGTGCGCCAGGCCATGGCACGACCGCTGATCATGAAAATGAAGCAATGGCTGGAGGCGCAGTTGCCGCGTATCCCCCAGAGTGGCAAGCTAGCCGAGGCAATCCGATATGCGTTGACCCGCTGGACCGGACTCAGCCGGTTCCTCGACGATGGACGTGTCGAACTTGACACCAATCCCGTTGAACGCGCCATCCGCCCTATCGCGCTCGGTCGCAAAAACCATCTGTTTGCCGGCAGTGATCGTGGTGGCAAACGTTGGGCAACGGTCTGTTCGCTGGTCGAGACTGCTAAGCTCAACAAGGTAGAGCCCTACAGCTATCTCACCGATGTGCTTCAACGCATGGTCGATGACCATCCCGCAAATCGGCTCGACGAACTGCTCCCCTGGAATTGGAAAGTCGAAAATCCTGTCAACAGTTGACGACGTGCAGCGCTCGTACGCTTACGTTTTGTCTGGTGACCTATCTAACACTCAACACCGCAGCTTCATGGTTTTTTTCAACCGTCCGTCATCAAAACTATCCAGAAAGGCGGTGTAATTTATGATGCAGATCAATTTTCAGGAGCCGCTTCCGTGAGAGTCTTTGTCCAGGAGGAACAAACTTGGCGCGTACCGGCAGGTTTTTGAATTGCAAAGGTATAGTAGTGCATATCAATCACCGGGGAAGAGGTGCTGGTCGGCGTCCTGATGTCTGATGAAATGCCCGTACTCGACCTTCGTGGCTGGATTAAGCTGTGGCGATCCTCAAACGCCGCGCAGGTGCACAGGTAACGCAGTATGGCTAGGTAACGCATAATGGATAAAGTCGAAGAAAACCTTGCAGCCGGAACCATTGTCGCCATCCGCGGAGGCGTCGTGGACGTGGCTTTTGCCAGCAACGTTCCGCGGATCAATGCGCTTGTGCACGCAGGCGGCGTCGCGCTGGAAGTCGCATCGCTGGTCGGCGATGGCGTTGTGCGCTGTATAGCGCTTGGCCCGGTGCGTGGGTTGGGGTTGGGCGTCCGCGTTTCGGCCAGCGGCGCCGGGATAGAAGTACCGGTAGGCGAAGCGGTGCTGGGTCGGATGTTGAACGTGTTCGGCGCACCTATTGACGGACTGCCGCCTCCTGCCGCGGTTGGGTATCGCCCCATACATAACGCGCCTCCACCCCTGTCGGAACGAGTGCTGCGGGCTGAAGTTCTCGAAACGGGAATAAAGGCGATCGACCTCCTGTCACCTGTCGAACGCGGCGGTAAGACCGGCCTCTTCGGGGGCGCAGGCGTCGGCAAGACGGTGCTGCTGAGCGAGCTTATTCACAACACGGTCGAACACCACCACGGGGTCAGCCTCTTTTGCGGCATCGGCGAGCGGTCGCGCGAAGCAGAAGAGCTTTGGCGCGAGATGGGTGAGGCCGGCGTGCGCGACAAGATGGTGATGCTTTTCGGCCAGATGAACGAGCCCCCCGGCGTGCGATTTCTGGTTGGCAATTCCGCACTGACAATGGCTGAGTTCTTCCGCGACGAACGGGGCCAGGACGTGCTGCTGCTGATCGACAACATCTTCCGGTTCGTGCAGGCCGGATCGGAGGTGTCAGGCCTGCTGGGCCGGATGCCGTCGCGCGTGGGTTACCAGCCGACGCTGGCAACCGAGCTCGCCGCCCTGCAGGAACGGATATCCTCAACCCGCAAGGGCTCCATCACCTCGATTCAGGCGGTCTATGTTCCGGCGGACGATTTCACAGATCCGGCGGCAGCACATATATTTTCGCACCTTTCAGCCTCGGTCGTGCTGTCGCGCAAGCGGGCCAGTGAGGGACTCTACCCGGCGGTCGATCCGCTGGCCTCATCCTCGGTCATGCTGACACCCGCTGTCGTCGGGCAACGGCATTACGATATTGCCCGTGCGGTGCGCCGGACACTGGCGGAATACGAGGAGTTACGTGACATCATCGCCATGCTGGGAATTGAGGAGTTGTCGGCCCATGACCGCGCCATCGTCGCTCGTGCCCGCAGACTGGAGCGATTCCTGACCCAGCCTTTCTTTACCGTGACTGCGTCAGGCGGAACCAGGGGCAGGCTGGTGCCGATCGCAGAAACGCTGGACGGCTGCGATGCAATCCTGACCCAGACCACATTCGATCTGCCGGAAAGCGCCTATTACATGATTGGCGGACTTTCCGACCTGAAGGAGGCCGCATGAGTATGGTCCGTGAAATGCAGGTCAGTCTGCGGTTGCCCACCCGTACCCTGTTCGAGGGATCAGCGACCCGCCTGACGACGACGGCTGCTGACGGCGGGTTCGGCATCCTGCCCAACCATGTCGATTTTGTTACGGCACTTGTGCCGTCGGTGCTGTTGATCACGCTACCAGACGGGAACGAGCGGATATTCGGTATTGATGAGGGGCTGCTGGTCAAGAAGGGCCACAGGGTCGAGATTGCGGTACGCCGCGGCGTTGAAAGCGACAACCTTGATAGCTTGCATGAAACCGTTGGCGGCAGTTTTGCAGCGATGGAAGATGACGAACGCGCCGCGCGGGCAGCTCTGTCCCGGCTCGAGGCCGATATGGTGCACCGCTTCGCCAGCTTGCGAAAGCCCCACCCATGACCGAGGAGCATGACAAAACGGCGGAGGATATCAGCGATCGAGCCCGCCGCATAAAGGCCGCGCGCGATAATCCGGGTCCAAGTCCGCTGCGTGGTGTCGGCACCTTCGGCATGATCGGCTGGTCAATTGCCGTGCCGACCGTGGGCGGCGCGTTTTTGGGGCTTTGGCTGGATCGCGTGGCAGCACAGGATTTCTCATGGACCATCGCGTTGATTCTGGCCGGGGTGGTTCTGGGCGCATTGATAGCCGGGGCGTGGGTCGGCAAGGAAGGAGACGCAAAATGATCGACATCGACTGGAGCATTCTCGGGCTGGGAACACTCGCCGGGGCCATGGCGGGTGTGCTGTTCTTCGCCGGGCTGGCCTTGGGGATGCATCTGGCATTGCG
>Ga0316187_10005786_pt1 | contig 10674 bp, 10 predicted proteins | sample CroRivburrow1_MG_FD_204927 | JGI IMG/M metagenome (GOLD analysis project Ga0316187, IMG submission 204927) | Coastal sediment microbial communities from Maine, United States - Cross River worm burrow 1 | ecosystem: Environmental > Aquatic > Marine > Coastal > Sediment | place: USA: Maine...
TTTCGGGTGTGGCAATAATTTTTTCTATCCAGAATTTCATTTTTTCCGGAAACGCAAAATAAGGCAACCCTTCAACAATCATAACCAATCCAAGAACGCACAAAAAAAATTTCATATCCTTTAGGCCTGTCCAATACCCGGTTAAATGTCTCGGAATTACTATAAAGTCTTGAAATTATATGATTATCAGGGGTTTTATCCAAATCCCATCCATCACTTCACTATTCCAATTAAGGTGAAGCCCCTGCCTTTAAAGATGAAAATATAATCTTTTGTATTGGGTTTTGTCAAAGTAAAATGATCAGGATACCTGTTTCATGCTGACCCTGGTCTCACAAAATTGTCCTTGTCATCGGCATTCATTAATAGTACAAGTTAGTTCGCTTCGCTCACAATTGGCCTCCGGCCCGTAGGGTAACGCCTACGCCCCGGAGGGAATAATGGAATGGTGGAAATTATGGAATGATGGGTTTAAAGAAAACGAGACTCAAAGCACATATTTTGCAGTGATTTTCATGTTTTTATTGGCTATTTTATTTGGCAAAAAATAGAAAAAAATATGACCGGTGAGCATCATAAAAGAATGTAGCTTCAGCATTGTTGCTAGAATAGACCTTTTTCCGCTTTTCATACCCAGTCTTCCACTATTCTCTCCGAGCCGTAGGATTGATCTACGAGCCGGAGGCCATCATTTTTACCCCGTGAAACTTTTTTTTCATTTCACTGGGGCCATGCGGTTTACCAAGAGAATGGCCGCAAAAAGCACCATGATTCTCTCCGAGGCGTGGACTCTCCGAGCCGGAGGCCAATAAATTAAAAAATTTCGATACATCGAATTCATAGAATAAATGATCGACGTTGTTTCAGGGTTGGAGCAAAATGCATATACATTTGGCTATGCATTAAAATACAAAATAGAAAGGGTGAATGGGCTTGCTATGTCAAAAGCGGAAATCCCCATTGTCAAACGATCGCTGTTTTCCTGGATACTTGCCGGCAACCTCAAGCTTCAACTGCTGCTTCTCTTAATCATTGTCGTAATGGTCATGATCAGGGTTTTACCGCTTGAAATGCAAAAGCGTATCATCAACGAGGCCATCAATTTAAGAAGCATCGATAAACTGCTGCTGTACAGCGGCTTTTACCTGGCCGCAGTGTTTTTTTTCAGTGTACTCAAATACCTGACCAATATCATCCAGACCCTTATCACCCAGCGCACCACCGCCCGCATGCGCAAAGACCTGTATCATCACATCCTGACTTTGCCGCTCAATTTTTTCAGAAAAACCCAGCCCGGAACCGTGGTCAATGCACTGAGTTCGGAATTAACTCTGCCCGGCAATTTTGTCGGCATGGCCGTGGCGTCCCCGTTCACCAATATTTTGACCCTGCTGGCCTTTGCCGGATATCTGTTCTTGCTGAATCCGCTTTTGGCAGCCGTGTCGTTGAGCATTTACCCGATTGTGGTTTTTTTGGTGCCGCTGCTTCAAAAAGGTGTCAACAAGTACAATAAAAAGCGGGTGGATGCCGCCAGAAAATTCTCCGCCAGGGTCGCAGAATCCATTTCCGGAATTCATGAAATCCACGGCAACGGCGCTTACCGCATAGAAAACCGCAAATATGACGCCCTGGTGGACAGATTGTTGAAAATAAGGATCGCCTGGAGTCTATACCGGTTCGCTGTTAAAACGTCCAATGGTTTTTTTACCGGTTTAGGCCCTTTTTTGGTGTTTCTTCTGGGCGGCTATTTAGCCATCAAAGGCCGGCTGGAACTGGGTGCCCTGGTTGCTTTTCTGTCGGCCCAGGAAAGGCTGTTTGATCCTTGGAAAGATCTCATTGAATTTTATCAGGTCTATCAGGACGGCCGCATCAATTACGATAAAACCATGCGATATTTTGATGTTGAGCCGGAGCATGAGATTGAGCCCAAAGACCGCGAGCCCCTGCAACTGGAAAACAGCGTGGAAGTAAAGGATTTGTCCTTCGCAACCGATACCGGTATTCACCTGCTGGATGGGATCAATCTGTCCTTAAAACCGGGTGAGCATCTGGCCCTGGTGGGGTTTTCCGGCAGCGGCAAAAGCACATTGGCGCTGTGTATCGGCCAGCTGTATAAATACACCGGTGGCAGTATCATGATCGGAGACCGCGAAGTTTCCGAGCTTACCAAAAAAGATATGACAAACAATATCGGGTTCGTGGCCCAGAGCCCCTTTATTTTCGACGGCACCATAGAGGAAAATATTCTCTATTCTACCATGGCACAGATCGACGATAATGGTCAGGGGGTAAATAATAAAATACCCACCCTCGATGATATTATCGCCGTCCTTCACCAGACCGGCATTTTCGTAGACATATTGCGCTTTGGTCTGAATGCGATTTTAACCCACGATCAAAATGAAGAACTGGTAAAAATGATCATTCGGGTCCGCAAAAACTTCCAGCAGGATTTCGGCCAAGAACTGGCGGATTATGTTGAATTTTTTAATGAAAACAAATATCTGTACTACTCCAGCATTTCTGAAAATCTGATATTCGGTGCCGCCAACAAGGATGAATTTGCCGATATAAACCTGTGTCGGAACGAATATTTTCTCAACTTTCTGAACACGGCGGATTTGACCAGGCCTTTGCTCAGCCTGGGGGCCGATCTGTGCAGGCAGACAGTCGATATTCTGGGAAATTTGCCACCGGACGCCGTGTTTTTTGAACAAAGTCCCATTAACGCGGAGGAGTTGGAAGAGTATAAAATTTTCGTGGAACAGTTGAAGAAAAAGAAATTGCACGAACTGAGCGGTGAGGATCGCCAAAAGCTCCTGGAATTGGCCCTGCGGTTTACACCCGCTGTTCACAAAATGGCGGCGCTGCCGGAAATGCTCGAAACCTTGATACTTGAGGGCCGCGCTTTGTTCCGTGAAAAAATCGCCATAGATCACCCGCACGCAATTACGTTTGTCCAAATGTCGAAATACATCTATTCCCAGACCATTTTGAACAATATCTTTTTCGGTAAAACAAAAACCACCAGCCCCCAAGCCCAGGAAAGTATCAACCAGAGCATCATTCAGTTGTTAATCGAAGAAGATCTTCTGGAAACCATTATTGAAATCGGGATGCATTATCAAGTCGGCACCAAAGGAGATAAACTGTCCGGCGGACAGCAGCAAAAGCTGGCGATTGCCCGAATATTTCTCAAGGCACCCAGGATTTTGATAATGGATGAAGCGACTTCGGCCCTGGACAACAAATCCCAGGCCCGTATTCAGAACCTGCTGGAAACCCGCTGGAAGAAGAAAAACACCGTGATTTCAGTTGTACACCGGCTTGACACCATTAAAAATTTCGACAAGGTGGCAGTCATGAAAGCCGGCAAAATTCTTGAAACGGGTACTTACGATGAACTGATGGCCCGGAAAGGAATGTTGTATGAGCTCGTTGGAAAAAAATAATTCGACACCCTCTTGTGAATTCCAGGGGAATCTGGAAATTTTAAGGCAAACCTATTTTTTCTCCAGCCTTCCTCTTGAAACCCTAAAAATTTTCGCTTATCTTTGTACGAGAGAGAAATTCAGACAGGGAGAGTACATTTTCCGCCAGGACGAAGATGACGGCCAGGCATTTTATTTCATCGAAGGCCGGGCCATACTTGAGCGCACAGACAATGGAACAACGACTGAAATTCGAGACTGCAAGACCGGAGAATTTCTGGGAGGGCTGACCTTGTTGGGAGAAACTCGCCGCCTTTTTTCTCTTAAATCAGTCACGGATACCACCTGTCTTGTATTGAATCGGGGAAAATTTTTAAAAACAATGGAGCAGTTTCCGAATTTACTTGCCAGAATATGCAATGCCGTGGCCCAAAGCATCGACACCTGGGAAGACCGATTTCTTGCTGATCGCGGGGTGGAATGCGGTGAATGCAGGACCAGGTTGGGTGTTACGCTGATCTGAATCACAACATTACAGCCGAAATCGTTGCGGGTGTGTGGATCTAATTTTCGCTTGGCCAGTTAAACTACGAATGGCCACGATTTATTTATTTGATTCGCGTTCCTTACTGAGATATATACCTCCTAAAGTGATCAGTTCCAGGTTCAGGGTTCAAGGTTCAAAGGTTATAAGATTTTGGTTACCGTAATTTTATACTCCATTGTTTGGATAGGCTTCTTTCACTCACTAGGTGAAAAATGGAATTCGGCCGATTGACGCGTAATACTATTGTTAGAGATCAGTTAGGGCCGTATAACCGGGAACCGGGAACGTTGAACCGCTCAACCTATGTACGATTTAGAATGGAACCCCCTGATTCCGGGAAAGGGTGAGCGTTTATGGTGCAAAAAGAGTATTCATTTGAACTCAAAAGCAACTTGTCCGAATTAGATAAATTGTGCAGGCACTTGGAAACGTTCGGCAAAAAAACCGGACTTTCAAAAAAATTTGTATTTGAGCTCAACCTGGTCCTGGACGAACTGTTCACCAACATCATCTCCTATGGATTTGATGATGACTGTGAGCATATCATCAAGGTGACGATGACACCGGAAAACGAAGGACTTTGCCTATGCATCGAGGATGACGGCAAACCATTTAATCCCGCCGAATTTGAAGCACCCGATGTGTCCTGCACCATCGAGGAATGTAAAATTGGTGGATTGGGGATTCACATTATCAGAAAACTGATAGATGATATTTGTTATGAAAGATGCGAGGATAAAAACGTTTTAAAGCTGAAAAAAGTTCTCGCAAAACCCAAGTGTTAAACTGATCGGTTCCAGGTTCAAAGGTTATAAAATTCTGATTTCCTTAACCTTATACCCCATCGTTTGGATTGGCCTTTTTCACCCACTGGGTGAAACAAGGAATTCGTTCCGGTTGGCGCGTAATGCTATTGTTAGAGACCAGTTAGATCACTTTAACCGGGAACCGTGAACGTTGAACCGCTCAACCTATAAAAGATTAACGTCAATTGATTCTGCAAATATACACCAACTGGGAGGATGGTAAATGGAAATTATTGAGGAAAAACAAGGTGGCATCAATATTTTTAAACTCAACGGTCGCCTGGATTCAAATACGTCACAGGGATTCGAGCAAAAACTTTTTCAGGCGATTTCCGACGGATCAAAAACCATGGTAGTTGATTTCAAGGAGCTTGACTACATCTCAAGTGCCGGTTTACGCGTGATTTTAAAAGCCACCAAAGCCATCAAACGAGAAGACGGCCAAATGATGCTCTGCTCCATGCAGGACTATGTCAAGGAAGTCTTCGAGATTGCCGGGTTTGACTCCTTTTTACCCATCGTCGCCACCATGGACGACGCGCTCAAATCTTTTTAGAGACTCCGAAAACATCTCAACCCAGGCCGAGGAGACCGCGTTGCCCGAGCTGACGAATGAAACTGGTCACGGAAACTTCGGCCTCCCTGTTTTCCAGACGATGGGCTTTTGCAAAGATCTGAATAATCGTGCGTACTGAGCGCTTACCATCCACCAGATCCCATACAGATGTTCCCATTGCATCCAATTGCAGCTTTTTGGTTTGCTTTCGGTCCTGAGATCCTCCCAGGCGTCTGGCCACAGCGGCAATCCACGGCCGCACGATCAGCGGATATTCAATGACCACTTCACCTGATTCCAGTCGAATTTCCGAAATTTGGCTGCTTTTGACCGGTGTGTATTCGAGGGCCTCCGTGCGAGACAAATGACTTGCCCCGGACTTCTTTCTAAACACTTTCATAATCTGTATAAATCTGGTCCAGCAATTGCGAATCGAGGGGGTACTTGGATTCGGAACGAATACCGAGGATACGGTTTTTTATTTCTTCATGCCACAGGCGATACCAGAAAAATGACGGATTTACTTTCAACCGGCTCATTCTTCGCTGCCAGTCACTTTCGGGCATTATGCGCCAAGCGACTGCGTCGCAACCATCGATCGTCAGCGGTTGCGGCTGTCCTTCAGAAAATTCGGGAACCGTCCTGGTAAATCCGATGAGATCTGTCCCGCCTAAAAGGGCAGCTGCCGGTGCCCAGCGGTGCAGGTAGGTGGACTGTCTGCCGTGGGCAAATCCCAGTTCAAATTTACCGGTGTCAAACCGAAATTTAATTAGCTTTAGGGTTTCCGGCAGTGTCACGCGGATGTCAAAAACAGACCAAAGCATCAGGCCGTCTTGCCGGTGGTCGCAATAGGATTTAAGAACCGTGGATAATACTTTTTCCCGTTCAGACGAATTGTAGCGAAAAAATTGGATCAGTGCCGCATTTCGGCAGGCCGGACAAAACAAAATAGCTCCCCGGCCGATGGCGGCTTCCCCCTGCCATAAAAATCCGCTGGTCTCAAAATCCGACAGGGCTGCTTGCCAATGCGGCGGCAGATACCATTCAGCGATACGGCTTTTAACGCTTCTTGAATGTAAGGCGGCCAAACGCTTCAGGTGGGACTTGTGGGAAAAGGTCCCTCTCACAGGCCCCCATTTAACCTCCATGACCGGCCCTGTCTCATTTTCAAGTATCAAATGGCGGGAGCCGATCTGAGCTATTTCCCATTCGGCAGGGGTTTTAAAACGGACTCCGTTCCAAGCGACCTGTTTCCATTGATCAGTCAATTCTTCGTTTCGTGAAAGCTAAATAAGATTGTCCATATGTCGTGTCCAACGATATGGAGTGGTGGAGTACTGGAGTAATGAAAAATATAATGCCGTTACCCAATACTCCAATTTAATCTACCGTGGTAAATAAAGGTCCCACCCGGTCAACCCCGGATCAATGACTTTCCAATCCGGCCGCCGAAATTTTTCGCGGTGATCGAGCGCCTTTAGCTTATAGCAGCGTTGATCTTCTTCAATCAGATTGGTCATAGTGAGCTTTACGGCGTTCCCCATTTTTTCATTGGCATCCTGGATGTTGTGCTGCAGGGTCAGGCTGACCCGATTGTCGTCTTTATCGATAAAAGACCACTTCCAGGAGATGAAAATATGAAAAGGATCACCGCTGTAAACGTCCGGTTCACCGTATTTCTTTTTGATCTGTTCGAGAAGATTTTCAAAAAACTTTTTACTCGAATCTTTATACTTCAGTTTAATCCTGACGATACGACCCGGCGCCCTGCAGGTGGCATAAGCAATCCAACCGCTTTTAAATCCTTTCATGGGTTTTATCTCCACCTCTTCAATGTACTCCATATACCGAATCGGCAATGCCATTTCCATGATGACGTAATCCTTGAAATCAGCGATATCCCGATTCAAAACGAATACACTGATCTGATGGGGAGCTTCGCCCGCCAGGCAAATACCGGCGGCCCATAAAAAGGCCAAGAGTGCAATAAATAATAATTTTTTTTTCATTTGAACTCCCCATTAAATATTGACGATTTTCGAATTAATGAATAATAATTCAGCCACTAAGGGCCTAAGCTTTTCCCGAAACCACAGTTTATTTTTCGATCAGACCGGCCGTTTTTTTGGCCGGCGGCTGGCCTGACACCTGAAACCCGAAAACTTTATTTTCAACGCTTCAGGCCTACATTATCGCGGCACATAAAGGTCCCACCCGGTCAACCCCGGATCCATGACTTTCCAATCCCGCTGGCGCAGTTTTTCGCGGTGATCGAGCGCCTTTTGATTATAGCAGCATTGATCTTCTTCAATCAGATTGGTCATTGTTAGCTTTACGGCATTGCCCATTTTTTCCTCGGCATCCATGGTGTTGTGCTGCAGGGTCAGGCTGATACGATTGCCGTCTTTATCGGTAAAAGACCATTTCCAGGCAATAAGAATGTGAAAAGGATCACCGCGATAATCGTCCGGTTCACCGTATTTCTTTTTGATCCGTTTGAGAAGATTTTCAAAAAACTTTTTGCTCGAATCTTTATACTTGAGTTTAATCCTGACGATATGACCCGGAGCCGTGCAGGTGGCATAAGCAATCAAGCCGCTTTTAATGCCTTGGATGGGTTTTATCTCCACCTCTTCTATGTTCTCCATATGCCGGATCGGCAATGCCGTTTCCATGATGATGTAATCCTTGAAATCAGCGATATCCCGATTCAAAACGAATACACTAACCTGATGGGGAGCTTCGCCCGCCAGGCAGATACCGGCGACCCATAAAAAGGCCAAGAGTGTAATAAAGAATATTCTTTTATTCATTTGAACCCCCGAAAAATATTGACGACTTTCATTCGTCATTCATCAGTACGCCAACCGCCCCAGCGATTTGAGGATAAGGGTGACGCCCATGGCAAACATACCTGTCAGCCCCATGCCGCAGGAAAAGCCGGCCAGAAGCACCGGTGCATACTGCCGCCACATGGCACCGTAGCGTTTCATGAAAAAGAACCGTCCCAGCAATGCCCCCACGACTTCCAGAATCAGCCCGTGGGGCGTGCTCTGCCCCAGACCGCGCACCATTCCGTATACCAGCATGATCGGCAGGCCGAACAAGGTTAAAATTCCATAGGTAACGACCCCCAGTCCGATGCCCGCCAGAACATAAATACCGCTAAGAGCCTGATAAAAAAGAGAATTACCCTCCAGCGTGGACGTCTGCATCAACAACGTGTTCAGGGCCTGCAAATGCCACAATTCCTGAGCATAGGGGTAGGCGCTGGATGGAATAGGCGCCAGTCGCCAGATGAACTGGGAAAACAACAGGCTGGCTACCATCACGATGGGAAAGACCACGATTTCAGATTTAATGATGCCACGGATACTGGTGCCGGTCAGCTCGATTTCACGAAACTTCACTGTTGCTTCACCGTAGTTATGTATCGGAATAGGAGCATACCAGATCTCAATTCCCTGATAACCGAAATACTTGGCGCCGGCAATAAAACTGGCCTCCCGCACGAGCGGCAAGCTCACGAATTGACCGGCAATACCTTCCATACGTGCGGTGATGTAGGAAACGAGTGGGGTATAAATAAATCCATACAGCAGAAAAAATCCCACCGGAAAATTGGGAACCAGCCAGACACACAGCAGGACATATGATAGGGTAGAAAAAACATAAATACCGACGGCAATCCAGAAATTAAAGTCCCCCCGGCCCGGTGGGGGCTGAAACAGATCTTTAAGGCTACCCCGCTGACCGGCACTGCTCTTGCCGAATGACCGAATGACATGCCAGATGCCGATCAAAGCGATTGCCAGGCCCAAGCCGATACCAAAGCTCAAGTAAAAATCAAAATTGTTGGCAAATATCGTATCAACTGTCTGCATACCCGGATGCCAGCGATTCAGGATACCGTGGCTATATAAAATAGGATTGGCAATTATCGTGATGATAAGACCGACCAGGCCTCCCATAACGGCCCAGAAAGGCAGTACCATCCCAATGAAAAGCAGACCCAGATCAAATTGGATGCCCGTGGCCACCGCCGGCAGAATTTCTTCGGTATGGCTGGTAAGATCAACCCAGGGAATGGGAATGAGTCGAATGGGCTCCAAGAGAAATAATCCGGAAACCGTGGGCAACAATACATAGATCCCACCAAAGGCAAGTCCGATAACCGCTCCGATGGAAAAAATGCGCCATTTCCAGCTTTTCTTTTTATCTTCAGTCGATTCGGCCAGTGCCATGGTTCCCAGAGCTGCTACCGGAGCCATCGGAAAAGGGAGTTTTTCCACATCGGAGGTGATGCGGTAAAATACGTATCCTAACCCAAACTGGTCGATGCGTTGAATAATCTGGGTCCCAATCAGCAACAGAATGGGGATAAGCCAGTCCCTGTGGAAAAAGGTGCGCTCCACCAGAGAAGATGAATCCGGACCGGGAGCCACCCAATCGGGAATGAATTCGACCAGCCCCAACATTCTGGCGGCATCGGATTGAACAAGATATTGGCTCCACAATAGCCCCTGAAACGGTGTTGCCAGGGCCGCTCCGGCCATATAATACAGCAAAAAGATTTCCTGCTGTTTCAGCTCACTGTAGGCGCGCTTGGCAAGTTCGGCAAACAGGATAATCGTCACCCAGCGGGCAGCAGGTCCAATCCCGGTTCCGATCACCAATTGAAGATACATACTGCCGGGCATCATGAGAAACCCGATAAAGATAGACCCGACAACGGTCTTCCAGTCAAATCCCTCCTCAAAATGATCCGGGGTTTCTAGAAGGTCCCTGTACTCCTGGAGTTCTTTGTCTTCGTACATAATCCGTGTTCCGTGTTGCGGGTTTCAGGTTACGGGTCAATGTCATTAACTTAAGGATTGGTGTTATCTTTGTGGGAGCGGCTTTCCAGCCGCGATTAAAAGATTACGGCTTTAGAACGACTTCCTATCGTGGCTGGAAAGCCACTCCCACGAGCAGTTGATGTTAATGTATCTGAAATTCTATAAATACCGGTTACTCCTCGTCTCAAGCCGCGCAACTCTTAACACGCAACCCGGACCCGGACCCCGCAACACGTTACGCGCACCTCACAACCCGCAACACGCAACGTGCAACCCGCAACCCGGGTTTAGTCCGGCAGTACCAGATAACTCGAATAACTAAACAACCCGTATATGGCCCAGGTACCGGCCATAAAAAAATCACCGATAATCAGTCCAATAAAAAAATTGCGCATTTTTTTAAACAACACCACCCCGCCATAGCGCATACAAAGGGCATTGCAGGCCCAACCCACAAAAAAACTGAACCACAAATACCACATCGCGGAACTATAGG
>Ga0316187_10005788_pt1 | contig 10671 bp, 9 predicted proteins | sample CroRivburrow1_MG_FD_204927 | JGI IMG/M metagenome (GOLD analysis project Ga0316187, IMG submission 204927) | Coastal sediment microbial communities from Maine, United States - Cross River worm burrow 1 | ecosystem: Environmental > Aquatic > Marine > Coastal > Sediment | place: USA: Maine...
TTCCAAAAACGCCTGATCACCGATGCCCTGGCGGATGCCGGAGGCAACCAGGCCCGTGCTGCGCGGGCAATCGGTCTTTCTTATCACCAGTTTCGATATTTTTTGAAGAAATACGGAGGACCGCAGGTGATGGGGGTGCCAGGTTAGTACCTGAATTTTGCACGCAAATAGCCTTCGGCAAAGTTCGAGATCAAGTTACCGCAATTGCCTTGGGGTAATTTGTGATTTATGCAAAATAGGCTTAAAACAATATTCAAGCTTGGAGCAATAACCATTGACCCCTGATAAATCTTTGGAAAGATCAGCCCTTTTTGTCGCCACCCTGACGTCCTTCATGGGACCGTTTACAATCTCCTCTGTCAATGTTGCTCTGCCGACAATCCAGGCGGAATTTTCAGCCGACGCTGTTCTTTTAAGCTGGGTGGCAACATCTTTCCTGCTGGCGATGGCCGTTTTTTTAGTCCCTTTCGGCAAGGCAGCCGATATTTACGGCAGGAAAAAAATTTTTGCCTGGGGCCTGGTTCTGTACACATTTTCGTCCTTTCTGGCGGCTTTTTCCTTTTCAATGAAAATGCTCATTACCATGCGGATTCTACAGGGTTTCGGTTCGGCGATGTCTGTCACCACCGGCATGGCAATCTTGACTTCGGTCTTCGCGCCGTCGAAACGGGGCAGGGCCATCGGCATTTACGTCTCGGCCGTGTATATCGGTCTGTCCGTCGGACCGTTTGCCGGTGGATTCCTTGCCCGCTATCTTGGCTGGCGAAGTATATTTGTGGTTGTGGTGCCGTTTGGCGTCGTATCCGTTTTTATGACCATGAGATATTTAAAGGGTGAATGGGCCGACGCCCGGGGTGAAAAGTTGGATATACGCGGCAGCGTGCTGTACGGCTTTTCAATTCTGGCCCTGGTCTACGGTGCGTCATTGTTGCCCCGGATGGTTGCCGTTTATCTGATCATTTTGGGTCTGGCAGGTCTCGGGATTTTTATCCGGTTCGAAATGAGTGTCCGCTATCCGGTGTTTGAGGTCAGGTTATTCAATCAAAATAAGCTGTTTACATTTTCCAGTCTGGCGGCGTTGATCAACTACTCGGCAACATTTTCACTTACATTTCTGCTGAGCCTTTATCTGCAGTATATCAAAAACATCCCTCCCCAGTATGCCGGATCGATCCTCATTGCCCAGCCGATTGTGATGGCGGTTTTTTCACCGCTGGCGGGCAGACTTTCCGACAAAATTGAGCCACGCCTGATTGCCTCGGCAGGGATGATGATCACGGCCATTGGACTGTTCTCTTTGGTCTTTATCGGAGCCGGCACATCCAAGGTCTTAATCGTTTTAACGTTGGCTTTTCTTGGATTTGGCTTTTCCCTGTTTTCATCACCCAACATGAACGCCATCATGAGCGCCGTGGAGAACCGGCACTTCGGCATTGCTTCCGGCACGGTGGCGACCATGCGCCTGCTGGGGCAAATGACCAGCATGGCCATCACCATGGTTGTATTTGCCATTTTTATCGGCAGGGAGCCGATTTCACCATTGAATTACGACCTGTTTTTGAAGAGTGTGCGGGTGGCTTTTCTGATTTTTTCATCACTGTGCACCATTGGCATCCTGTTTTCAATGTTTCGGGGTCAAGTAAGAAGTGACGGTTGACGATGGATAAAATTCAGCTAATTTTTTTCTTTATCAGCGGTTTTACGATCTCACGCTTGATGATTAAAGCCAGACTCCCCCATCGAATCGTTTATTGGTTTATCGGTAAGAGGCATCTTTCGATAACCAAAATTCTTTTTTACCTCATTGCCATCTCGGCGGTTTTGTCGTTTTTCATTCCCAATGCCATAACCGTATTGACCCTTCTCCCTCTTTTGGAATTGTTGCGGCGTTCTTACGAAGAATCAAACGGTCCCTCCAAAAATGTTGCGACCCTGCTGGCTCTCTCAACCATTTATGGAGCGAACATCGGCGGTATGGGTTCGATTACCGCCACACCGGCAAACGGTATCCTGGTCACCTATGCCGTCTTGAATGACATTCCCGGGACACAATATTTGTCGTTTGCATCATGGCTTGGGTGGGGCATCCCTTTGGTCATTATTTTTGTAAGTATCGCCGGGGTGATAATATCCCTAGTGCTGCGGCCCTGGAGATATCAACAGCACAGTATTCAGCTTCCGTTCGATGCCGCGAAAACATACCATCCCTTTCAAAAAATATCGGTCTGGATGACGGTAATTTACTTTTTGTCATCCTTTATTTTATCTTTATTAATGATGTATTTTGCAGGTCGAACATTATTGATATTATTGATTTCCGGCATCCTGACCTTGCTGTTTATTTTGTTTCTCTTCTTTATACCTGTGAGAGTTGAGCCTAAAACGGATTCCAGGCAGGTGTTATTGACCCTGGCGGATTGTTATAGTGATTTGCCCACCAGAGGGTTTATCTTCGTCGGCATTGCGGTGGTACTGGCGGCAATTTTGTATGCCTTTAAGATCCATGAGTTCTTTGCCGTCTGGGCCGCCTGGGTTATACCGACCGACATATCCGTGTATGCATTGTTTTTTTTGATTGCTCTGGCGACCTCCTTTTCGACAGAGGTACTCAGCAATACCGCCATTCAGCTCAGCTTTTTTGTGGTGGCCCTTCCTTTGGCGCAAACCTTGGGTCTACCCGCTCTGGAAATGCTGATCATTATCACGCTTTCCTGCACCAGTGCCTTTATGAGCCCCATTGCGACAGGTGTCAACGGTTTGGCTTTTGGCGGTGTGAAAGGCGTCTCGTTTTCGAAAATGCTTGTTGTCGGATTTATCCTGAATATTGCCGGGGCCCTGTTAATTTCAAGCTGGGTTTTGATCGTTGTAGAGCGATTGTATGGCTTAATGCAGTAGTAAAGGCCTAAGTTGGGCGATTGTCGAGGTCGTAGATCCGCCTCATGAAACTACACTTATTTAGACAGGATTTATCCACCAAACTGAAGGCGGACTTTCAGCAGGATTGACGGGATTTTTTTCGCTTGCAGCGAGAGGTCCTTCGGCCGAAGGCCGTTCTATCCTGACGATTCTGTTGATCCTGTCCAATTGCTTTTCAAAGATAAGAATCCGTTCCTTATTAATCCCCATTTGCGAGCACATTCGCATCGCGCGTTGGTTTTAAATCCGTACTTGCAAATATGACAGCGGAAATTGCAAACAGGGACGCCGTGAAAAAAAGCGTGGCCGTCATCCCCCAGTTTTGGTAAAGGTAGCCGGCGATCAATGGAGAAATGGATGCCATTATAAATCGGAGAAAGGACAACACGCCCAGCATGGTGGTGGCCACCTTCTGCCCGACTATGTCAAGGATGGCTGCCGACAGAAGGGCATAGTCGCTGCGTAAAAATATCCCAAGCATGCCGATGATGACCGTAAACATGATACCTTTTCCGAAAAGAGCCAGTATGACGGTCAGTGTGCCGGAACATAAAAGTGCGGGTACCAGCACCGGTTTTCTCCCCAGCCGGTCCGAAAGGTGGCCCATCAGTGGGCTGGCTACGATCCCTATCGCCCAAAGCAACCCAAAATGAAACCCGATGGATTGGGAACTGAAACCGAGATCTTCTTTCATAAACAATGGAAGAAAGGTCACGTAGATGGTGTAGCACATCCCACGAAGACCGGCCACCAGGTTAACTTTCCAAATGGAGGTGGTCTTGAAATAAACTTTGGTAATATTAATCTGAGTTCTGAGATCGACATTTTTATCGGCTGAAACTTCGTCCGATTGTTCAGCCCGGTTTGCACCTGTAAATGCCCTTATAAACCAAAACGTCATGAGCAGAGGGACGATGGCATAAATGGAGATAACGCTTTGCCAGGCCAATAGGCCCAATAAGATTCCCGTTATAACCGGTCCGAAAATATCGCCGAAGCTGCCGCCGATACCGAAAATAGCCAGTGAGGCACCTTTTCTGTCGGAAAAACGCCGGGATATTTCGGCCATTGACGGCAGGTGCCACACGGATGTCGCAATGGACACAAACACGATGCCGACAATGAGATGGGGATAAATGGATGCCATACCGATCAGCAACCAGCTCAAACCAAACAGGGCCATACAAGCTGCCATGATAATGCCCCGGTAACGCTTCAGGCGATCGGATATTACACCACCCGGCAGTGAAGAGACGCCCATTGCGATTTCTTTGGCCGTCATCAATGCACCTATCTGAATCGGGCTGATACCGAAAGCCTCTTTGATGGCCGGGAGCATCACCGCAAAGCTTTGGTGCATAAAATGAAAAATCCCATGAGCGATAGTAAAACCTGTTAAAATCTTGACATCATTCCGGGACGTTATAACGGAGTCTTTTGCAGTTGATAAAGCAGTACTCATATTTGTGGCAAGTTGTGCAAGATAATAACAGAAAGCATCATGCATAAACATAAAAAGCAGGGCTCTGTGATGACCCTGCTTTTTATACGTCTGATTTTCTAATCAAGTCGTCATATTTGGATCGGTTTTCATATTATTGAACCTTTTTCAATTTCCGCCTCCAGTGGATCCGGATTAGGTTGCATATTCGCAACTTCTGGAAGCCGCTACATCGGTTTCGACAGCCTCTTTATCGGCGATCTCAAGGGATTTATCCAGAATATGAATGGCCTCGTCGATCTGTTCTTCGGTGATGATCAAGGGCGGTGTGATGACCAGCGTATCATACCAGGAAGAAATATAGAGCCCATTTTTCATCGCATCGCCGGATATTTTACCCGTCATGAGGGCTTTACCGCTGAACTTTTCTTCCTTGGTGTCAAAGGGCTCTTTGGTCTTACGATTTTTCACAATTTCAAGGGCCCAGAAGTGACCGATGCCTCTGACATCGCCGATGCAGATGTGCTTATCCGCCAATTCATAAAGCCTTTTTTTGATGTGCTCGCTGGCTTTTTGAGGCAGACCCGAATCAAATAACCTGATGTGTTCAGAGATTGCCGGCGGAATGGCTGAGGCCGCCAGGGCATGATAGGCAAAGGTGTGACCATGACAGAAGAGTTCCTCTTCAAAGAAGTTCGCTACCTCTTTCGTTGAGGCGGTGATGGCCACCGGTGTGTAGGCCGCGCTGGCCCCCTTGGCCGTTGTCAGAATGTCGGGCAGCACATCCCAGTGCTGAATGGCAAAGGTTTTGCCGGTGCGAAACCAGCCGGACATGACTTCGTCACAGACGAACAGGACATCGTGTTCATCACAGATCTGTCGTATGATGGGATAGTATTCAGGCGGCGGTATCTGGCGGCCGTTGGTACCCACAATCGGTTCCACAATGATGGCGGCCACATTGCCTTCTTCTTTGATCATATAATCCAGGTAGCGGGCACACTGCACATTGCACTCCGGATAGGTAATTCCGAACGGGCAGCGGTAACAGTAATTGTCGGGTGCAAAGACGACCCCATCGACAACGGTGCGAGCCAGTTCCGCGTACCAGCGACGGGGGTCCCCGGTAAAGGACTGTCCAACCGCCGTAGCACCATGATAAGAGTGGTAGCGTGAAATCACCTTGTAAGACGGAAACTTTGATTGTCGCAACATTTTCATGGCCGCTTCATTGGCCGCGGTTCCGCTGGTGGAAAAAAAGAATTTGCTGAGTTTTTCCGGAAACACCGATCGCAGGGCTTCAACTGCCTCTATTAAGATTTCCGTGGCAAAACCGGGCGCAACGTAGGGCAGCTTTTCAGCCTGTTTAACGATGGCTTCAATAACTACTTTATTTTTATGGCCAAGGTTCGAACACATCAACTGCGATGAGAAATCAAGATAGCGCTTTCCGGTATTATCGTAAAAATAGACCCCTTCCGCATCGGTAATCAGTAGTGGTGTTGTCCACGCTTTCTGGCGGTTCCAGGTTCCATATGTGTGCTCGGCCATTTCCTTTATTCTATTTTCAATCTCACCCATTGACCCGACTCCTTTTTTAATTTGGTTTGAATCCCGGCACGGTGCCCACTAAAGCATTTAAGACCCCATGCCGGGATCTATACACTGATCCGCATATGAATACAGCAACTATTTTTTATCTTCGGGCAGTTCAATCATACCGTCCCAGGTATCGACTTTACAATCCACTTCTTCTTGTTCGCCAAACCAGTGGGCAGTAACCGATTTTAGTTCAGTATAAAAGCGGATACCGTCGGGGCCCATGATATGCAGGTCGCCGAAGAAAGAATTTTTATGGCCGGTAAATCCGAAAATGCCGACCGGAACCGGGATGCCCACATTAATCCCTACCATTCCACCGTGGGTGCGTTTTGCGAATTCACGGGCATAATAACCGTTTTCGGTGTAGATCGCAGAACCATTTGCAAACTCACTGTTATTCATCAGGGCGAGGCCTTCCTCAAAGTTCTCCACCCGCTTGATATAGGATACAGGTCCGAACACTTCTTTCCAGCCGCAGGACATCTCGGGCGTCACGTGATCGAATATTGTGGATCCAAGGTAAAATCCGTTTTCAAATCCCGGAACGGAAACGTCACGACCGTCAAGAACAAGTTCTGCGCCCTCTTCGATACTCTTTTCAATCCAGCCTTTGATAAACTGACGATGACCCTCATTAACGACCGGTCCAAGTTGGGATGTTTTATCGTAGGCCGGACCGATTTTAAGCCCGGCAAGCTGACTTGAAAGCTTAGCGACAAATTCATCGGCAATGGCATTTTCAACAACCAGGACCGGCAGCGCCATGCAGCGTTCACCCGCACATCCGCAGGTGGCATTGGTGATTCCGGCAACGGTCATATCCAGATTGCAGTCACGAAGCACCAAGGCATGGTTTTTTGCCTCGCAAAGCGCCTGAACCCTTTTGTCATGGGCTGCCGCAGTTGCATAGATGTGCCGGCCGACGGAGGTTGAACCGACAAAGGAGACACCCTTAACGTCGGGATGTTTTAAAAGAATTTCCGCTTGTTCCCTTCCGCAGGTTACAAGGTTAATGACACCCTTGGGCAATCCGGCTTCTGCCCATAGATCGAGGATTCGCATGGAACTGCGGGGCACGAAGCTGGCAGGTTTAATAACAAAAGTGTTGCCGGTTGCCACGGCAAGGGGTGTCATCCATCCGTGAGGAATCATGGCCGGAAAATTCCAGGGAGCAATCCCGGCAAACACCCCAAGTGGTTCCATATACTGCACCGTATCATAACCGCCGGTGATATTCATAACAGAACTGCCTTTCATCAGATGGGCAATCCCGCTCGCGAACTCTATCACCTCGTTCATCTTGGCGATGCAGCCGACAGCCTCGCCCCAGCATTTTCCCTGCTCTTCAGATACCAGATGGACCAGCTCGTCAAAATTTTTGTCGACCAGTGCTTTTAACCTGAAAAGGACCTGTGCACGCTTGGTTACAGGCGTATCCGCCCATGCAGGGAAGGCTTTGTTGGCAGCCACAATCGCAGAGTCCACTTCTTCCTGGGTACATTGGGGGGCCAACGCAGTTACTTCACCGGTAGAAGGGTTGAAGCACTCCATATATTTTTCCGTTTTAGACTCCAGCCATTGACCATCAACATAATACTTAAGCTTTTTGGGTGTGTTAGACATTTTACCTCCTTTGGGGATTTTTATAATAAGGTAACTCTCCGGACATATGAGATATAAACCGATTGCGAATGAACTGAACAATTCACATTATCAACTTTGGGCCACTTTATGCAAATCAAATTATCTTGTCAACAAATAATTTCTATTTTTCTGCGAAAAATAGAAATTATTTGTTGAAAAAATACGAATTAGATGAATAATTAATCATTATGTCACGGTATCAAACAAATTACGGTTGTTTTTTTCATTTTCAAATGATAGGAAATAGGGATATTTCAAATGACACGAATGTCAAATGTTTAAGTGAGGAATTTTATCTATCTTCATTCGCTGCTCGTCATTTCAAAAGAGGGGAAGTATGAAACCAAATAATTCAAACAATAAAAAGAAAATGCTGGATCAGATAGATTGTCAGATGATCGAGCTGCTGCAAAAAGACGGCCGGATTTCGAATACCGATATCGCCAAGGAAATCGGTCTTTCCGAAGCCACCGTACGAACACGTTTAAACCGCCTGATACAGGACGAATTTATCCAGATTGTCGCAGTCAGCAATCCTATAAAGCTCGGTTTTAAAATCGTCGGAAATATCCGGATTCATGTTGAAATCAAGAAAATGGACAAGATCATCAAGGAATTAAAGAAGCTGAAGCCTTTGTGGTTTATTGTTCAAACAACAGGCGGAACCGGGATAGACACTGAGTTTGTCGTGAAATCGCTGGATGAGCTAAACGAATTGATTTTTGAGAAAATTAACAAAATTGATGGGATTGGTCGGACAGAAACTTCCCTGTTTTTGAACTATATAAAGAGGCAGTATGATTGGGGGACAGCCCTTTACTAGGCCCTTGCCGGGCTTTATCTGACAAAATGGTGTCAGAAACGTAAGGTTTCAGGTGTCAGTGTTCGGTTTCAGTAATAAAAAATTTCAAATAACAAAACACAAATACCAAATAAATCACAATGACCGAAATTCTAAATCCCAAACAATTGGTTTTTGATCTTATTTGATGGATTAGTAAAAAGTCTGAATTGCGATTTCTGTTCATTGTAACAAATTGAAATTACAAGCCCTGAAATTTAGTTTTTGTGCTTTTTGCGGCTATATCTTATTTGAGTTTTGGATATCGGATATCGGATATTGGAATTTGGAATTTATTTGCAATATGGTGCTTGTAATTTGTTATTTACGGTTTATCCGGGTTAGAAACAGGTTTTACAATCAGGCATAGTCTTATAAAGCACCTACTGGAAGACAATATAGTCAAATGGCAAAAGGCAGAGCGTATGAGAATCGGATCCTTTTGAACAAATTGTCTCATTTGTGGATGGAAACTAAATAATTCACAAACCTGTTATCGGGATGTCAATCAGCAGGGCAGGATTTTCAGGTGCTTCTGTTTTTCAGCAGATTATTTTCAATAGCCTGCATCCACTGGGGCGGGTAGGGCACTTTGAAGGCAGCGGTGTCTTTTTCATTCTGCGAATTGATAAAATCTATTTTAACGAGAGATTGATGCAGATTTATGCCTTTGTGGGATCGATCGTGATAGACCCTGGCAATACGTGAAGCCGGGATTTCCAGTTCTATTTTTTTAATCCGGCTGCGGTAAAAAATCCGATCGGACAGCAGCAGCAAAAAACCGCTGCTTTTGCGCGGTGAGCCCGGTTCGGTGGCCCGGCCGAAATAGTTGACACCAAAACTCATCGCCAGAATCGTGTGGCTGCCGAAGCGTTCTTCGATCCATCTGCGATCACGCCAGCGCACCCAGGCGATGTAGGCAATTATCCCGAAAAATATGAGGGCGATGGCCAGCCATTGCTGTTTTACGAGAAAGTCCGGCATTGAATCAGCTATTGAAATTCAGATAAGTAGACGACCAATTTTTTGCGGGCCATATTGTGCTTGTATCCGCTGTAGCTTCCCATGGCGGCCAGAATGGAGCCGGCGATTTCTTCATCACTTTTGCCGTTTTTTCTTAATTTTCGAATCTGCTCGGCATTGAGCTCTACCAACTGACGAAAGCCTTCGCGGTCGCGGGTGAAGAAAACAAAGAAACCGAAAATAAATACCAGAACCGAAGAAATTACGGCGACATATACATCATGGGCAGGGTCGGGAATTATGGATCTTAACAGGCTGTCGGGATTGCCTGCATTGAGCAGAGAATACATGGCAACGAGTCCGACCATGACCATGAGCCCATAAATTATGTATAGTAGCGGTTTCGGCAACGATTTAATCCCTTAAAAAAAAGGGAAAAATGGGGAACAGCCGTTGCGACGATTCCCCATTTGATTGATAGTTGTCAGCACTGCCAATTATATCGGCCGCATTTCGCCTTCCTTCATCGCAGCCCAGGCGGCTTCGGCTTCCTCCCAGGCTTCATCGGAGGCTTCCTTCTCCCAGACTTCCAGCCCCCGCTCGGCACGGGTGGCGCCCGGCAGCAGATTGTCAAGGATAATTGCAATGATGGCGGTCACCGCCATGCCGGTGCTCAAGATGGCTTGGATAATGTTGCCGATGACATTCAACACACCCCCTTGAGTTCCCCAGGAGATTGCACCACTGACGATTTGTCCGGTGCCTACATCGACATGGGCAGTAAACCAGAACGGCACGCTTAACCCGGCAAAAAAGGAGAGGCCGATGATAAACAAATTGCGGGAGTTGTTCAAATTGACGATCTGAAGGTTGGACAGTCCCACGGAGGCGATCATACCAAAGAGACCTACGAACATCGCACCGACCACCGGCATGGGCAGGGTGGCCAATACGGCGCCGAATTTCCCCACGATCGGGATAACCAGCATGATGGCCGCACCGCAACGGACGACTCTGCGGCTGGCCACCTTTGTCAAGCCAATGGAACCGATATTTTCGGAGTAGGTCGTGGTCCCGTTACAGGTCTGAAGAATACCGGCGACCAGGCAGCCGAGACCTTCCGCACCTAGACCCCGGGAGATCATACGGCCGGTGGGAACCGGTGCCTCTGAAATACGCGCGCAGGCGTAATAATCACCGATGGATTCGATCATGGAGGCCAGATACCCTGCCAGCATGCCAAACACGCCGGCCCACAGGGTTG
>Ga0316187_10005789_pt1 | contig 10670 bp, 5 predicted proteins | sample CroRivburrow1_MG_FD_204927 | JGI IMG/M metagenome (GOLD analysis project Ga0316187, IMG submission 204927) | Coastal sediment microbial communities from Maine, United States - Cross River worm burrow 1 | ecosystem: Environmental > Aquatic > Marine > Coastal > Sediment | place: USA: Maine...
CCCAGATTCTCGAAATCAGAAGCCGCCGCGGGGCACCGGTTCTCGAAGCCTTCGACCGTGCGGTCTCCGCCTGCGATCGCTCTTTGTCCATCGACCCCACACGAGCCAGTGTTCACGAGCGTCTGTCGCATCTCTACTGGCGGTGGGCCGATCTGGTGAACGATCGCGGCGGTGATCCGGGGCCGTTCCTCGACCAATCTATCGCTGCAGCGGACCGTGCGATCGAGCTCGACTCGGAGAGCGTGGCAGCGTTCTTCACCAAAGGCGGCGCCCTCATCGTTGCCGCCCTGGGCGAGCTTGCGCGCGGTGACGACCCCCAAACGACCCTCGAGGGAGCGGTGGCTAGTTTTGAGGCCGCTATCGCGATTGACCCCGGAGCTGTGCTGGCGCATGACGAACTCGGCTATGCCTGGGAAAGGCTCGCCCGCTACCAGATGGGTATCGGAATCGACCCGCGGCCGGCTCTTGATCGCGCGGTAGGTGCCTTCGGGCGGGCTATCGAGCTGAATCCTGCCTACGCCAATGCCTACAACAACTCGGGAATCGCACTCTGGCGGCGAGCCATCTACGAGATGCGTACCGGGACCGACCCACGCTCCACCCTGGAAAAAGCAGTGGCCGCTTTCGACGCTGCGATCGAGCGCAATCCGGAATACGCCTATGCCTACGCCAACCGAGGCCTCGCCGGTCGGACTCTTGCCGGTTACGTGCTCGACAGTGGGGAGGAACCCACCGAGACCGTGGCTCATGCCCGGTTTGACTTCGAACGTGCGCTGTCGCTCAATCCCCAGATCTTCTGGGCTTATCCGGTACAGTCCGCGGTCGAGCTGATCGCAGCGCGATGGGCTCTAGAGTCGGGTGAGTCGCCACGTCTGCACCTCGACGCCGCCGCGGACGCAGCCGACAAGGCACTAGTCGCCAACCCGCAGAACGCGGTTGCCTATCAAAGTGCGGCCGAGGTCCAGCGCTGGAGGGCGGAGTGGCGTCTCAGCCAGGGTCGTTCGGTTCGGGCCGAGCTCATTGAAGGACAACGCCTGATCGAAGAGGCGCTGGCGCGCAACCCGGGCCTTGCCAATGCCATGGTCACCGAGAGCACCCTGAAGACGATCCAAGCCGAAACGGAACAGGATCCCCGCAGTCGCGCCGCATTGGCCGCCGAGGCGTCGGCCGGTCTGAGACATGCGCTCGAGGCCAATCCACTGCTCGAACGAGAGACCGAGGAGCTGCGGGCCCGCATCGCTGGGTTACACTCCAGCTGACCCGAAAAGGAGATTCCATGCGCAAGCCGTTGATCGTCGTTATGATTCTGCTCGTCGCCGGAACCGTTGCCGCCACCAAAATGAAGGCCTATGTGGGCTACGACAAGAACGTGGACCTCGGATCCTTCAAGACCTTCGACTACCGCGACACGCTCGACGCCTCGGTGATCGACAAGGCGCCCCCCGTGCACGAGATGATCAAGCTCCTGATCATCAGCAAGCTCCAGGACGGCGGCATGGAATGGGTCGAAGAAAACCCGGACGTGCTCGTCACCTATCACACCGACCAGGACCCCGCGATGAAGACGAACGTGACCCTCTACAGTTACAGCTACAGCCTCGGATGGTGGTGGAGCCCGCTGTGGGGCAGCGGTATGGATATCTCCTCATGGAGCCAGGGAACGCTGACGGTCGATATCTGGAACCCCAAGACCGACACGCTCGTCTGGCGCGGCGCAGTCGTCGGTGTGATTCCCGAAGACCCCAGCCCGGCCAAGGCCCAGAAGACGATCGAGAAAGCGCTGAAACTGATGAGCAAAGAGTTTCACAAGATGAGGAACAAAGACAAGTAGGGGCGGGGTTTATCCCCGCCCGCAAGCATCAGGTTGCTGAGAGAACCTCACCAGTCAACGATCCAACGAGTCATCGATGAATCCACTCAACGCCTTAAAATAGGCATCGCCTCCGACGAGCCAGGTGTCGTTGTGGCTGGCTCCTACAACCTCGTGGAAACGTTTTGGCTCCGCAGCCGCATCGAAGAGCTCGCGGCCGAGTCGATATGGCACCACCCGGTCATTCTGTGAGTGGATAAACAGCTTCGGAATCGAAATCAACGGAACCTTGACGACCGAGTTCATCTGCGTCCGAACCAGGATCTTCGGAACGAACGGATAGTGGGCGCCCGCCATATCGGGAATCGAGGTGAAGCTCGACTCGACGATCAACCCTGCCGCGGGTGCCTCCAGGGCGAGATCGACTGCCACACCACCCCCGAGCGACTTCCCAAATATGACGATCCGATCCGCACCAACGCCACTCCCTTCGGTCAGATGATTCCATGCCGCTCTCGCATCGAGGTAGAGACCCTCTTCCTTCGGCCGGCCTTCGCTTCGGCCGTAGCCGCGGTAGCCGACGACAAAGACCGACGCCGGGGTGCGGGTGGCGAGCTCGACCAACAGGTCCACACGATGGCTGAGGTTGCCGGCGTTGCCGTGAAAAAAGAGCAGCACCGGATCGTCGGGTTTGGAGTCGAGTTGCCGGCACCACCACCCGTGGAGACGAGTCCCATCTCTTGCCGCGAAGAAATGGTCTTCGATAACGCACCCGGTGCCACGAGCCGCTGCCTCTGTGTCCCACATCCCATCCGGGTAACGGGTCGGGAAGAAAATCAAGGATCGTTCAAATAAAGCCATGAGCAAGATCATGGTAGCGAAGATAGCGAGCGCGATGGCGACACGTCGCGCCGTCATCGCGAATACGTTCCCAAATCTATCATCTTGAGCGTTTCTTCCCTCTGTCATCCCGACCGAGTGAACAAAGTGAACGAGTGGAGGGATCTGTGGAAAGCGTGTCGGCGCGACTCCACCTCATTCCACAGATCCCTCGACTCGCTTCGCTCGCTCGGGATGACAGCCTTCCGGCTACATGCCTCACTCGAATCATTCATTTCACCTCCGTTCGACTTTGCACATTGCATCACGTTTCCAAAATAGGCGCCAGCTCGACACACCGTGCGATACCATGTTTTGCGAGGCCGCTGGGTGAAAAAACTTGAAAAACACTGGCCGGGTCGCACCATGAACGTTGTTGCACCACTGATTGTCGCAGTGGGCGGTATCGGCATCGCCATTCGCTTCAACAACTCGACCGAGCATTTTGCGGCTGCTCTCGTCGGTTGGACGGTCGGCTGGCTCTTCACCCTGATCGCGATCGCCGGCTGGGAGCGTTCGAGGGGCCGCCGGGTCTTCGGCCGACCAGGGCCCGACAAACCGGGGTGGCGGCGGACCGAGATCATCGCTGTGGCGGCCATCATGCTTGCTGCAGCGCTTTTGCGAATTGTGGCGTTGGAAGACTATCCGATCGCACTTCACAACGACGAGATGAGCTGCATGATCGAGGCGCGCGGTTTCCTCGAGTCGAACACCGCTCTCTTCAGCCTTGGTTGGTTCAGCTGCCCAAATCTGGGGTTCTTTCTCACCAGCCTATCGCTGCGGATCGTTGGCCCAACCTTGTTGGCCCTGCGCCTGAGTTCCGCCTTTCTGGGCCTCGTGTCGTTGATCGGAATTTACCTGCTGGTGAGGCGGCTCTTTGGAGTGCGGCCTGCGGTGCTTCTGTTGTTGCTGACCACTCCTTTCCACTGGCACCTCCACTTCAGCCGCACCGGCTTTCATTACATGCAAGCATCGTCCCTGACTGTCGTTGCGGTGCTCCTTTTCGCCATTGCCATCGAACGTCGCAGCCTCGTGATCTTCGGATGTGCCGGCGCAGTCACCGGGATCGCCTTCCAGACCTACTACGCCGCCTGGCTCACCCCGTTTATCCTCGGTGCGTGGTCTGTCGCGCGACTGCTGAGCGACCGTGAACAGGGCAAGATCGCCATCAAGGGATTTGTGGTCACCATGGTGCTTTTCATAGTGACGCTGGCCCCGCTCCTCGCGCATTATTTGGAGAAGCCTGACGGGGCGACCTCTCGGCCAAACCAGGTCTTTCTCTTTTCAGAGGAGAACCAGGGACACATGCTGGCCGGTTACGGGACGTCCGACCCAACCAAAATCCTGGCGATGAACGCCGTTCGAATCGGGCGATTCCTGGTCGGCAAGGAGGGTGACAGATCCGTTCAGTACGGCCTCCAGGGCCAGTTTTTCGACCCCTACCTGCTGCCGCTCTTTCTCGCCGGGCTTGCCTACGCGCTGACCCTGGTCCGCCAGCCCGGGGGCCAGTTGCTGTGGATTTGGTTTCTCGGGACCATGACCGCAGGCGGCCTGTTAACGATCGACGCCGTTTTCTCACCACGGCTGATCGGAATCACGGCGATCGTTCTCCTTTTTCCGGCCCTTCTGATCGACCGCCTCATGGGAGCTCTTTGGATAGCCGACAGAGGATGGCTGAGGATGGCCGCGACCCTGATCTTCGGCGCTCTTTTCCTGGGCTCGACCTGGTGGAACCTCCAAACGACCTTTGTCCGCTACCCACCGAGGAGCCGTATCGGCAATCGAGATCACATCATTCGTGTTGCCTCCGATCTCGGCGACGTGACGACTATTGCCAATTTCTCCGGCCCCGAGGATTTTGATCATCAGGCTTATCGCGCCCTCATTCCAGATGTCGAAGGGAAGAACCATCGCCCCGGGAAGCAGAGCATGAGCAACTCGATCGCAATGGTCGAAGCCCTCCGGCCCGGCGTTCTCGTCATCGTTTCTCTCTGGGACGAAGAGCTCTATGGCCTTTGTGACCAGGTCGGCGGGGATCCGGTCGGAACAGTCCTCACGGGCGAGGGCAGGTCCGGGTTCGACTGGTGCTTTGTGGAATGACTGAGCTCATGAAGAGAGAAGGAATCGGAAACGGGCCTTCGGTTCAGGAAACCTATCCATCACGTCACCCTGCCTTTAGCGCCTTGGCAACGGCTCTCGCCGTATCTGGCGTGATGGCTATCGCAACGCCGGGCCGGGCCCAGCAGGGCTGTGGCCCGCTGGCACCGCCTTCGGGACCAACCATCCAGGTATCGCCAGGCCAGGCCGGACAGCTCCGCGGAATCGTCCTCGCAGCCGAGGCAGGGACGACGATTCTGCTCGAAAACGGGACCTACGATCTCTCGGGCGGTGACGATTCCTCCCGTCTCAGCTTTTACAGCGCAAACGTCACACTCCGATCGTTCAGTGGGGATCGAGACGGCGTCATCCTGGACGGCGGCTACGGAACCAACGAGATCATCGCGATATCGGCATCGAAAGTGATCATCGCCGACCTCACCGTGATGCGCGCGTACGCCCATCCAATCGACATCAGCGGCCAACCCGGCAATCCGATCAACGGCATCCTCCTCCACAACCTGCGCATCGTCGATCCTCGTGAGCAGGCAATCAAGGTCAATCCGGTTGGCGATGGCTACGTCGACAACAGCACCATCGAGTGCTGTTCGATCGAACTTACCGATGCGGGCCGCACCCACGTCAACCCGATTCCAGGTGGATGCTATACCGGGGGCATCGATGTCCATGAGGCGCAGGGATGGGTGGTACGCCGCAATCGTATCGAGGGATTCTGGTGCGACTCCGGCTTGTCTGAGCATGGCATCCACTTCTGGCAATGTTGCCGCGACACCCTGGTCGAGGAAAATGTCATTTTCGACTGCGCACGCGGCATCGGGCTCGGCCTCAGCCAAACCGGAAGCTGTCGCACCTACCCGGACGACCCCTACCCCACTGCCGGCTTCAAGGATCATATCGACGGAGTCATTCGCAATAACTTCGTCGCCGCCGCAGACCGCGATCTTCAGCGACGGCTTCGAACATGGCAACACCTCCGCGTGGTCGAGGGCCCTCCCCTAGCACATATGGGTGCACCGATCTCCGTATCTGTGTTTTCCGTTCGGAGGTCAACCGAATCCAATTTCAGTCGTGCATTTCAATCCATTCCCTGCTATTCTCCCTACCAACTCTCAACTTGAGATTGGGGGCTCCTCTATTAGATTGGCTTTTATTGGCGCCTTCATTCGCTTCCGATAGGGAGGGTTCGGTGGAATTGAAGGCTCTGGGCTGGGTGTTCGTGGGGTTTCTCTCTGCTCAGGCTGTTTGGTCGGTACTCCATCACCCATGTGCGTATTCAAGGCTGATAGCACGAGATCGAACAGAACTCGACGACGTCCGCGGGCAGATCCTCGTCAAGCACTCAAATCGGCACACGACATACGCAGTCGTCTCCGACGCATTCAAGATCTCGATCGCCGCTGCAGTTGGATTCATTCTTCTTCTGTCTTGATCAGTGGAGATCTGGGCAGTTGGGTCTCATGTTCGTTTTCGCGACCGGCTGTTCTTGCGTTCGGTTGACGCGATCCTCGTGAATGGTCAATCGGTCAGCCATAAAACAGAAATACTCCAACTCGATACCTTCAGCACCTGTCGATTCGTTGGTGGCAGGGCGAGGAGGACTCGCTGTAGTCCATCACCATTTCCGTCATCTTCTTTTCGAAGTCGAGGGCGAATTCAGCGCCACCGATGATGCCAGGTTCAGCTCCGTTCTATTCCCCGCCAATCGCGACGCTGCCGCCGGTTTCCACCTCGAAATCGTTTCCGAGAACCACGGATGGCGCCCGCAAGATGACCTGGCCGGACCCTGTGACGGTCACATTTTCTGCCATGATCGATCCGGGTGCGTAGCACCAGAAGTCACCACCGTACGTTTCGTCCAACAACGTCACGTGATAGCCACCACAGTGATTTCCCCACAATCTGTTGTCACTGTCCGTGTTGTCGTCCGGGGTGGGATCTCCGTCGGGAATAGTCCCTGCCACGAGGTTGGTGAACCACTGTAGCGGTTCCTGAGATCCGTCTAGAATTGCATTGAAGCGTACCCTGCCGGTTTCGCCGCCATGAATTTCGTGGAAGTTCCACGTGAGAGTCCCGCTTTCGTGGATGATGTCGCCGTCGAGACGATTAGGATCGAACTCGAGCTCCCACCAACCTCCCCAGTCGGTGCCGGCAGCCAGGGTGTCGACGATTTCGGCATTGTTGACGATTTGATCACCAATGTTGTCGAACCGTATTGTGTAATGCAACGAGTCCCCAGGCTCCCACCGGCCCCATTTCCTGATCCGAAGATTCGGCCCTGAGGCGTTCAGGGTCTCGTTCCAGGTGGAGAGGTTGTCGTCGTAGGTGTCCTCTCCTGGAACTTGGGCACACGGTTCCGGAGGGTCGTCCGCACCGCAGAGTTCCACTGCGTTGGCCAAAAGGGTGCCTGCAGGCGTCGCAGGATCGACGATCAACCGCACCTCTAAGCGACCTGTAACACCGTTGGGCAAATCGGTCAGTTCCCAGACCACAATCCCGGACTCGTTCACGACCGGATGGAATTCATAGCCCCCGTACGGGCCTTCGTGCCAACTGCTGGCGAACTCGGTTCCGGCGGGGAGTGTGTCCACAAATCGGACCGGAGCCACAGTCTGATTGCCGTTGTTCCCGTAGGAAATCCGATAGAAAAGTTCGCCCCCGGGAACCAGACTGCCGCGGATAAATCGTTTGGTAACCCAGAGGTTAGTGTGCGGTGCGCCGACAGACCCATTCCATGACGAAAGATTGTCCTCGGTTTCAATGTCGTTGGAAGCGGTGATCACCGCCAGATTTGTGAGCGGATCGCCGGGCGAGAGGCCGGAACCGACGGTGGCCTTCACCAGGATTTCCGAACAGTGATGCCCAGGAATCGACGGCGTCGAGAGCACCAGGGTGCTGGTGCTGGAGGAAACCTCGCTCCAGCCGGGTTGGTGCGTCCACCAGGAGTCCAATGTGAGTCCTGTGCCCAAGGTGTCGGTCAGCGTTGCCTCGGTGCTGCAGGTCGGGCCGTGGTTGCAGGCGTGAAGAGAAAAGACCACGGAGCCGCTCGGTGCCGGATCATCGGTCCAGGCGCCTTTGCCCACATTGATGTGCGTGTCGTTCTCAACCACCGGCCCCGCCCACTCCCACACCTGTTCACCAGGGTTACCGGAGTACGGTGCCGATGTCTCGATCTCGACTATGTTGTTGATGTGGCTTCCGGCCGCAGCCGTGACCTGGGCGTACACATCGAAAACCACTTCTTCACCCGGATCCACGGTGCCGATATCCCACACGATCGGACCGCTGCCCGAGCCGGTGTGTGATACGCCCGAGGTGTCCGACAGGTAGCTCAATCCACCCGGAACGAAATTCTCTCCGGCCTCAACCCCCATGTTGTCCGTGATGGTGACGTTTTCTGCGGGCGCGTTTCCGGAGTTATGATACCGGATCCCGAACACCATGTTGCCGCCCGCACCAGGCTCTCCCAATCCCCATTTTTCGATCACCAGGTGTGGTGCCGGCTCGACCACGACCTCGATGATACGGTCGTCATCGCCAGGCTCGAGGTACATCACGCCGACTTCCTGTTCGGGTAAGATATCCCACTCGCCCGACCAATCACAGGTGAATGTCGCGATCCCGTTTGGCTCGATCCAGGCCACCTTGACATCGGCAGGGACAGGAGCCCCCCATGGGTGGCATTCCACCTGCACGGATCCTGTAAGCCATGCCGCCGAAACTGTGCCTCCAACGGTATCCGCATCGACATCGATGGTCGCGTCGATGTCTCCGACCGTGACGATGTTGTTGTAGCCGGTGTCCGGAATGTCAAACTCGACCCTGTCTCCCGGTAGAATATCCGGGGGTCCGGTCGACCAGTGCGGCGGTTCGGTATGGAACCCGTCTTCGCCCCAACCGGCCCCCCAGTTTGTCTCGGTCTGGGCGATCGCCTTGACGGTGGCTCCGTCACTCTCTGTGACCGTGACCGTGACAGAGTGTCCAGCAGCGTAGTTGCCGCCCGCCCAGTCGTGCGTGGAGTTGACCCTCATCCATGGCCACACAACCATGTTTATGACCCGGTCTCCGTCGGGCTCGAAGTAGATCAGGGCGACCATCTCTCCCCGCCCGAGGTCCCAACTGCCACTGAAATCGCAGGAAAAGGTCCCTCCATCGGTAGTCGCCGTAGTGGTAACGGCCGGCGGACCCGGCGGGCCCCATATCTCGCAACGAACATCGAGAGGGCCAGTGAACCAGTCGGCATCGAGAGTGCCACTTATAATGTCGGCGTCGGCATCCGGTTGACCCTCGATTGAGCCCACAGGCTCGATTCGCCGCTGCAAACCCACGACATCTACGATGATTGTGTCGCCGGGGTTGATATCCGGGCAGGGCACTGGATCGTAGGCGGGGCAATCGACGAAGAACCCTCCACCTCCGTCAGCCGTTACGGTGGTTGTCCCCTTGACCGCGTCCTGTTCATCTCTCACCTCGACATCGACCGAAACTCCGGGATCAGTCGTCCCGGCGATCCAGTTGTGTGCATAGTTGACGTGCACTTCCAGCGATGCTGCCTCGAGGCTTGGGACGCCGGGCAGAATCGCAAGGCTGAACAGAACGAGCAAACCTCCCACGGGAATGCCGGAAGAACTCGTTCTGATGTTGAAGTATTTGTCGCGCCGATACTGGAGGGCTCCATGGGTCATGCCACGCTCCTTTTTCCGACGTTCCCGCGGACCAATCCGCCGCCCCGTATCGATCCGCTAGCTAGGGACGTTCCCTTTTCTCAGATTTCCAGCAATATAGAACATCATCTTGCGGTTGGCAACAACTGAGATGAGCTCCATCCCAAGATGTCACTTCTCAAAGCTCCCCTGTCTTGTTTGGATTCACTTTGTACTATCGAGGTGGTCAGAAGCCTCGATCCTCGACCTATAGTTGGTACAGGAAACAGGAGCGGGTTAATTTAGCGTCGAGTCCGCCTGAGCACAAAATTATCAGCGGGGCAACAGATGAAAAACGTTCTGTAATCTGAAGGTTATTCTGGCGGGGCTAAGAGGACTCGAACCTCTGACCTCCGGATTAGGAATCCGCTGCTCTATCCACCTGAGCTATAGCCCCGTTCAGGGATCCTGATGCTAAGGGGCGGCGCAGTTTGTGTCAATTCCCGCGTCGAGGTCGGTCGGCTGAGTTCCCGATATGTCGGCAGATATCAGTTTTCCTCGTGAGCCGCAAATGTCGACGCGATAAATCTGTCGCCGCTCCGCGGCTCACATTCCACGATGCAAGCGCGCAGGAAACGCTACCGATGGAAGTCAACAAGACGCTGATAGAGCGCCGGAGGCGCGACAGATATTTAGCCCGGGGCGTGAGCCCCGGGGTAGAGGAAATCAAGCAGTGATTGAGCCCCGGGAGGAAGCGACAGATCAAACTGTCGCTGCTCTGCCAGGAGGCGAAGGAGTGTTCATCTGGTTGAATTGAAATACGACGGCGCCCGGGGATTCTTCGCAGTGTTCACTTCGGCACGGCCGGGCCGTCGACCCAAATGGTTCCGGGCAGGCCGAGCACGAGCCGCAACCCCTCCTGGTCGACATTCGGGATCCACAAGGGGATGCCACGGCGCGAGGCGGCCTCGGCGATCCGAGTTACCAGCAGTCCGGCAGGACTTCCCGGACGAAGGCCACGCGATGCCCATCCCGGAACCCGAACGGCCAGCACATCCTCGAGGCCCGCGATCTCTTCGCTGGCGAGGACCTCGGCGACAAACCCCGAGTTTTCAGAGGACTCGATCCGCCAGCGGCACCGGATCGAGGAGACTTCGACGGGCGAAGCGATCCAGCCCTCGTCCTCGGGTCTTGTTTTCGCGTCGAGTCCCCACCACCCCACC
>Ga0316187_10005790_pt1 | contig 10669 bp, 5 predicted proteins | sample CroRivburrow1_MG_FD_204927 | JGI IMG/M metagenome (GOLD analysis project Ga0316187, IMG submission 204927) | Coastal sediment microbial communities from Maine, United States - Cross River worm burrow 1 | ecosystem: Environmental > Aquatic > Marine > Coastal > Sediment | place: USA: Maine...
GGCGTTTCTGAAGATCATTGCCCAAACTTACCCGGCTGCCATGTCCAAGGCAGGGCTTATGGGGCCCCAGGCACGCCGGTCCGCCCTGTTGCAGGCCGAGACCGCCAGATTGCGGCAGCACCCGCCGCGCGGCCCGGTGATCGCGGCCGGTTCAACCGGGTCGGTGCCTGCCACCGCGGATCTGCTGGCAACGATTGCCCTCATGCCACGCGGCGCGGTCATATTGCCGGGCCTGGACCGCGGGCTGGATGACGAAAGCTGGGCGGGGATCGAGGCAACACCGCAGCACCCGCAATACGGCATGAAGGAACTGCTGGAGAAGATCGGGGTCGAGCGTGCCGACGTTGCTGACCTGCCGGGCCTGCAGGTGACCGCGACAGGCAAGGCCCGGGCCGTGCTGGCGTCAGAAACCATGCGGCCCAGCGAAGCGACACACTTGTGGAAAGGCCTCGCAACCTGCAGGGATGACTTCGCACTTGCATGCGAGAACATTACCGAACTGGTGTGTCCTGAAATGCGCGAGCAGGCATTGATGATCGCAATGGTGATGCGACAGGCCCATGGTGAAAACCGCGCCTGTTCCCTGATAACACCGGACCGGCAACTGGCGCGCCGGGTCACATCCGAACTGACGCGGTGGGATATTGATGTCGACGACAGTGCCGGTGAACCGCTCGCAGGCACCGAGCAGGGGATTTTCTTTCGCCTGATCGGCGATGCATGCGGGCCTGCAGCGCGGGCGCATGACATGGTTGCCCTGCTTGGCCACAGCCTGATGGCGCGCAAGCCGGATGCCGCCACCGACATGCGTTCCCTGGCAAAAACACTGGAGATCGCCCTGTTCCGGCAACTGCCCGGCGGCCACCATCTGAGCGGCCTCGCAAAGCGCATGGAGCAGGCAAGAAAACTGGCCGAGGAAATGTTCGCACATCCGCTGGTCAAGGTCATTACACCTGAACAATGGGACGCCCTGACAGCGCTGGCTGAATGGCTTGAACAGGTGATGGCACCATTGCTGGACCTGTCTGAAGCGCGTGACGGCCGGCCGCTGTCCGATTTGCTGCACGCCCATATTTCAGTTGCCGAGGCGCTGAGCGCCGGGAAAACCGGTGTCGCTGACAGATTGTGGACAGGCGAAGCAGGTGCGGCGCTGTCCGAAACCTTGCGCGAACTGCTCGACCATGCCGCCACCGCTCCCGCACTGAATCACTCGGAATACTGCAGCTTCATCACCGATACATTGCGCGCAGTGCCGGTGCGACGTCGCTATACACTGCATCCGAAGCTTCACATACTGGGCCTGCTGGAAGCCCGGCTGGTGCAGGCGGACCTGGTTATTCTTGGGGGTCTGAATGAAGGCACCTGGCCGGGAGAGGCCGATCCCGGTCCCTGGCTGTCGCGTCCGCAGCACCTGGCTGTCGGCCTGCAATTGCCGGAGCGCAGGCAGGGTCTCGCGGCACACGATTTCGTGCAGGGTCTCGGTGCAGACCAGGTGGTGCTGACCTGGGCACGCAAGGTCAACGGAACGCCTGCCGTGGCTTCACGCTGGCTGTTGCGGCTCAAGGCCGTCCTGCAGGCAGCCGGCCTCAAAGAGGCGCTGCAACCCGATGAGGCAACCGACTGGGCAGGCTGGGCCCTGGGGCTGGACTGGCATGCAAAGCTGGCGAGCAGCGACAAACCGGAGGCGGCTGTGCAGCCTCGCCCAACGCCGCCTGTTGCAGCACGGCCGCGCCGCTACTCGGTTTCACGGGTCGAGCGGCTGATGCACGACCCCTACTGGCTTTATGCAAATGCGATCCTGCAACTGAAACCGCTGCAACCGCTGGACCGGGAACCGGGTGCTGCCGAGCGCGGCCAGCTTGTCCATGCCGTCGTGGAGCAGTTCACCAACCAGTATCCGGACGCCTTGCCGGACAATGCGCCCGCAATCATGTGCGACATCGCATCGAAACTCATCGGCGAGTATGCGCCGGATGCCGCCCTGCAGGCACTCTGGCTGCCGCAGGTTGAGCGCATGACCGACTGGTTTTGCGCCCAGGAGGCAACCCTGCGCATGGATGTCGAAGCACAACTCACCGAGCTGGAAGGGCAGCATGGTTTCGAGATTGATGGCGAAGACATCAAATTCACCGCGCGCGCTGATCGCATCGACCGGCTGACATCAGGGTCGCTTCGCATCGTCGACTACAAGACCGGCGGCGCAACGCTGCAGTCGCATAAGACCAAGGGTTACAAACCACAGCTGTTCCTGGAAGGCTGGATCGCGCAACAGGGCGGCTTTGCGACCCTGCCCGCCGCAACAGTCAGCGAGCTGTTGTATATCCGGCTGTCGGGAGGTGATCCGGCAGGCGCCCTGATCCGCCCGTCGGACAGGCTTGATATTGCAGATGAGATTGAAATCGCGGCTGATGGCGTGCGGTCACTGATTACCGGCTACCTGGCTGCCACCCAGGCCTATCCGGCCAAGGCCGGGCAGGAAGCCTGGAACCGCAAGAGTGACTATGATCACCTGTCGCGCTGGCGCGAATGGGGCCAGGGCAGCGAAAGCGGATCGGACAGCGGTGACGGCGAATGAGCGTGACGGAGGAATTCAACACCGCCAGAAACAAACAGGACCTCGCATCGCAGCCTGAAGTCTCGGCGTTCGTACCGGCAAATGCCGGTGCCGGCAAAACCCATGTGCTGGTTGGCCGCGTCATCCGGCTGCTGCTCAATGGCGTGCAGCCTGAACGCATTCTGTGCCTGACCTATACGCGCGCGGCAGCCGCTGAGATGTCAGAACGGCTGTTTGACAAACTGTCGGGATGGATTGCCAGGGACGATGGTGAACTGACCGCGATGATCCGCGAGGACGTTGCGCAATCCGATATCGAAGTTCACAATCTCGACGAGGCACGCAGGCTGTTCACCCGTGCCCTCGAGACACCCGGCGGGCTCAAGGTTCAGACGATCCATGCGTTCTGCGAGCGCCTGCTGCAGCGGTTTCCCATCGAGGCGGGTGTGGTGCCCGGTTTCCACGTCCTGAGTGACACTGACAGCCGTGACCTGATGACACTGGCTCGCGCACAGGTGCTGACGCGCGATGACGACGATATCCGCGACGCAGTGGCAACGATCACCCCGTTTGCCAATGAGCAGGCATTTTCCGGGCTGCTCTACGACTTGCAAAAGCACTCCAGCAAGCTGTTGGCGGCCTATGGCAGCAATGCCACGCTTCCACTGCTGAAAGCCCAGCTCAATGCCATGTTTGGCCTTACAGGCGAAGAAACGCCGTACAGCATTTCGCAAAATTTTGCCGACAGGCTGGACAGGGCCGGCCTGCAACGCGCGGCCGGGCTGATGGCAGCGGACGCAGGCAAGGTTAACCAGGCGCAGGCATCCCTGATCAAGGCAATGCTCGCCGAACCGGTGCCGACAGAAGCGTTCTCGCTGGCCCGCCAGATCGTGCTGACCGGCAAGGGCGTCCCAAAGGCGGAATCTCGACTGGTGTCCGGCAAATTTGCCACCGCAAACCCCGAGTGCATGCTGGCCTTGATCGCGCTCCTGGAGCAGATGCAGGCTGCGCAGGACAGTCTCAACGCATGCCTGATCGTACGGGCGACAAACGCCCTGGTGTTTGTCGGGCTGGAAATCCTCAAAGTCTTCAACAGCCTGAAACAAAACCTCGCAGCCTATGACTTCGAGGACCTGATACACCAGACGGTCGATCTGCTGCATCACAACGCAGACGCTGCCTGGGTGCTGTACAAGCTGGACGGCGGGCTGGATCATATTCTCATAGACGAAGCACAAGATACCAGTCGCGATCAGTGGCACATCATCAATGCGCTGACGGAAGAGTTTTTTGCCGGTGAAGGCGCGCGCGACGGGGCAACGAGGACCATGTTCGCCGTGGGCGATCGCAAGCAGTCGATCTATTCTTTCCAGGGAGCAGATCCCCGGGAATTCGACCACCAGGCAGGCCTGTACGAGGCGCTGATCAGCAATGCCGGCGGCACGTATCGCGAGGTCCGGCTCGAACACTCCTTCCGCTCCAGCGAACTGGTATTGCGCGCAGTCGACCAGGTCTTCAAACGCGACGACGCAAGCAGGGGCGTGACGTCCGAACTCCAGCGGGAAGTGCGCCACCTGCCGATCCGCACGGGTGAACAGGGACTGGTCGAGATCTGGGACCTGGAGCGCGGCCAGACGGACACCGATATCGAGCACTGGACGCCGAAGTCCGGTGACATGGTTGATCCGCCGCACCGGGTGATGGCGCGCCGGATTGCGGAGACAGTTGCACGCTGGACGCAGCCCCAGTCGCCGGAGATGCTGAAGGAAAATCGCCCGGTCAAACCATCCGACATCCTCATTCTGGTGCGGCAGCGGTCTTACCTGATGGCGGCAATCGTTCGCGCCCTCAAGGAGGCAGGTGTGCCGGTTGCCGGTGCCGACCGGTTGAAGCTGCTCGACCATATCGCCGTGCAGGACCTGATGGCGTTGGCACAGGTCTGCATTCTGCCACAGGACGACCTGAACCTTGCCGGCGTGTTGAAAAGCCCGCTGTTTACCCACGATGACGGTGTCACGCGGTTTGATGATGACCATGACCTGTTCGGGCTGGCCCACAAGCGCGGCGCCAGCAGCATCTGGCAAAACCTGCGTGATGCTGTTGCGGCAGGCAAGCCCTACGCAAACGCCAGTGGAAAACTGACCCGCTGGCGCAACATGGCTGAGCGATCCAGCGTGTTCGATTTCTTTTCCACCGTGTTGTCACGCGATGGCGGCAGACGTGCCCTGCTGGGCGGGCTCGGGCCGGAAGCTGCCGACCCTGTGGATGCTTTTTTGCAACTGGCACTGGAGTATGAACAACAGCACGCTCCCTCGCTGGCCGGTTTCCTGGCGTGGCTTGAGGCAACCGAGGCAGATATCCGCCGGGACATGGATCAGGCCGGCGGTGAAGTGCGCGTCATGACGGTACACGGTGCCAAGGGGCTGGAGGCTCCGATCGTGTTCCTGCCGGATACCTGCTCGGTGCCGGAGCCCGGAAAAGTCGACAGTGTCGTGTTCACCGATACCGATATACCCGTGTGGCGGCTGAAATCGGAGTACGCCACCAGCGTCACGGATGATCTCAGGAACAAGGCCTTCGAAGGCCTGATGGAAGAGTATAACCGCCTGCTGTATGTGGCGATGACCCGGGCCCGCTACCGGCTCTATGTGTGCGGTTTCATCAAGCAAAAGGGCAAGAAGGAGCAATCCGAGGCGCCGAAGGCCAGTTGGTACGCCATGATGCACGGCGCGCTGGCAGGTAGTGAGACACCCTTGCTGCAGAAGCAAGTAGACGATGACGGCTTCGCCATCTGGCGGGCCGGCGAACCGCAGGTCACCGATGACAAGCAAAGCTCGGGCGGCGACGCGACTGAAGCCAGTGTGCCACCCGAATGGGCGTATATCCCGGCGCAGCGGGTTCCCGCGCCGCATCGCTGGCTTGCCCCGTCCCGCATGGATGGTGCCGGTGCAACAGATGATGGCTGGAGCAGTGAAACAGCCCTGTCGCCGCTGGCGCCGCGCGCCGACACACGCTTTCGCAGAGGCCAGCTGGTGCACCGGCTGTTGCAATCCCTGCCGGAACTCCCGGACGACCAGCGTGATGCCGCAGCGCAAAGGTTCCTGGCGGCAAATGGCGTAAGCGGGTCCGAGCTTGACGCAACCGTGTCGGAGATCAAGGTGCTGTTTTCAGACCCCCGGTTCGCGGCGGTATTTTCTGCCGCCGGTCGGGCTGAAGTCTCGATTGCCGCGATGATCGATCTGCCGGATCAGGAAAAATTCGGCCTGACCGGCCAGATTGACCGGCTACTGGTTGAAGCCGACCGGGTTCTCGTGGTCGACTTCAAGACCAATCGCCCGCCGCCCGCCACTGTGAGTGACGTACCCGAAATGTACCTGCGCCAGCTTGCTGCCTACACGAAGGCGCTGGAACGGGTTTACCCTGGCCGCACCATTGAATGCGCCTTGTTGTGGACCGATGTGCCTGCCCTGATGCCGGTGCCGAATTCCATGCTTGAAGCCGCGTGGCAGTCTGCCGCGATCACAACGGCGTAAACAAAGTGCCATGAGGCTTGACCAGCACCCGGTCAGTACCTACTTGTTGGACAAGATCAACTCTTGCACTGACGCCGATTCCCTCTAGTTCAGGGCTAATCTCTCTAAAGAAAGGTTTTGCAACATGGCAACGAATGCTGTCACTGACGCCTCATTTGAAGACGATGTGATCAAGTCCGACACCCCGGTCGTGGTGGATTTCTGGGCTGAATGGTGCGGCCCCTGCAAAATGATCGGCCCGTCACTGGAAGAACTGTCCGAAGAATTCGGTTCAGACGTCAAGATCGTCAAGATCAATATTGATGAAAATCCGTCCGTGCCATCGAAGTTCGGCGTGCGCGGCATCCCGACACTGATGGTGTTCAAGGGCGGCGAAGTGGCCTCGACGCAGGTTGGCGCCAATCCAAAGGGCAAGATTGCCGAATGGATCAAGGCTTCCATCTGACGGTCTGAAATTACAGTGAAACTGACAGGGCGCGGTGTTTGTTAATTCAATACCGCGCTCTATCTTCGTGCCGTACCTGACACCTGGCTTGGCGTTTCGCCACGATGCAGCGCCAGTACATTGCCGGCAAGATACAGTGATCCGCCAATGATGATACGCGATGGCGTTTCGCCGCCGGCAATTTCACCTGCCGCGCGCACGGCATGTTCAATGCTGTCATAGGGCCTTGCATCCAGGCCGACCGCGATAGCGGTGCGGGCCAGTTCAACAGCCGGGATGGTGTTTTCCTCCCCGGGAATGGCAATGGCCATGACCTTTTGCACCAGACCGGCAAACGGGCCGAGATATCCATCAGCGCGTTTCGTGTTGAGCATGCCGGTGACCAGCACCAGCGGCCGGGACGAGCGTTCGTCCATGTCTGCCAGTGTAGCGGCCACGGCACGCCCGGCAGACGGATTGTGCCCGCCGTCCAGCCATATTTCGGTTCCAGCCGGCACAAGAGTGTGCAGGTAGCCCGGTTCAAGCCGTTCCATCCGGGCAGACCATGTCACGTTCGCCAGACCGCTCGCGATGTGGTCCGTTGTAATGCGCTCATCATTGAGCGTTCTGATGGCGGCGAGTGCCAGGCCGGCATTGTCGATCTGAAAGCGGCCGGCCAGGGACGGCAGATCCAGGTCAAGCAGACCATTGTCGTCCTGGAATACCATGCGGCCATATTGTTCAAAACACTGGAAATCCTGGTTGGCGAATTTCGCCACTGCCCCGACTTTAGCAGCTATTGTCTCTATGGCAGTGCGCGCCTCGTCCGGTTGAATGCCGATACACGCAGGCCGTCCCTGTTTCAGGATGCCGGCTTTCTCGCCAGCAATTTTCGCCAGCGTATCACCGAGATACTGCTCGTGATCCATGTCAACCGGTGTGATGACACTGACTGCGGGGTCGGCGATGATGTTGGTGGCGTCCAGCCTGCCGCCAAGCCCCACTTCCAGCAGCACATAGTCTGCCGGGGTTCGGGTAAATGCCAGCATGGCGGCGGCGGTGGTGATCTCGAAGAAGGTGATCGGCTCACCCTTGTTGGCCTGCTCGCATTCCTCCAGCAGATCGATCAGCGTCTGTTCGCCAATCAGCGTGCTTGCGCCGGGCGCACCCAGCCTGATGCGCTCATGAAACCTGACCAGGTGAGGCGACGTATAGGCGTGGGCACTCAGCCCCGCAGCCTCGATGATGGCGCGCATATTGGCCAGCGTGGAGCCCTTGCCGTTGGTACCGGCAATGTGCACTACCGGTGGCAGCGACAAGTGCGGATTGCCCAGTGCCGCGAGCAGACGCCACATGCGGTCCAGCGACAGGTCGATTATCTTGGGATGCAGTTCCAGCAACCGCATCAGGATGGCATCACTGACGGCCATGTCGGATCAGGCTCCGGTGTCGGCTGGTTCGGCTTCGGTCGGCGCCGCTTCTGGTGGGAGCAATTGTACGGCACGCACCGGTGATGGCCGTTTCATCAGCATGTGCAGCACATTTGACAGCGTGTTGCGCAATTCGTGCCGGTGCACCACCATGTCGACCATGCCGTGCTCCAGCAGATACTCCGAACGCTGGAATCCGTCCGGCAGCTTTTCCCGGATGGTCTGCTCGATGACGCGCGGACCGGCAAAACCGATCAACGCAGCAGGTTCGGCGATGTGAATGTCGCCAAGCATGGCATAGGACGCTGTCACCCCTCCGGTGGTCGGGTGGGTCAGCACGACAATGTATGGCATGCCTGCCTCGCGCAAACGCTGCACACCGACCGTGGTGCGCGGCAACTGCATCAGTGACAGGATACCCTCCTGCATGCGCGCGCCGCCGGATGCGGCGAACAGAACCAGCGGCAGCTTGTTGTCCGCAGCTTCGAACATGGCGGTGATAATGCCTTCGCCCGCAGCCATGCCGAGCGACCCACCCATGAAGGCGAAGTCCTGCACCACCGCCACGGCTTCGAGTCCGTCGATATGGCCGCGCCCTGCAACAATGGCATCCTTGCGGCTGGCCTTGGCGCGGGCTTCCTTCAACCTGTCGGCGTACTTGCGTTCATCGCGAAATTTCAGGGGATCGACAACCACGTCCGGCAGTGCGATGTCGGTCCATTTCTCGTCATCGAAGGTGTGCTTCAGGCGGGCTTCAGGCGACATCCGCATGTGATAACCGGAGCGCGGAACAACGAACTGGTTGGCCTCCAGGTCGCGGTAGAAGACCATCTCGCCGGACTCGGGGCACTTGACCCACATGTTTTCCGGCACATCGCGCCTGGTGCCGAGAATGCCGCTGATTTTTGGCCTGACGAAGTTCTTGATCCAGTTCATGACCGCTTACCCATTGCGCCCGTGGCGCACACCTTGTGCCAATTCACCAACCAGCTTTACCACATTGGCGACGGTTGTGTCGGTTGCCGCGCCAGTGGCATCAAGGCTTTCCTTGATGGTGTTGACCAGAGCTGAACCGACCACAACGCCGTCCGCACCCGATGCAATACCTGCTGCCTGTTCCGCGGTCCTTACGCCAAACCCGACAGCGACCGGCAAATCCGTATGCCGCTTGATGCGGGAAACCGCTTCATTGACCCGTGAAATATCAGGTGCCTTGGAGCCGGTGATGCCGGCTACGGACACGTAATACACGAAGCCGGACGTATTGGTGAGCACCTTGGGCAGACGCTCGTCATCGGTTGTCGGGGTTGCCAGCCGGATAAAGTTCAAGCCCCCGTCAAGTGCCGGGATGCAAAGCTCATTGTCTTCCTCAGGCGGCAGATCAACGACGATGAGACCATCGACACCGGCAGACTTGGCATCTGCGATGAACCTGTCCACGCCGTAAATATAGATCGGGTTGTAATATCCCATCAGCACGATCGGCGTGTCGTTGTCCGCCTCCCGGAATTCGCTGACCAGCTTCAGCGTCCTGATCATGTTCTGACCGGCAGCAAGGGCACGCAATGATGCAGCCTGAATGGCAGGACCATCTGCCATCGGATCGGTAAACGGCATGCCAAGTTCGATGATATCGGCGCCGGCAGCAGGCAACGCACGCAATATTTCCAAAGAGGTGTCATACCCCGGATCACCTGCAGTGACGAAGGTAACAAACGCTGCCCTGCCCTGTGCTTTCAAATCGGCAAAACGGGCTTCAATACGGGTTGGTGCACTCACAGTTTTACCCCCAGATGTTCGGCAACGGTAAATATGTCCTTGTCGCCACGCCCGCACATGTTCATGACCATCAGGTGGTCGGCGGGTTTCGTCGGCGCTATGTCCATCACCTTGGCAAGTGCATGGCATGGTTCGAGTGCCGGAATGATACCCTCCAGCTTGCAACAAAGCTTGAACGCCTCAAGCGCTTCATCGTCTGTGGCGGAAATATAGGTGACACGGCCGGTATCGTTCAGCCACGAATGCTCGGGCCCGATGCCGGGATAGTCCAGCCCGGCTGAAATCGAATGAGCTTCCTGGATCTGGCCGTCATCATCCATCAGCAGGTAGGTGCGATTGCCGTGCAATACGCCGGGTCTGCCGCCGGTGATCGAGGCAGCATGTTCGTCTGTATCGACACCGCGGCCAGCTGCTTCCACACCAATAATTTCAACCGATGGATCATCGAGGAACGGGTAGAACAGACCCATGGCATTCGAACCGCCACCGATAGCCGCAATGAGCGAGTCCGGCAGGCGGCCTTCGCGCTTTTGCATCTGTTCCCTGGTTTCCCTGCCGATTACAGACTGAAAGTCACGCACCATGGCCGGATACGGATGCGGCCCGGCAACTGTGCCAATGCAATAGAAAGTGTCGTCGACGTTTGACACCCAGTCGCGCAACGCCTCGTTCATGGCATCCTTCAAGGTTGAACGCCCCGATGTCACAGGTACGACTTCGGCACCCAGCAGCTTCATGCGGAACACGTTGGGCGCCTGGCGTTCAACGTCGGTTGCCCCCATGTAGACAATACACTCAAGCCCGAAGCGGGCGCAGGCGGTTGCGGTGGCCACACCATGCTGGCCAGCTCCGGTTTCAGCGATGATGCGGGTCTTGCCCATGCGCCGGGCCAGGAGAATCTGGCCCATGACATTGTTGATCTTGTGGGCACCGGTATGGTTCAGTTCGT
>Ga0316187_10005791_pt1 | contig 10668 bp, 8 predicted proteins | sample CroRivburrow1_MG_FD_204927 | JGI IMG/M metagenome (GOLD analysis project Ga0316187, IMG submission 204927) | Coastal sediment microbial communities from Maine, United States - Cross River worm burrow 1 | ecosystem: Environmental > Aquatic > Marine > Coastal > Sediment | place: USA: Maine...
GAGGAAAGCGATCGCCAGCAACACCAGGGTCGCCGAGGTCGCCACGACGAGCTTGAGGCGTAACGACGCGCGGAGCTTCTCGAGCTCGCCGGGTGCCTGCTGACCCGAGATGCCGACCCGGACCTCCCCTTCGGGCCGGGCGCCCCGCATGAGCTGCACGGTCACCGTGTAAGGCTTACCGACCTCCTCGTGAAGACTACCCGGCCCGGGCGACCCGAGGCCATCTCGCGAGACGTAGAGGAGGCGGCCGCCGTACCGGTCCCGGACCTCGACGTCGAGGACGAACGGGAGGTCGGCCAGGCGCTCGAGCACGATGCGTTCGAGGACCTCGGTCTTCTGCCCGAGAAGGTGGAAGTTGATCCCGTGCTGGTCCCGGCCGAGGGCGGCCACGGCATCCGCGATGCGACCCGCTTCTTCGTAGCCCAGTCGCGCCCGGCGGGCGAGTACCTGGAGATTCAGCTCGCGGAAGAGCAGCTGGCCGGCGATGCCGGCCAAAGCGACCAAAATGATCGAGAAAACGAGGAAGGCTCGAACCGTCTCGCCACCTACCGGCGCGGCCAAAAGGCCTTTCATTCGGGGTTTTCCGGCGCTCATGGCTGCTCGGAGACCAAGCTCCTCCGGGCGGCCTCGAACCCACCGCCGCCGCTAGACATTCGACGCGACCCCCGGTCTCGGCGTATTCTACACGCGGAAGTGAGCCGCCGGAGTGCTGCGTATTGTCCGCACGGGGTCGCTGCACCGCCGCCACCGGGGTTGACGACCCTCCGAGATCGGCGTAAGCCGGGATGTAGAGGGCAGATAAGTCCAACGGGGGAGAGGAAATGGGATCCAGATCTCAGGCGAAGCTGAAGGGCAGCACCCGGCTCGGGAGTTACCTCCGGCGGCTGCGCACAGGCTACGGATACTCCCTCCGACGTGTCGAGGAGCGGGCCCGAGCCGAGGGCGGCGAGATCGACAACTCCCAGCTGAGCCGTTATGAAAAGGGCGTCTGCTATCCGTCCTTCGACAAGCTGCGGGTGTTGTCGAGCGTGCTCAACGTCCCGATCCAGGCATTCTCCGACGTCGTTGACCTCGAGGCCTACGAGCACCTCAAGCCCGCCGGTGGCGACCCGGCCGGCCTCATCGAGGACGGGCGCCAGGCCTTGCAGGCCGGGGACATGCCGCAGGCCTTTGCCTGCTACGAGCGCGCCCTCGAGCTGCTCGAGGACCAGCCACGAAACGCGGAGACCGGGGTGCTGGCCGCTCGGACGCGGATCGCCTTGGCCCTCGCCCTCCACCGTCTCGGGAAGCTGGCCCTCGCCGAGCAGGAACTGCGCGCGGCGCTCCGAAATCCGAAACACCTGCAGCCGGCGTCCCTCATGGCTCAGGCGATCCTGAACCTGGCCAACGTCCACGCCGATCAGGGCGACCTCATGCTGGCCGAGATGGAAGCTGAACGGGCCTACGCCCAGGCGCAGAGCGAGCAGCTCGACGTCCTGTCCGCGCGGGCCCTCCACACCCTGGGACGGGTGCTGGCCGAACGGGGCGAGCACGGGCCGGCCATCGAGCGGTACCGTGCCGCGGCGAGCCTCTACGAGCGCGGCGGTGACGGCTACGAGGCGATTCGCATCCGACTCAACAGCGGTGGCTGCTACGTGATGATGGGCAAGATCCGCGAGGGAATCCGCATGCTGCGCGACGCTCTCACGGAAGCCCGCTCGGGCGGGTATCGGCGCCAGCAGGCCCACGCCTGGAGCTACCTGGGGGAGGCCTACTATCGCCTCGGAGATAGCCCGCGCGCCAGAAGGTGCCTGCGCGAATCCGACTCGCTCGCGTCCGCGGGTGAGCAGTACGGCGATCTGATGTTCCTCAACGCCTTCTACGATTGGAAGATAGCGGCGAAAGAAGACAACCCCACCCGAGAGAAGATCGCGTTTGGACGCCTGAAAGCCCTGCGCTCCCGGCTGGAGAGGAAATTCCCGGAGGTCGAGGCATTCGACGCCCACGTGGAAAGGGGGCGCCGTCATGCGTAACAGAATCCTCTTTTCCCTCCTCGCGGCAGTCGCGATTCTGGCGAGCAGCTGGGCCATGGCCGGCGAGCGACTCGCCGACCTGCCCCGTCGCCACTCGGCGGCGGCTCAGGACGGTCAGCCGGTCTCCGCCACATTGGCCTCCGGCGCGGCGTGGAGCGCCTGGGCCTACCGGATCAGCGGCGAATACGCCGTCGCGCTGTCTTTCCGCGAGCCGGGCGGCTCGTGGAGCGAGCCGTCCTACATCGGGCTCGACGACCGTCTCGATCAGATCGACCCGGATATCGTCGCCGATGCCGACGGAAACCTGTACCTGGCCTACGCCGTGCGTGAGACGGGGGTGATCTGGGTCACGGCCCTCCGCGCCGGGCGGCACAGCTGGTTCGAGCCCCAGCAGGTCACTCTTCAGAGTGAGCGCGCGGGTGCGCCGACCCTGCGGATCGTCGGCGATCGTCTCGTCATGGGATACCGCGCGGGGCAGGAGGTCCGGCTTGTCGATTGGGAGCTGCTGACGACCTACCCCTCAGGCGGCATGACGACCGAGGGAATCCAGGACGGACCGGACGGTTTCCCGCTGGCGGTCCTGCACAACGGCGACCAGGAAGAAGAGCCGCCGCCGGCCAACGACGACCTTGAAGAGACCGACTCCGAAGACGATGACTCCTCGGGCAGCGCCGATTCGTTCGGGCAGCGACGGTAGGAGACGAACCGAACCGACCTCACGAAGACTCGCACGACGATGGCCCTCGCTCGACCCGATCGGGCGGGGGTTTTTTCTTGAGCACCTAGAGGGCCCTCGACCCCGCTTCATCGCCTTGCTTTCGCCTGCCCGATCCGTGATATCTGATTGAAAAATCTTGACATCGCCCGACCCTCTCTTTAACATGCCGCGCGTGGTCTAAAGTGGAGCAAAGTGGCCTGAAGAGGGCTACGCATGGGCTCCTGGGAACGGGTTGGTCGGCGGCGCCAGCGTCCACAGGGCATCTCAACATCGCCACTCGGATGCCGGCCCAACCGTCGGGACGGTGGATAGGGCATGCTGCGAGGAAACGCGCTCGCGACGGTCGATGAGAAGGGACGCCTGAAGCTCCCTGCCGCCTTCCGTGCGGCCATCGAGCCCAAGTACGGCAAGGACTTCTTCGTCACGAGCCTCCGCGGCGAGTCGGTGCGAATCTACCCGATGCAGGTCTGGATCCGGATCGAGGAGCGCCTCGCGCGTGCATCGTCACTCAGCCCACCGGTGATGCGTTTCAAGAACTCCGTGAACTACTACGGGCAATGCGCGTCGATGGACGGCCAAGGCCGCATTCTCATCCATCCCCTGCTCCGGGAGAAGGCGGGCACCCAGGGCGAGGTCGCCGTGCTCGGACAGCAGGAGTTCCTGGAAGTCTGGAACCGCTCCGCCTTCGAGGAAAGGCTGGAGCGTGACCCCCTGACGGACGAGGATCTCGCGATCCTGGCAGAGTCGGGTATCTGATCGGGATGTCACTAATCGGAGCGCTCGAGGAGACGATGGTCGCCGAGGTCGGACCGCACCGCCCCGTGCTGTTGCGGGAGACCCTCGAATCCCTCCGTCCACGGACCGGGGCGGTGATCGTCGACGCCACGCTCGGTCCGGGAGGACACGCGGAGGCCGTGCTTGAAGCCATCGGTCCCGGCGGCCGGCTGTACGGCATCGACCGCGATCCCTTCGCGCTGGAGCTCGCGCGGAAGAGGCTCGCGCGGTTCGGAGACCGGTTCATACCCATCCACGGCAATCACCTCGACCTGACCGGGTTGCTGCACGACCTTGGCGTCGAGGCGGTGGACGGCGTTCTCGCCGATCTCGGCATTTCATCGCTGCAGCTCGACGATCCGGCTCGCGGTTTCGCGCTCCGTCTCGACGGGCCTCTCGACATGCGGATGGACCCGGCAACCGGTCCGACGGCGGCCGATCTTCTGGCGACGCTTCCCGAGAGCGATCTGGCTGAGATTCTCTTCCGCTACGGGGAGGAACGGCGCGCGAGAGCCATCGCCCGCGCGATCGTCCGCGACCGGGCCAAACGGCCGATGCAGACCACGACGGAGCTTGCCGAGCTCGTCACGCGCGTGGCGGGGCCGCGTGCGCGTCGTTTCAGGATTCATCCCGCAACGCGGACCTTCCAGGCGCTCCGCATTGCCGTCAATCGAGAGATCGAAGGTCTGGACCGGTTGGTCGACGATGCCGCGGGGCTTGTGCGCCGTGGCGGACGTCTGGTTTTTATCTCCTTCCACTCCCTCGAGGATCGAGTCGTCAAGAGAGCTTTGCGCGCGCTGGCCCATCGATGCACCTGCCCGCCGGACCTTCCGGTCTGTGCGTGCGGCCGTGAGAGCCTGATCCGGGTCCTGACGTCGCGCCCGATCCGTCCGACGGAGGAGGAAGTGAGTGGCAACCCGCGTGCCCGCAGCGCGCGGATGCGTGCCGGGGAGAAGCTGTGACCGTGGACAAGCCGGAACATCACTGGAGGAATGCACCCCTCGTACGCGAGCGCGACGTCGCTTTGACGAGACGGCTTGCGGTGTTGTTGCTCTGGATGGCGGCGGCGGTGGCGCCGTTCACTTTCTATCTCGTTCAGCAGATGGAGTATGTCCAGGTGCGGTACAAGATCGAGGAGTTGCGCGCCCAGCGCGACCGCCTCGTCGAGGCGGAGCAGCGGTTGCGTATCGAGAGAGCGGGCCTGACCTCTCCTGCGAGAGTCGAGCGTTCCGCCATCCGGAATCTGGGCCTGGTGAATCCGCCCCCGACTCGCGTGGTGGTGATCCCCCGGGGTCAGCTGGGCTCGGCACCGAGCCGTGAAGAGCTTCTGGCCCGCGCTCCCGACCAGCCCTAATCTCCGCTCCGGAGCGCGCGCCGAGGAGCCTGTCCGAGGATCGAGCGACTGATGGAACCCAAGGCCCGCAAACGCGTCGCGCTCCTCACCCTCGCGGTGGCCGCCATGGCCGCGGGCATCTCGGCGCGGCTCTATCAGCTGGGCATCGAGAGATCCGTCCTCTTCCAGGACCAGGCCCGTCGCCAGCACGAGCGGCGAATCGAAGTCTGGGGGCGCCGAGGCTCGATCGTCGATCGACACGGGCGGGAGCTTGCTGTCAGCGTCGCCTCCTCGTCGCTATTCGCCCATCCGCACCGGGTCGCCGACCCCGAGAGCGCCGCCTCGCTCCTGGCACCCGTACTCGGGATGAAGCGCTCGCGCGTGCTCGACAAGCTTCGATCGGACGAGCCGTTCGTATGGATCCAGCGCCGTCTGGACAGCCGCGTCGCCAACGCCGTACGCCAGCTCGACCTGCCCGTGGGGCACGCCGAGCCGTTCGGTTTCGAGACGGAGGCCAAGCGCTACTACCCCCGGGGCGAGCTCGCGATTCACGTCGTGGGATTCGCCGACATCGACCAGACCGGGATCGAGGGCATCGAGAGGAGTCTCGACGAGCTACTCCGCGGAGACCCGACCGGCTATCTGGCGGTTCGGGACGGGCGGGGCGCGTCGGTTCTCAAGCTCGTCCAACCACCGGCACGGCAACCGAAGGACGTCGTCCTGACCCTTGACCTGGTCTTGCAGCACATCGTCGAGCGGGAGTTGGATCGGGCCATGCGGGAGACCGGGGCCCGCTGGTCGTCCGCGGTGCTGCTGGACCCGACCAGCGGTGCGATTCTCGCCATGGCCAATCGGCCCAACCCGGATCCGCGGCGGTACGGCCGCTCGAATCTGGCCTGCCGTCGTAATCTCGCGGTGACCGACACCTTCGAGCCCGGTTCGACGTTCAAGATCGTCACCGCCGCCGCGGCGCTAGACACGGGCCGTATCCATCCGGAACAGCGTTTCGATTGCGGTAACGGGAGCATACGGGTCGGAGGTCAGACGATCCGGGACCATCACCCGTTCGGGGTGCTGTCGGTTCGGGAGATCCTGGAGAAGTCGAGCAACGTCGGAATGGTGCGGGTCTCCCGTTTCCTCGCCCCGGAGACCCTGGAGAGCTACATTCGCAGTTTCGGGTTCGGCGAGAAAACCGGGGTCGAGCTCCCCGGCGAGAGCGACGGCCTGTTCGCGAAGCACTCCGAGTGGTCCGGACGCTCGGCGGCCTCGCTCTCCTTCGGCCACGAGATCACCGCGACGCCGCTCCAGATGGCGGTGGCGTTCGCGACCGTTGCCAACGACGGGGTCACGATTCCACCGCGGATCATCCTCGGGACGCGCTCCGCGGACGGCACCCTCGAGCGCTCCGAGCCTCCGGAGCCTCGCCGGGTCATTTCCAGCTCCACCGCCCACACACTCGCGTCGATCCTCGAGGGAGTGATCGGGCGGGGTACGGGCGGGGCCGCCGCGGTTCCGGGCTATCGCATCGCCGGAAAGACGGGCACCGCCCAGAAGGTGATCGACGGACGGTACTCGGACTCTCTCTACGTGGCCTCCTTCGGTGGCTTCGGCAGCGTCCGATCGCCGCGCCTCGCGGGAATCGTCGTGCTCGACTCGCCTCGCGGGAAATCCCACACTGGAGGCGCGGTGGCCGCGCCCGTTTTCGGACGGATCATGGCCGACGCCCTGGCCTACCTCCGAGTTCCGCCCGACGAGGACCCCCTGGACCTCCACGCAGCCGAGCTCGCGAGCGGAACCTCCCGGTCGGCGTATCAAGAGATCCGAGATCGTGTCGCCTCCGACACCTCGGGGGTCCGACGGTGACCCTGCGGGTGGTTCGATTGTCGCGCCTGATCGACGGCTCCGGCGCCGAGACCTGTCGGGTCACCGGATCGGACCCGGAGATCACCGACCTTTTTCTCGACTCGAGACAGGTGACTCCTGGCGCTCTGTTCTCCGCGATTCGAGGCCTGCGAGCCGACGGGGCCAGGTTCGTACCCGAGGCACTGCGGCGTGGCGCGCTCGCGATCGTCTCCGAGGATCCGAGCCCGGACGACCTCGACCCCGCAGTTGCCTGGGTTCAGGTCGAGGACGCGCGACGGGCAACGGCTCTGCTGGCACGTGAATGGCATGGCAGACCGGACGAGGCCATGACGCTAGTGGGAGTCACCGGAACCAACGGCAAGACCTCGGTCGTCTATCTGATCGAGGCGATCGCGACCGCGGCGGCGCGTCCGGCGGGTCGTATCGGGACGGTCACTCACGCCTGGGGAGGGCGGGAGTGGTCGACGGAGAGGACTACCCCGGAGGCGCCCGACCTCTATCGCCTGTTGCGCGCCATGACGGACGACGGCGTCGCGATCGCGGCCATGGAGGTCTCTTCCCACGCCCTGGCCCTCGGAAGGGTCGGCGGCGCGAGCCTCGACGCAGCCGTCTTCCTGAACTTCACCCGCGATCATCTCGACTTTCACGACGACATGGACCGCTACTTCGCGTCCAAGGCATCGTTGATCGAGATGCTCGACTCCCGAGCTACGGCGATCCTGTCCGCTGACGACTCCCGGATCGCCGGGCTCGCGGGTCGCGCCGCTGGGCGGGTCGTGACGTTCGGGCGCGCTGAAGGCTCGGACGTGCGCATCGTCCGCGAGCGCTGCGGCATCGACGGGACCGAGCTGGATATCGACACTCCCTCCGGGCCGTTGACGATCCGGACTCCCCTCGCCGGACGCTTCGTTCCCGAGAACGTGGCCGCAGCCGCCGCGGTCGCGCTCGCGCTCGGGCTGCCGCTCGAAGCCGTGGCCACCGGGGCGGCGGAGCTCCGCAACGTTCCGGGGCGGATGGAGCGAATCGACGAAGGACAGCCGTTCACCGTCGTGGTCGATTATGCCCACACCGAGGATGCTCTCCGTCGCCTGCTGGTCGGCGTTCGCGAGATGGTCGAGGGACGCTTGCTGGTGGTCTTCGGATGCGGCGGAGACCGTGACCGGGGAAAGCGGCCCGCCATGGGACGGGTCGCCGCCGAGATCGCCGACAGGATCTTCCTGACCTCCGACAACCCACGGAGCGAGGATCCGCGGACCATCCTCGACGATATCGGGGGGGGTGTCGCATCGGTTTCGGGCGGCAGCGAGCGGTCGCGGACGATCCCAGATCGGGCGGAAGCGATCCGCGAGGCGGTCCGCGAGGCAGGCACGGGCGACGCTGTCGTGGTGGCGGGCAAGGGGCACGAGACCTCACAGACGTTCGTCGACCGGGTCGAGCTGTTCGACGATCGCGAGGTGGCGCGTGAAGCGCTCGTCGCGGTGGGTTTCGGGGGAGGCTGTCGTGCCGGCGCTTAGTCTCGGCGAGATCGTCGCGGCCACCGGCGGCAACTTGCTGCGGGGAAAGCCCGACACCGTCGTGGATAGCTTCGACATCGACACGAGGCGAACGCGACGGGGGGGCCTGTTCTTCGCGCTCAAGGGTACGCGCGCCGACGGACACAAGTTCCTGGCCGACGCCGCTCGCGCCGGCGCCGACGCCGCCATCGTCGAGAGAGAGCCGGAAGGTGGTGCGCCCCCGGCCATCATCCAGGTCGCCAGCGCCGAGGCAGCGCTTACCGCGTGCGGCGTCCTGGCGAGAGAGAAGTGCTCGGCAAAATTCATCGCGGTCACCGGCAGCGTCGGCAAGACGACGACCAAGAACCTGATCGCCGCCGGTCTTTCCGCGACCCGACGCGTTCACCGCACGGACGGGAACCGGAACAATCACCTCGGCGTCCCGCTGACCTTGCTCGCCTGCCCGGATGACGCAGAAATGGCCGTCGTCGAGATGGGCATGAACGCTCCCGGTGAGATCGCGCACCTCGCCAAGCTCACCCGCCCCGATGTCGCGCTGGTGACCAACGTGCGCGTGGCGCACATGGAGTTCTTCGCCTCTCTGGACGAGATTGCCGCCGCCAAGGGCGAGCTGTTCGCGGTGCTGCGCCGGGAGGCGACCTCGGTGGTCAACCTGGACGACGAGCAGCTACGCGTTCAGTCCGCGCGGCACGCCGGTCCCCGGGTGACCTTCGGCCGGAACGGGCCGGCGGACGTGGTCCTCGAATCGTTCCGGGACCGCCTCGTCCCAGGCGTGTCGCTGGTCTACCGCCACGGCGGGAAATCGCGAGGGCTGCAGCTTCAGCTCGCGGGCGCCCACAACGCCTGGAATGCCACCGCGGCCCTGGCCACGGTGATCGCGACAGGCGAAGAACCGGACGCCGCCCTGGAAGCGATGAGTCGCGTCGAGCCCGGCCCGGGTCGGTGCCGGATTCACCGGCTCGACGCCGGCGTGGTGGTGATCGACGACAGCTACAACAGCAGCCCTGAGGCGCTCGCCGCGATTCTCCAGACGCTGCGGCACTGCCACCCGGCGGGGCGGAAGATCGTGGTCATGGGCGACATGCTGGAGCTCGGTCCCCGCGAGACCACCTACCACCGCGAGGCCGGCCGGCGAGCGGCGCAGGTGGGCGTCCACATCCTGGTCGGGGTCGGGCCGCGGGCCCGCGCCGCCCTCGACGTCGCGCGCAAAGCCGGCGTTCCCGAAACGCGACACGAGAAAGACGCGACCTCCGCCGCCGAGACCCTCCCCGGTCTCGTCCGCCCGGGAGATCTTCTGCTGATCAAAGGCTCGCGTTCGGTGGGGCTCGAGAAGGTCGTGGAAGCGCTTCTCCAGGTCACGGTGGAGGCGCACTGATGTTCTATCACCTCCTCTACCCGCTGCACGACTGGGTCAGCGCGTTCAACGTCTTCCGGTACATCACCTTTCGCTCGGCGATGGCCACCCTGACCGCCCTGCTGGTGGCCTTGTTGCTCGGGCCCGGGATGATCCGCCGCCTGGCCCATTTTCAGATCGGCCAGGAGATCCGCGAAGAGGGTCCAGCCTCCCACCAGGCCAAGCGCGGGACCCCGACGATGGGCGGGGTCCTCATCATCACCGCGGTGGTGCTTCCCACCATCCTGTGGGCCGACCTGCGCAACCCGTTCATCTGGATCGCGGTCGCCGCGACGCTGATGTTCGGGGCGATCGGATTCGCCGACGACTATCTCAAGACCACCCGACGCCACAATCTCGGGCTGACCGCGCGGGTCAAGTTCGCCCTACAGGTCCTGGCGGCCGGCACGCTCGGAGCGGTGCTGCTGTGGATGTCGAGCCACGACCTGTTCCCCACGACGCTGTCCTTCCCCTTCGTGAAGGGATTCACACCCGATCTCGGATGGGGCTATCCGCTGTTTGTCGTTCTGGTCCTGACGGCCTCGACGAACGCCGTGAACCTGACCGACGGGCTGGACGGGCTGGCCATCGGCTCGGTTCTGATCGCGGCGACGACGTTCACCCTGGTGACCTACGCGGCGGGCCACGCCATCGTCGCCGACTACCTCGGCATTCTGAACGTCAAGGGCACGGGTGAGCTGTCGGTTTTCTGCGGCTCGATGATCGGCGCCAGCCTCGGCTTCCTGTGGTTCAACTGCCATCCCGCCGAGGTCTTCATGGGCGACGTCGGCTCGATGGCCATGGGGGGCGCGCTCGGAACGACGGCGGTCCTGGTGAAACAGGAGTTCCTGCTCGTCATCGTGGGCGGGCTGTTCGTCGTCGAGGTGCTCTCGGTGATCCTGCAGGTCGGCTCGTTCCGCCTGCGAGGGAAGCGGATCTTCAAGATGTCCCCCATTCACCACCACTTCGAGCTGGCCGGCTGGAATGAGACGAAGGTCGTCATCCGTTTCTGGATCGTCGCCATCATCTTCTCGCTCCTGGCCCTGGCCACCCTGAAGCTG
>Ga0316187_10005793_pt1 | contig 10667 bp, 10 predicted proteins | sample CroRivburrow1_MG_FD_204927 | JGI IMG/M metagenome (GOLD analysis project Ga0316187, IMG submission 204927) | Coastal sediment microbial communities from Maine, United States - Cross River worm burrow 1 | ecosystem: Environmental > Aquatic > Marine > Coastal > Sediment | place: USA: Maine...
ACCACGCGCGGATCGATAGACTCAACCTCGCCAACCTGGCCCAGATCATTCATTTCCGAATCACCACCCGCAAGTCGCATCTTGCGCGCGGTAATGAGGCCGCCATCCTTACCGGTGAGCCCGACAGCACGGCCGCCGTGACGGTTGATCAGTGATACGATCTGCTTGTTAACCTGCCCACCGAGGACCATCTCCACCACATCCATGGTTTCATTGTCGGTTACCCGCATGCCTTCGATAAAACGACTCTTCTTGCCTATCTGTTCAAGCAGCTTGCCGATTTGCGGCCCACCACCGTGGACGATGACAGGATTGACGCCAACCTGTTTCAACAAAACGATGTCCTGCGCGAAGCTACTCTTCAGGGCCTCGTCCACCATCGCGTTGCCGCCGAATTTTATGACCACGGTCTTGCGATCGAGGGCCTGGATATAAGGCAATGCCTCGACCAGGATCTCGGCGACGCTACTCTTGTTTACGCTCATGCTTTGCTGGGGTTGTCGGAAAGCGCGCCAGTATAACGCTCGCCTATCAATTCGATAAGCTGTTTTGCAACCTCCTGCTTGTCCGCCCTGCCGATACTGTGCCCGCCCCCGTTCCAGAAAACTTCGAGCCGATTGACATCGGCTTCGAAACCGCCGCTGCCGTCACCAACCAGGTTGGCCGCGATCATGTCCAGGTTTTTCCGTTCCAGTTTATCGAGCGCGTATTTTTCCAGATCCTGAGTTTCAGCCGCAAAACCAACACAAAAAGGACGCTCGGCAAGCGCGCTGACAGCGGCCAGAATATCCGTGTTCGGCACCAGTTCAAGCGTCATTGTCTGCGTGGATTTCTTGATCTTGTGTCCGGCCTGCTGGCCCACTCTATAATCAGAGACTGCCGCACAGGCGATAAAAACATCGCTTGCGGACACCTCATGCATCACGGCATCGTGCATTTCCGCCGCCGATTCGACGCTGATCAGCTTCACTCCCGCAGGTGGCGCAAGCGCTACAGGGCCGCTGACCAGCGTCACATTAGCACCCTCATGCAACGCTGCCCGGGCGAGCGCATAACCCATCTTCCCGGAGCTGCGGTTGCTGATATAACGCACCGGATCAATAGCCTCACGGGTCGGGCCGGCCGTTAGCAATATGTCGATTCCATGCAATTTGCCAGGTTTGAAAAGGTTCTCGAGATTGGCCAGCAGATGCGCCGGTTCCAGCATACGCCCCGGCCCCACATCGCCACAGGCCTGCTCGCCTGCATCAGGCCCCCAAACCAGAATTCCACGCGAACTCAGTTGCTCGAGGTTAGCGCCAGTTGCCGCGTTGGCAAACATCTGCTGGTTCATCGCCGGCGCTACCGCCACCGGTTGCCGGCTCGCGAGGCACAGCGTCAACAACAGATTGTCGGCGTAACCGGCGCTCATCTTGCCGAGGAAATCAGCCGAAGCCGGCGCCACCAGCATCAGGTCACACCAGCGCGCGAGTTCGATATGATCCATCGCTGAATCGGCTTCCGCATCAAACAGATCAACATACACGCGGTGTCCGCTCAAGGCCTGGTAGGTCAGCGGCTGGACGAACTCACGCGCTGCCGGTGTCATCACCACGCGCACCTCGGCACCGGCCTTGATCAGCAGTCGTACCAGTTCCGCCGACTTATAGGCGGCGATACCACCGGTGACGCCAAGCAGAATTTTCTTGTTGATGAGCGTTTGCATTTGGTCTATTTTAGCGCCTGAGGACAACAGGTAAAGGATTACCAATGGCAATTTCAGAATGGCCGAGCGCCGAACGACCCCGTGAGAAACTGATCCAGCGTGGCGCAGCTGCGCTATCCGATGCCGAACTGCTGGCCATATTTCTGCGCACCGGGCCCCCCGGCTGCTCTGCGGTCGACCTGGGCAGACAATTACTGCAGGACTTCGGCTCCTTGCGTGGCATTCTCGATGCCGATATCGGCCGCTTTTGTGCCGGCAGAGGTCTCGGCACGGCCAGGTTCGCATTATTTCAGGCAGCGCTTGAAATGGCACGCCGCCATCTGGCCGAAGATCTCGTGCGCGAAGATTGCCTGACCAGCCCGCAACAAACCATGCAATATCTACGATCTCGGCTGCGCGACTATAATCACGAAGTCTTCGCCTGCCTGATGCTGGACAATCGAAATCGTGTCATCACCTTTCGCGAAATGTTTCGTGGCACCATCGACGGCGCCAGCGTCTATCCGCGCGAGGTGGTCAAACAGGCACTTGCCGACAATGCCGCGGCGGTCATCCTGGCGCACAATCATCCGTCCGGGGTAAGCGAACCGAGCCAGGCCGATATACGCATTACCGAACGGCTGCGCAAGGCATTGCAACTGGTCGATATACGCGTACTCGATCATGTCATCATCGGCGATGAAATCACCTGTCTTTCCGAACGTGGCCTGCTTTGAGTCTTCACGCATCCAGACGGAAATCAGCAGAGGCAGAGTGACTCGCCGCCATTCGACGATATTCGTGAATTTAGCCGATTCAGGATCATGTACAAGGCCGACGCGAAGTCATCCTTGGACCTCATTCGTAGCTACCTGATTTTAGGAGGGAATTTAAATCCGGTCGTGAAGAAAATTTCCTGATTTTAATTTCCACATGGTTGGGATAAGCTGGCTTGCGCGCTGTACTATTTGATTGCGCACTTATACTGGAATTTGAACCGAGGAGAAACGATGAAAACAATTACAAAGGTGGTAATAGCCACGTTATTCATTTCGAGCTACTGGTTTGCGGGCAACACCATTGCCGGGGACTATTATGGCAAGCAGAAGGTTGTATACCACATCAACTACGATAATCCCAAGAAGCAGGCAGGCGCGTTACGTAACATCCAGAACCATATCAATGCCGTCGGCGCCGAAAATCTCGATCTCAAGGTGGTCTTGCATGGAAATGGGCTGGCGTTATTGCTGGAACCGGATTCGCTTGAAAAACTCAGTAAATTCAAGAACGCCAATGCTAATCAGGACATGACTGCAAAAGTGAGCAACCTGAAAGACCAGGGCGTCGACTTCCAGGTTTGCAACAACACGGTAAAGGGGCGCAAGGTGAATATCGAAACCGACCTCTATGACGTTGAACCGGAAGATATCGTGCCCAGCGGCGTGGCCGAAGTGGCCAAGCTGCAGGCCGAGGGTTATGCCTACATAAAGCCCTAGGAAAGCTATCTGCGCAAAACGGCATGATGACAGTGGGTCGGGATCTGCCCCACTGTCATTTTATTCTGTAATGCGGATAAATCGGTTGTGATAGTCCTGCTTTAAAATCATGTCTGCATCCATCAAATTCCCGACGGTAGTATTGCTTGTCATTTTATCCTGCCCGACTCTGGCCGGTTCTCCACTGTTTCAGAGTCTCGAATCGGACGCCTTTGAAACGGTCGATATTCATCGCGAGCAGGGAAAGTGGCTGGTGGTGATGCTGTGGGCATCCGACTGCGAAATTTGCAAAGCCGAGGTCGGAGCCTATAAGCAGTTTCACCAGCGTCACCGGCAAACCACCGCGAGTGTGCTCGGGTTAACCATCGATGGCGCGGCTGGAAAGGAAGATGCGCTCGACTTCGTAAATCAGCACAATCTAAACTTCAGTAATCTGATCGGCGAGCCCGAAGCGGTGATGTCTTACTTCCAGATCCTGACCGGGAGCCCCTGGATCGGGACACCCAGTTTCCTGGTCTTCGGCCCGAATGGCGAATTGATGGCCAAACAGGTCGGCGCGCTGTCCCCCGACCTGATTGATCAGTTCATCGCAGACAATAGCGCGACACCCGGATTATGAAACCTGCCTCGGCTCTCCTGATGCTCATCCTGTGCTTGCTGACGGGCGGCGCTAACTCGGGTGCCGAATATCCCTCGGTGCCGGTTGACCTGACACCGATCCGACTATCGCCACACGCCTACTACGTGCAGGGTGGCACCGGAATCGCGACCGATAACTACGGCTTTATTTCCAACGCCGCCTTCGTCGTCACCAGCGCAGGGGTGATCGTGTTTGATACGCTTGGTACACCCGCGCTTGGCGCGGGCTTATTCAAGGCGATACGCTCGGTCAGCGAGGCACCGATCAGGACGATCTACATCAGTCACTACCACGCCGACCACATGTACGGCACCCAGGCTTTCGCCGACAGTGGCGCCGAGATCGTCGCTTCGGATGGCGCAAAGAGATACCTCGAGGGAGAAGTGGCCGAACAGCGACTAACGGAACGCAGAATCAGCCTGAGCCCCTGGGTTGATGGCAATACTCGCATTATCCAGCCAGACCGTTTCCTGCAGGGTGAAGAGCGGATCACGCTTGGCGGCGTCAATATTCGGGTTGTCGATGTCGGCAGCGCCCACTCCGAGGGCGATCTCATTCTCTATGTCGAGAATGATGGCGTACTTTTTTCAGGCGATATTATTTTCGAGGACCGCATTCCCTTCCTCGGCACCTCGAGCTCGGCTGAATGGCTGGCTCTGTTAGGGCAGATGGAACAGACGAACGTCAGGGCGATCGTCCCGGGACATGGCAAAGCGTCCGCAAACCCGCAGGAAATTGTATCGCTGACGAAAAACTATCTTTCTTTTGTACGTAATGCGATGCAAAAGGCGGTCGATGAGTGGCTGCCCTTCGACGAGGCCTATGAAGCAACCGACTGGGGTGATTTTATTGACTACCCGGCCTTCGCGGAGGCCAATCGGCGCAACGCCTATGGCATCTTTCTGTCGCTAGAACAGGAATCGCTACAATCGCAATAGCCCGGCCTGAACCAGGCCAGGCGAAACCACGCTGGCCCGCTATTGGCATCAACGGCCTTTCCGAACGAGATCCGGTTTGACGGTGGTTTCGAACCATCCGGCGACCTGCTCTGCCTCCAGCGGGCGGCTGATGTAGTAGCCCTGCAGGTGATCGCAATTCATTTCAGCCAGCATCTCGCAGACTGCCAACGTTTCGACACCTTCAGCTACTACCTTCAGGTCGAGCGTATGCGCCAGCTCGATCGTGGCGCGCACGATCAACTGGTCATCCGGATTGGTCGCAATATCACGCACGAAAGACTGGTCGATCTTGATCTTCTCGACCGGCAACTCCTTCAGGTAGGTCAGCGATGCCTGCCCGGTACCAAAATCGTCAATCGATAATGACAGGCCCATGACCCCAAGATGGGAGAGTACTTCGATCACCTTCTCCGGCTCCTGCATAATCTGACCTTCGGTTATCTCGATAACGATCTGGCTGGGCTTCACCTGGTACTGCTGCAGGTAATTCTCGATTCGCTCGGGTAGCCGCCGATCGTGCAGATCAACCATCGACAGATTAATACCAACCGCCACATCCCCCAGCCTGGATTCACTGACGAAGCGGCAGGCAGTTTCGATAATCCAGTTTGTGAGCGATTTGATCAGGTGATTCTGCTCTGCGAGACGAATGGTTTGCTCGATCGAGGCATCATGCCCCTCGGGGTCCTTCCAGCGCAGCAGCGCCTCGAGGTAGACGGTGTGATAACTCTGTAAATCGACCACCGGCTGGTACACCAGCTTCAACTCATCGCGCTCGATCGCACGCCGTAACGACTGAATAATGGTAAATCCCGAAGTATCGGCGTCGTCTTCATCTTCGTGAAAGTATGCAATCGGCCAGTCGCTGTGCTCAGCGGCAACCAGCGCGGTACTGGCATTCTGATAAAGACCGTCAGCGTCGACGGCCTGATCCGGATATATGGCTACGCCGATGAAGGCATTAAGTGCGAACTCACGCTCATACACTCGATATCGCCGGATCAGCGACAGATAAAGCTTTTCCACCAGGTTCTGCAACTGATCGCGTTGCTGTACTTCCAGCAACAGCGCGAACATATTGCGTTCAAACCGCGCCAGGTGATCACTCTCGCGCAGACTTTCGCGCAGTCCTTCCGCAACCTGGCGCAACAACGCATCGACCATGTACTGACCGCGCTGCTGTACGAATTCATCGAACCCCTGCAGATCAATCAGCACCAGGGCATATTTTCGACCACTGCGTTTACCCTCCCGTATCGCCTGCAACAGGCGATCCTCGAAAATAACCCGGTTGTTGAGCCCGGTGACCGGGTCGAGGCGGGCCGTTTTCTGCATCAAATTGAAGTACTCTACCAGCTTGCCAAGCCCCGGCGCGATATCACCTGCAGTCGTCATTCCGATTTTTGGCGGGCCATGAACAGCCAGGCGCATCTTGCCGGCAAGCGCCTGCATCGGTTTCAGCAGAAACAGATGCAACAGCAACAATACCAGCAGCGCCCCGAGGAACAGCACCACGAAGACCACCGCCGCCTGGCGCTTGAATAATTCCCAGAACGACAGGGGCCGGGGTTTAAGATGCAGTTCCCCGTAGATCGCACCCAGCACCCCGATTTCGACATGGATTAATTCATCCTCATTCGCCACGGTGCCGAATTCATTGAATTGAAATCCTTGCGGGGTATCCACAACGCGCTGCAGTTTGCGATCGGTCAGGCTGGTAAATTCATTGAGAAAATCGAAGTAATCCATGCTGACCAGCAGCACAATGGCGTCTCCATCGGCGATAACCGGACCGGCGATTTCGAGCAAAGCCTTGTCGTCGATGCGGCAAGCTGAAATTCGCGGTACCAGGAAGTTGTCGAAATTGGCGCGCAACATCTGATCAGGTTGCAGGCAGCCCGGCTTGCTAGATCTGGATAATGGCAGGCCACGATCATTGAACTGCACCAGGTTAACCGCCCAGATACTCGGATTGCGCTGGTAATAGCCCCACAGGAAAGACTGAAAGTTCTGGTTGTCATCCGGCGACTTCGCCAGCGAGCTGAGCAGGTAATACTGCGATTGCAACCACAACTGCTGATTTTGCTGCAACTGCTGAATCTGCGCCTGCAGATTGTGCTCCAGCGCGCTGCCCGCCTGCTCATTTTGCCGATCGGTGAGCACCAGCAGGGACAACATCCACAACGTAAACATCAACAGCGTTAGACTGCCGACCAGTATTGCGCTGAAAGAAGAAATTGTAAGTTTCACGATTCGCGCACCGGGCTACTCTATGTTCTGTACCTGTTCGCGCATTTGCTCAATCAATACCTTGAGGTCTACGGCCTGCTGGGTAGTTGCACCGTCCTGCGACTTGGAGCCGAGGGTATTCGCCTCGCGATTGAGTTCCTGCATCAGAAAATCGAGCCTGCGACCGACCGCCTCATCCCTGTCGAGCACATTTAAAACTTCCGCGATGTGCGTATCCAGCCGGTCCAGTTCTTCCTCGACATCCAGTTTCTGTGCCAGCATCACCAGCTCCTGCTCGAGCCGGTTTTCGTTCGCTGAATCGCGCCATTGTGCCAGCTTTTCATCCAGCGCAGCGGTCCATTTAGCGCGCAGCGAGGCAACCATTTCGGGCCGGTGTTTGCGCACCTCGGCAACGATATCGCTGACCTGCTGACAGCGGCTGCGGATCATTTCCTCAAGCGCCCTGCCCTCCGCCTCGCGACTTTCCTGCAACTGTTGGAGCGCTGCGTCAAGACAAACCGTCGACAGTTCGAGCAAAGACGAAATATCGCGCTCTCCTTCACTGATGACACCGGGCCAACTGAGGATATCGGAAACCGAAAGCTTGCTACCCTCGTGCACGATATTCAACACCTTCTGCTCGACTTCGCGCAAACTGCGCACGATGTTGTCATTGAGTGTAATTTTGCTCTGTTGTTGCTGGTCAATCTTGTAGCGCAGCGACAGATCGATCTTGCCGCGGGTCAGGTATTGCCCAAGCAATTTACGAATTTCAGGTTCGAGCTGCCGGAATTCATCGGGCAGTTTGATACCGGGTTCCAGATAGCGGTGGTTCACCGAACGCAACTCCCAGGTAATCGCCCCGGCTTCGTTAGCTTGTTGCACCCTGGCGAATGCGGTCATACTTCGTATCACTATCCAGTCTCTCTCTGTTAAGGCCTGTCACCGACAGGTAACCTGCATGATATCTTATTTTTGGCTATCACTATATTAAAGCTGTGCAATAAGCAGGTCGAATCTTGCGGACGCCCTTCGGCCCGATGAGTATAATTGCCGCTCAATTCAAGGAGGCATGCTTATGCGACCCAGTACCCGCTCCGCGGACGAATTAAGATCGATCAAGATTACCCGCAACTATATCAAGCACGCCGAGGGTTCGGTATTGATCGAATGCGGCGACACCCGTGTCATTTGCACGGCCTCGATCGACAACTCGGTCCCGGGCTTTTTACGCGGTAAAGGTAGCGGCTGGGTTACCGCCGAATACGGTATGCTGCCCCGCTCCACCGGCAGCCGCATGCGTCGTGAGGCAAATGTCGGCAAGCAAGGTGGCCGCACCCTCGAAATCCAGCGCCTGATCGGGCGTGCGCTGCGGGCCAGCATCAATACCGCGAAGCTGGGTGAGCGTACCATTACTATCGACTGCGACGTCATCCAGGCCGATGGCGGTACGCGCACCGCGTCCATTACCGGTGCCTGGGTGGCCCTGTCGGACGCAATTCAAAGCCTGATCGACAAAGGTGATCTCAAGCAGAGTCCAATCGAGTGTCAGGTTGCCGCTATTTCAGTCGGCGTCTACCAGGGACAGGCGGTGCTCGATCTGGACTATGCCGAGGATTCGGTTGCCGACACCGATATGAATGTCGTGATGAACAACCAGGGTGGCTTTATCGAAGTCCAGGGCACTGCCGAAGCCGCGGCTTTCAGCGAACTGGAACTTGGTGAAATGCTGGCGCTGGCACGCAGTGGCATCGGTCGCATTTTTGCTCTGCAAACGCAGGCATGAAACAGCTGGTCCTGGCGTCGGGTAATCCCGGCAAACTGCGCGAGCTATCGGCCATACTCGACGATCTCGGTTATCAGCTGCACGCCCAGTCCGAATACGGCGTCAGCGAGGTAGCCGAAACCGGAACCACCTTCGTCGAAAACGCGATAATCAAAGCGCGTCATGCTGCAAGTCATACGGGCCTGCCAGCGCTCGCGGACGATTCCGGTATCGAGGTTGACGCACTCGACGGCGCGCCCGGGGTTTACAGTGCGCGCTTCTCCGGTCCTGCAGCCGACGATGCGGCCAACAACGCCCTGCTGGTGGAAAAGCTGCAGGCAGTACCGGTTGCTGAACGCAGCGCGCGCTATCGCGCGGTAATCGTTTTCATGCGCCACGCAGGAGACCCCTCGCCGCTGATCTGCGAAGGCAGCTGGGAAGGAATGATCCAGCTGCAACCCGCCGGCAAAGGTGGATTCGGCTACGATCCCTATTTTTTCCTGCCCGAACTCGGTTGCACCAGCGCAGAGCTCAGTGCTGCCGAGAAAAACCGCATCAGCCATCGCGGCAAGGCACTCGCAGAGTTGAAAAGGAAGCTCCAGGATCAGCATGTTTAGCAGCAACCCACCGCTGGGCCTTTACATACACCTTCCCTGGTGTGAAAAAAAGTGCCCCTATTGCGATTTCAACTCGCACGAATCCGATAGCATCCCGCAGCAGGCCTACGTCGACGCCCTGCTCGACGACCTGGCACAGGATCTGCCGCTGATCTGGGGGCGTCGCATCGAATCAATCTTTATCGGCGGCGGCACCCCGTCACTGTTTTCCGCTGAGTCCATAGACCGGTTATTTTCGGGGCTGCGTTCGCTGCTCAACTTTGCGCCCGCGATCGAAATCACCATGGAGTCCAATCCTGGTAGCGCCGACGCTGCGAATTACCGGGGATACCGCGAGGCCGGTGTCAATCGTCTCTCCATCGGCATACAAAGCTTCGACAATGAGCGACTGGCATTACTGGGACGCGTACATGATGGGGCACAGGCGCTACAGGCGTTCCAGCTTGCCCGTGATGCGGGCTTTGACAACATCAACCTCGACCTGATGTTCGGCCTGCCGCGGCAGAGCCTCGCCGCAGCAAAGTCCGACCTGGCACAGGCAATCGAGCTCGGTCCCGAACACCTGTCGCACTACCAGTTGACGATCGAACCGAATACCTTGTTTCATCACCGGCAACCGCCAGACATGCCCGATGATGATCTGTCCTTTGCGCAGCAGGAAGCCTGTCAGGCTCAACTGGCCGAGGCCGATTATCGACAATACGAAATTTCAGCTTACAGCCGGCCAAAACGCGAGTCGCGTCATAATCTCAATTACTGGCAATTCGGTGATTATCTCGGTATCGGTGCCGGAGCCCATGGCAAGATCACCCTGGCGGGTGAAGACCGTGTCATCCGCCGCGTACGACTGCGCCATCCCCGCCTTTACCTGGAACAACAGGGAAGCGCGCGCATTGCCAGCGAAACCCAGCTTGATACTGCAGATCTGTGTTTTGAGTTCATGTTAAACGCGCTGCGTCTCAAACAGGGTTTCGATACCCACCTGTTCCACGACAACACCGGATTATCGTTAAACGAGGTGCTTCCCGCTCTGAAACTGGCTCAAGACAAGGGTTTGCTGGAATTCAATGGCGAAAAAATAACGCCGAGCGAACTCGGGTTTTGTCATTTAAACGATCTGCAGGCACTTTTTTTGACGCTTCAACCGACAAAAAACAGGCCGTTTTTCGAATCTAACGCGGAAATTATGCACAACTGAATATTACTCGCAAAAAAGTCAAGATATTTTTCTGAAATTTTTGCAGGCTATTTTTCCCATTATACAAGCTATTGATTTT
>Ga0316187_10005794_pt1 | contig 10667 bp, 2 predicted proteins | sample CroRivburrow1_MG_FD_204927 | JGI IMG/M metagenome (GOLD analysis project Ga0316187, IMG submission 204927) | Coastal sediment microbial communities from Maine, United States - Cross River worm burrow 1 | ecosystem: Environmental > Aquatic > Marine > Coastal > Sediment | place: USA: Maine...
TGAGTGCCGAGGGCAGTATCGATGCCCAGGATGTGTTGACCACAGGGGCAATCACGGTCACGTCGGCCAACGGGAGCGTTGTGTTTCACAAGAACCTGTTTGGCCTAGCCGATGTCAGCGGCGACGCGCAGGGTATCGGTAGTCTGTCGGTAGAGATGGACGGGGGCGGCATCAGCCTGGGTGGCGTGTTAGCGAATAATGGGCCTGTTCGGCTGACAGCGAGCGGAAACGTGACGAATTCAGACGCAGTTGTCTCTCCTGCCGACGGGGCTGTCACCGTAACGGCCGGCGGCAATGCGGATCTGGGGCGCGTGGACGCGGGTCGCGGTGGCGTGACGGTCACCGCTGATGGGGACATCGCGGTGACGGATGTTATGACCTCTGTCGGCGCGATTGAGTTAATCGCCGATCAGAGTCTGGCTGTTGAGGGCGCTATTGCCATAGGCGAGCAAGCTGGGGATGCAGCCGGAAACGGGGTCAGTTTGGAAGCGGGCGTTGATGTGACCATTGACGCCGACGTGTCCACTGAAGGCGGGCCGATTTTGGCGACTGCGAGAGCGGGCAGTATCAGCATGTCGGAGGAGACCGTTCTATTTGCTGGGGACGGTAACATAGGGCTACTAAGTGATGGGGACCTCGTTGTGGAAAACCTCGTCACCTCTGGGAATGTTGGTATGACGTCAACCCATGGGTCGGTCTTCTTGAACCAGGACCTGGGCGGGCTTGATAGTTATGCGCTGGGTAATCTTGCGATTACGTCCGAGCAGGGTGCTGTCTCCTTGCGAGGGTTGCGAACGAATGGCGCTATTGAGGTGAGTGGGTTACGTAACGTTGACGTGAACGGCCCTATCAGCGCGGGCGGGACGGTGGAACTGTCGAGTCTAGGGAGCGCAGCTGCAGGAGCTGTGATCAACTTGAACCACAACATATTTACCCAAGGCGAAACCATTACGTTTACCGGTGAGGTCGTACTGGATCCCAGCTCGGCTGAATTGATCGTCGAAGAAAGCCCAGAGCTTGGGCTACTGTGCGGTGAAGATTGTCCAGTGAGTGACTTTCTATGTGGGCCGAGTCAGTGTTCCGTGGACCTGTGCCCCGAATGCGAGGTTACAACAGATCCCAACATATTATGGCATTTTGACACTGAAGAAGACGAGGTACTTGTTCTAGACTCTCTCGATGAGTTTTTTCGATACGTTAAGAATGATTTTAAGGATCCAAATGGCAACCCGCTCGTCATAGGGCTGAATTCGGCAGAATATGGCACAGAGGAGTGGGTTCAGCGGGCCTCTGCGCTGGAGAGATTTTTTAGAGATCAAAACGGCAACCACACCATAGGAATGGACGACACATTAAAAGATGGTATACAGGAAGCTGATCAGCGGGCCGCTGCGCTGCTTGACTTGTTCAAGTCCCGTCAGGTTACGCTGAGTACGGGTGAGGGTGGCGGAGACATTACCTTTAACAATGCGGTCAGCAGGGAATCATCTCAGGCACTTGAAAACTTCACCCTGGCTTTCGATGACGCGGAAAACCGTCGCCCGGAGTTCGATGGGGTTGTGTTCCCAACGTTTACCCACACGAAGTTGGTAGTCTCGGCCGGCGAGGGCACAGTCACTTTTTCCGGCAATGTTGGGGAACAGAGGCACTTGGAATTAGCGAATTCATTCGACCAGATGTTTGATGGGCCCAATTTCCGTCTGTATGACGGATTTCCCGTCGAAGGTGGTCGCACGAATCTACCGGTGATTGGTTCATTCCTCTTATCAAACAAAACCTAACCCATTGTTTTTTTAGTTAGTTACATTTTGCATTATGCCACTTCCACCAAAGCCAGGCCAAACTTGGCAGCCTTTCTTTGCAGCGCCCTGAGTTGACGGTCTTGGCGGCGGGCCTCAAAGGCTTCAATACCCTGTTCAACATAAGCTTGGCCTTTGGTAAGCATGGCATAGATCAAGCGGGCCAACTGATGGGCAGTGGCTTTAATGGCCTTGGCCGTATCCATCCGGGCCAAGCGTGCCCGGTGGGCTGCACCGATAAAGCTGTCACTGTTGCGCGCATTCGCGGCGGCTTGGCGTAGTGCTTGTCCGGCCCGGTTGAAGACCTTGGGTGTTTTCCCTGGTAGTGGTTTCCCGCCAGAGATGCGCGTAGGCGGAGCCAAGCTGAGCCAGGAACAGAAATGTCCAACGGTAGGGAAACGTGACAGATCCGGTCCAATCTCGCTGGTGATGACCAAGACGGTCTCGATCCCAAGTGTGGGTACAGCGGTCAAATCCACGCCAAGTACGGCATATAACGCTTGATGCAGGGCGGTTTGCTCGGCACGCGTACGCTGCGGGCTGCGTAGAGGCTTGATCGGTGTCGGTGCCTCTTCCTGAGACAGTGTCGGTAGATCAATGAGGGTCTGGCTGATCGCTTGATCGCATTCATGGATCTGCGCAGACTCAAAGTCATAATGGGCTAAAGCCTGAGTCAAGGCGAACAGGTGTTCTTTACGCCAGTTGCCGTAGAGGCTGCGTGCCACCGTCGCTTCATCGGCACGTAGGCGTCGATCCCGCAGCTTGGCCAATTGCTGGGGATCGCGGTCGCCCGCCACAATGCTTCGCAGAATGGCCAAACCCGTTTTGCCGCTCAGGTCACTGACCACGTTGTCCAGTTGCACGTTCATTTGCGTGAGCGCCTTTTGCATGTGCAAGATACAGCGTGCTTGCTCTTGGACCTTGGTGGCACGCTGGCGCACCAGTGAACGCAACGCGCACACCTCGTCGGCTGGTCGAAAGGCGCCGCGTAGCAGCCCGTGACTCATCAGCTGCCAGATCCACTGGCAATCGAGCACGTCGGATTTGCGACCCGAGACTTGGCGTGTTGCCCGTGCGTTGACCAGATGTACCTGGAAACCGCTTGCATCAAGGACTTCATACAAGGGAATCCAGTACACCCCTGTGGCCTCCATGGCAACGACTTCAACGTTCAACGATTTCAGCCAATCCGCCAACGCATACAGATCATCACTAAAGGCACTGAAACAGCGAACCGGTTCGTCGTCTTGGCCCGGATCGACGGCTACCCAGTGTTCTCGGCTGCCTACATCAATACCCGCACAGTGGGGATGAATAATTTCTAACCGCTGCTTCTTGCTCTTGCGTGCCATCGTTTTTGCCCTCATGATTCAGAGTGAGGCGCGCAGGCAGCACGGCGGCCAATGGATTCACTCTCTTATACGAGGTCACGGCTATGCCGTGCCATCAACGACTCCACGCCGATACCGTGCGGGCCACTCTCCTAGACGGGTGCAAGCACACCAGTGGCTGAAAGGCCTTTATCGCCCGCGCGCCTCATTAAGTGTGGCATCCTTGTTTGCTGCGCGACAGCGCAGCGCCACCGGCGGTGTGGGGGCTCCTAGCGATCCCGAGCGCACAAAAAGCGATCTTCGGTGATGAGGTAGAGGTATTCCTGAACGAGGTGACTTTCAGAGGGAATCCCGCAGTTTATAACGAGGTTACTAACAGTGATACCGGGGAAACAAGAAGAACCCTTAGAGGAGACATCACGGCAGATCTCTCGCAATTTGAGATCCAGCTGGATAACACAAGCTTTCGGACTTCGCCCATGACAGCGGTACCCCCTCCTGTTGGAGGGCTCGGACCCACTCCGACGATTTTTTCCACACAGGTGGCAAGCTTCGGGGGTGTAGACTCAAGCATTCCTTTACCCCCCCTCACCTTCTCAATCGGGACTTTCTTCAAATCTCAGCTTGTATGATCCACCGGAGGCTCCGGGGCGTATACCTACGGGACCCGGCACACCGACGGGGCCCGGTACACCGACGGGACCCGGCACACCGACGGGGCCCGGTACACCGACGGGACCCGGCACACCGACGGGGCCCGGTACACCTACAGGGCCTGGTACACCGACGGGTACCGTTTCTGATCCAGAGCGTGGTCTACTCCAGGAAACGATATTGGCCTGGTCTCAGGAACTCGTAGGAGGCCAGGGTGTTGCGCAGGATGCAGACTTAGGCTTCGACCCACTATCCGATGGGGCTGCGCTGGATGTTTTCGGCCAGCGTCACCATGTGGTGGATACGGCGTTTGGTCTGGAAGAGGGGCATGTCGATGGCCGCTACTTTGATCGCGATGTGTTTGGCCGTTTCACGTCAGCTTTACCAAGCCCTGACACCTCCGAGCAGGAAGAAGACGCGGGCGGTGAATAGAATCTTCCAAGAAACAGACATTCTGGCTATTGACATGTTTTATAACCTGTTGCAGATGATCTCCACACTGATCGTAATCTTGTGTGGCGTTTCTCCGGTCATTGCCGCAGAACCAACCACTGATCCACTCTTGCGCGTGGAAACGGTCATGCACACGGGGTTCGTGAAGAACATTGCCGTGGATGGTAGCCACGGTCGCGTGTTGACCGTCTCGGACGACAAGACGGCGCGGGTGTGGGACCTACAGACAGGGCGGTTGCTTCAAACGATGCGGGTTCCTGCAGCGTCCGGGTTTGAAGGCCGACTATACGCTGTCGCTGTTTCCCCGGACGGTGAAACAGCCGCACTCGCGGGTTGGACTGGCTGGGACTGGGATAGCAGTGCATCAATCTATTTGTTTCAAATGAGTTCTGGATTGCTGCTGGACCGAATCGCCGGTCTTCCCAATGTTGTCGACAGTCTTGCCTACTCACATGACGGACACTACCTGGCCGCCGGACTCGCCGAAGGCTACGGCATTCGTATCTATGACACCCGGACGCATGCTCTGGTTGGTGCAGACAGTCGCTATGGCGAGAGAGTGACGGGGCTTGATTTCGACCGGAATGGCCGCCTTGCGGCCGCCGCGCTGGACGGGGCCGTGCGACTGTACGACCGGGATCATCGGCTTGTCAGCAAGAAAGTAACTGCGGAGGGACGGCAACCTAAAGACATCCGTTTTTCGCCGGACGCTCGCGAGTTGGCTGTGGGATTTTTCGACACCCCACGTGTTGTTATTCTGTCAACAGAAGATCTCGCTACCCTTCACTTGCCCGATACGCGAGGATTGACAGATCAGAAGAATCTGCTTGCGGTGGAGTGGTCCGAGTCCGGGGACTATCTCTACGCGGGCGGAGATTACAGCGGAGAAGGAAAGACACCGATATACCGGTGGCATCGGCGCGGGCGTGGCAGCCGAAGAGAAATCCCTGTCGCCACAAGCATGATAGCGGCGATTGAGCGGGCTCCAGAAGGTGCCGTTGCGTATGGCACAGGTGAACCCAGCATAGGTGTCCTGGAAAGAGACGGCAAACGGTGGGTCAACAAACCTGAAATTGCAGACTATCGCGATGACCATTCCTCGTTTCGCGTTTCATACGATGGGGCCACAACATGCTTCTCCTATGTTCGATCTGATATCGACGCAGCGTGCTTTTCAATTACCGCCAAGTCGCTTACCCAGCCCCCCCCACCCGACCAGCCCCTGTTCGAACCGCTGTTGCACAGCGAGGGTGTGTCGATCACCGGTTGGAAAGATCTTTATCTTCCAAAGCTGAATGGGAAAGATCTCGGACTGGTCCCTCTGGAGCTGTCACGTGCCTATGCGATTTCGCATAACCGGCACCACGTGTTACTCGGCACGGAATGGTCATTGCGGCTCTACGACATGGCAGGGAAGCAGCGTTGGATGGTTCCAACTCCAGATGATGTGTGGGTGGTAAATGTCAGTGGAGACAGCCAATGGGCGCTCGCCGGATTGGCAGACGGCTCCATACGTTGGTATCGCATGGAGGACGGCAAGGAAATACTTGCTTTATTTCCTCATGCTAACCGGACAGATTGGATAGCCTGGACACCTGAAGGCTACTACGTTTCATCACCTCATGGCGACAGGTATATTGGTTGGCATGTGAATCGGGGTAAAGACCGTGAGCCGGATTATTTTTGCGCATTGCAGTTTGAACGAGTTTTATATCGACCTGATTACGTTGCAGAGTATTTCGAAGCGCGGGGCGATGAGAGACGCTTGGAAACCGTCGGGTCACGCCCTCAGGTCGGCATGGAACGCCTTCTTCAAATTACTCCACCGAGGATTCGCATTGATGGACCAGCCCTCTACAAGGAGGTGGCACGCGGTGGCGAGGTGATGCTTAAATTCTTCGCAGAGCTGACCAGCGAGCATCCGATGCGTGATTTTGTGGTCTACGTCAACGAGATTCCCGTCGTTCCTTATTCACTGCGACAACTTAAACAGGGTGAGCAAACTGCTTTTGCAAAGGAGCTACGGATTCCACTATTTGCGCGTGAAAATAGAATCAGAGTCGAGGTGGCCAACGGTGTGTCGATGGGGATCGCCGAGATAATGATCGACTCGCCGGAGTTTGTGCGCCGGGCTAAATACGGCGATTTGTACGTGCTTGCGATAGGTGTCAATCGCTTCGATGCATTTCCTGCCAATTCGCAAAATCAACTCCTCTATGCGGCACAGGACGCGGTGGCGTTCGCAGAGCACTTCAGTATGACCGGAAAGACGTATTTCAGAAGAGTCTTTACGAAACTGGTAACAGATTTCTCCCAAGACAGCCCGACAAGGACCGGTATACTGAAGGCACTGGACTTTTTGCAGCAAGCTGATGCGAATGATACCGTGATCCTGTTCTTGGCGTCTCATGGTCTCAGTGACAAAGCCGGTAACTATTATTTGATCCCGAAGGACGCGAGTGCGGCTGATATCAGGGCGCTCTCAAGTGGGCGAGTGGTGACTGCCCCTACCTTAGTGAGCTGGAAAGCGTTTTTTGAGGCCTTGCGCCGGAGTGCCGGTCGGCGACTGGTGGTTGTCGACACGTGCTACGCGCAAAAAATAGAGGGTACGTTTGATTTTCACTCTCTAGCCAAGCGATCGGCGACCTCTTCATTCGCCGTAGTTTCTGCTTCGCAAGGAAACGAGTCTTCCCAGAATTATCCGCCCGGAGAGCATGGGCTATTTACCTACGCCCTGCTTGAAGGTCTCGCCGGTGCGGCGGACCCAGATGGAGATAAATACGTTACGCTCGCCGAACTCTACAAATTCTCTAGCCGTTTCGTTGCGAAGAAGCATAACAAAACGATGGGACCCCAGACACCAGCTCTTGCTGCTCCGAAAGGCCTCGAACGCATGGTTCTGGCCCATCTATGACTCGGGCATTGTCACTAAAATATTTGCGAATAGGCGACGTAGCCTGCGTATTCCACACCAAAACGTAGCCCGACTTTCTTATCGCTTCTTATCCGCGCGTATATACAGCCCAATTCCGATCACTGATTCTGTTTTAATCTTGTGGGTCTCGAATTCGTAATTAAGCTGCCACTGAAAGCTGGGCGAGCTGACGGCAATTTCTATGTTTCATACCCGACTTATTGAGCTAGATCATGGAAATACCCAGCGAATTTTCGTATTAATGGTGTAGCGTATAGCAGGTTTGATCCCGATCGTTTCGAAATGTTCTTAAAGGCATTGCACGATGCGTGATACAAACAAGGAACTGGCACATTCTTCGTAAGGAAAAAGAGCAATGAAAGAAGGTCTTAAGTAAGTGCGAAAGTCAGATTCGCCATTCACAAATTGGTTAGTAAAAACTGCCTCGAAAACGCCATCTGAAGTTTTCGTCAATCTAACTCATAAATGTTTTTCAGCGATGGTTGCCTATACGCAACATCTGACTGCCGGGCTTGTTCTGAGTCTGTCGTGCCTGACCTCCGCCTATGGCCAACCACCGGCAACCAACATCACTTCTACGACGGGTGGTGGTGATCTCGGCACCACCGTCACGCAGATGGATAACGTCCGAGACATCGTTATCACGGGCGGAACACGACCAGGCAATGGCTCGAATCTTTTCCATAGCTTTCAGAATTTCAGTATCGGGGAAGGTGATATTGCGAATTTCCTCAATCACAGTGGCAACGGGCCGGTGACGGAGAATATTTTGAGTCGGGTCACCGGTGGCACATCGTCAGAGATCTACGGGACCATCAAGACGACCGACTTTCAGGGTGCGAACCTTTACTTGATGAATCCGGCGGGGGTGATCTTCGGGCCCAGTGCTAAGCTCGAAGTTGAAGGCTCATTTCATGCTACGACGGCTGACTATCTGCGTTTCGAGGATGGGACACGCTTCAATGCCAATCCAATCCCTCCCGATGAAGTTCTGAGCGTTGCACCGGTCGCGGCTTTCGGGTTTTTGGAAGCAAATCCGGAACAGCTTTCCATCAAAGGTGGCCAGCTCTTAGTGCCCGTAGGTGAGACGCTCAGCATGGTGAGCGGCGACATGGCTATCGGTGAAAGTGCCACTCTCTCAGCCACCGAAGGACAAGTGAATCTTGTGAGCGCCGGCTCGGCGGGCGAGGTGATTCTCCGAGACTCATCAGTAGAAGTCAGCGCTGCGGACGCACTTGGACGCATCAGCCTTTCAAAGGCGAGTATTAAGGGTGGCCGCATTGTTGTCCGGGGGGAAGAACTGGCAATGGTCGATGGAGAAATTCGTGCTGTTTCCCGTGCGATCGCGCCAGATCCCGTAAATGGAGGGGAACCGGGTCCCGCAAGTACGATCCTGATAGAGGCGGAGAAAAGTGTCGCAATCGATGGCGATGCGACTGTCGGGAGTGGTGGAACAGCGGCGACTACGGGAGCAGGAAGTGTCCATATCGAATCAAAGGGCATGGATGTAACCGTACGGGAATCCGATGTCTTCGGAGATTCCATTACTATCGCTGCAGCTCAAGGGAAAGTGACAATTGATGATACTGTTGTCGTGACTGATGTCACCACTGATCCGACAGGATCAGCAGGCCCAATAACTATTCGGTCAAGAGACGTGTTAGTGATCGGGGACCGAACCCGAATTGGTTCAAACGTGGTAGACGGTGAGGCAGCTGGAAGCGTGACTATCATGGGGGCATCGAAGAATGGAACAGTGGAGATAACCGGCGACAATCTCATTGGCGCCTTCTCGGAGGATTCGTCGGGGTCGGCCGGTGTTATTACCATCTCTGCGCAACAAGTCACAATATCAGGCACAGCGGGTAGTTCAGGCAGCTACCCTTACAATGGCCCCCGTATCGTTAGTTCAACTATCAATGGCGGACCAGGCGGTTCCATCAACATTACGGGCACGAGCGTAACAATCAAGGATGGAAGTGAAGTCTCCAGTAAGACTGATGGGAACGACCGGGCGGGAAGCGTGACGATCATGGCGCCACTTGAGAACGGAACGGTACTAATAGCCGGTCGTGTTAAGATCAATGCCAATACAGGAGATACAGGGGCGGGGGGAGAACTGACCATCTCAGGTGGGGACGTGTTGATTACCGAAAATCAGGGCGGTTCTCCGTTTATTACGGCTGAAACTTCCGGGCTCGGCCCCGGGGGGAACGTTTCGATCACGGCTGGAGAATCCATCACTCTCACGGGCGATACCAGGATTACTTCCAGTAGCCAACTGGGAAATCTGGACCCTGACATAGGCGCTGGGACTATTACCCTTACAACGCCCATTCTGTTCATGGCTGGCGGTAGGTTACAGGCAGAAACTGCGAAGTATGGACCTGCAGGTGACATCGTTCTGAACGTAGGGATCTTTGAAGCGAGCGGTGGTACATCAATTACAAGCAGCAGCCGGAATACCAGCATCGATTCCGGCAGAGCCGGAAATATCATCATTAGAGGTGTAAACGGTGAGACTGACCCATTCGATCAATCCCATGTAGTGACACTCGTCGATAGTGCAATAAGAACGGAGTCCTCAGGTGGTGGTGCCGCAGGCAGTGTGAGCATTGTTGGTAGTGAGATCAGTTTGGCCAATACGGAGATCAGTACCGTTGCGAAGGCAACCGGCGCAGGGGGACACATCGCGCTTGAAGCCACTGGTGTAATGATGAAACTTACTGAGACAAACCTCTCGGCTGAGGTCAAGGATGTTCCTATCGAAGCTGTACCTGACACAGGTCTCGCAGATATCACCTTAAAGGCGCCGGCCTTGGCGATGGTCGGTGGCAGTATAAACGCACAGACAACGGGCACGCGCGATGCGGGGGCGATTATCCTGGAGACGGCGAACGCAGAGTTAAGCGGTGCTGAGCTGAAGAGCAGCAGTGAGTCCGGTGCGACAGGGGATGCCGGTCGTGTGATTGTGCGTGGACTTGCGGGCGAGGACTCGACGGCCGATTGGGTGAAGGTCATTGGTGGTGGGTTGAGTACGAGTGCGGTGGCAGGTCAAGGTGGCGACATTGCCGTCACGGCAGGCGAGATTATGCTGCAAGCGGCTGATGTTTCCGCCACGGTCAGTGGGGGAAAGAAACCGGGTGGGGCGATTGAGCTGAGTGCGGGTACGCGGCTCGATATTGTCGGTGGGCACATCACGGCCGAGAGCCGCGGCGATGGGGCGGCGGGTGCAATTGCGTTAGTGGTCGAGAACGGACCACTTGCTGTGAATATCGGCGAGGATGGAGAGCCGTTGTCGGACAGAAGCAGGGCCATCATCTCGACCCGCAGCACAGCGGTGGGTAGCGCCGGAAACATTAGCATTTCCGCCTTGGAGTCGTCGCTGTCGAATACAGAGGTCAGCACCGTTGCGACGGGAACCGGTAGAGGTGGACACATCGTGTTTGAAGCGACTGGTGGAATCATGAAACTGGCTGAGGCGGAAATCTCTGT
>Ga0316187_10005795_pt1 | contig 10666 bp, 10 predicted proteins | sample CroRivburrow1_MG_FD_204927 | JGI IMG/M metagenome (GOLD analysis project Ga0316187, IMG submission 204927) | Coastal sediment microbial communities from Maine, United States - Cross River worm burrow 1 | ecosystem: Environmental > Aquatic > Marine > Coastal > Sediment | place: USA: Maine...
AGGCGCCCCTTGGCCGGAGCCGTCACATCGCTGTCCCTCTGGTCACGGGCCCGACGTTATCACTCGATAAAAGATTAATCAATCGATAACAAACTACCCCACCCTGTCGCGATTGGAAAAGCGTGGGCTGCTCCACTCGCGGCTCGTGCCTTCCGATGCCGGACCGGACCGCAAGTACTACCGCACGACCCCGGAGGGCGAGCTGGAGCGGAAGCGACTGACCGAGGCCTGGCGCCACCTCACCATGAAGCTCGATCTTGTCCTGAAAGCCGACAATACTGAAGGCGGCAGCCATGAACACCCTTGACCGGATCCGCATCGAATGGGCCCTGACCCGCTTCAGCTTCTACCTGGACATACGTTTCATCGCCCGGAAGCGGCGCAAGGAGTTGAAGGGCGAGCTGAGGGCCAACCTGAATGAGGCCCAAGCCGACCAGGGGATGCGGGAGGCCCTGGTCGGCTTGGGAAGCATCTGGGTGCTGGCCGCCCAGTATCGGTCCGAGGGCACCGACCGACCCCGCTGGGCGTTCGGCTTCACCGTGGCCCTCTCCATCTTCGCCGCGGGCACGATCCTCGCCATGCTGGCCGCCCTGAACTGGGCCGACGGCGCCTTGGCCCTGGACTCCGGAGCCATGGTGGAGGGAGGGCTCTTTCCCTTCCCCGGATCGCAGGTGTCGGTTGTCGACTCCGGGTCGGGGCTTTCGGTTGCCTTCGCTCTGGGCTGGCTCCCGCCGGCATTGGCCGCGGTCGGATTCGTCCTGGCGGCGAAACCGTGGCGGATCAGAGCCCGGGTCTCGGGCGCAGCAACCGCAGTCGACGTCTGAGAGTTCGCTGGCAGCAACCACGCCGAAATTCGGTTAGCCACCCGACCTGCCCGTACAATCAGCAGCGTGACCCGTGAGCATCCGACCGATGACGCCTGGACTGAGCTGGCCGCCAAGGAGCTACGAGGCCGTGATCCGGCCGAACTCCAGATGGCTACGCCGGAGGGCATCACTATCAAGCCGCTCTACGGACCGGGCGACCTCGACTCCGTCGAGCATCTGGGTTCGCTGCCCGGCACCGCCCCCTACGTGCGGGGGCCCCGGGCCACGATGTACACCAACCGCCCGTGGACGGTGCGCCAGTACGCCGGTTTCTCCACCGCCGAGGAGTCGAACGCCTTCTACCGGGACAATCTGGCCGCAGGGCAGAAGGGCCTGTCGGTGGCGTTCGACCTGGCCACCCACCGGGGCTATGACTCCGATCACGAGCGGGTCAAGGGCGATGTTGGCAAGGCCGGTGTCGCCATCGATTCCGTCGAGGACATGAAGATCCTCTTCGACGGCATCCCGCTGGATGAGATGACGGTGTCGATGACCATGAACGGGGCCGTGCTTCCCGTCATGGCCTGCTACATCGTGGCCGGTGAGGAGCAGGGTGTTGCCCCCGAAGCCATGGGGGGAACGATCCAGAACGACATCCTCAAAGAGTTCATGGTTCGCAACACCTACATCTACCCGCCCGAGCCGAGCATGCGAATCGTGGCCGACATCATCGCCTTCACCGCTCAGCGGATGCCCAAGTTCAACTCGATCTCGATCTCCGGCTACCACATGCTCGAAGCCGGGGCCTCAGCCGATCAAGAGCTGGCCTTCACCCTGGCCGACGGAGTGGAGTACGTACGGGCCGCCCTCGATCAGGGCCTCGACATCGATGCCTTCGCCCCTCGGCTCAGTTTCTTCTTTGGTATTGGCATGAACTTCTTCATGGAGGTGGCCAAGCTACGGGCCGCCCGGTTGCTGTGGTCGGAACTGATGGCCCAGTTCGATCCGAAGGACCCCCGCTCGTCGATGCTGCGGACCCACTGCCAGACCTCAGGTGTGTCGCTGACCGAGCAGGACCCCCACAACAACATCGTTCGCACCACCATTGAAGGCATGGCGGCAGTGATGGGCGGCACCCAGAGCCTGCACACCAACAGCTTCGACGAGGCCCTCGGCCTGCCAACGGAATTCAGCGCCCGTATCGCCCGCAACACCCAGCTCATCCTGGCCGAGGAGAGCGCCATCACCCAGACCGTCGACCCCCTGGCCGGCAGCTACTACGTCGAGACGCTGACGGCGGAACTGGCCGATCGGGCCCGGACCATCATGGCCGAGGTCGACGAACTGGGAGGCATGACGAAGGCCATTGCCTCCGGCATGCCCAAGCTGCGGATCGAGGAAGCGGCGGCTCGCCGCCAGGCCCGGGTCGACCGTGGCGAGGAGGTCGTGGTCGGGGTCAACAAGTACCAGACCGACAGCCAGACCGAGATCGATGTGCTCGACATCGACAACACCGAGGTTCGCCGTCAACAGCTGGCCCGTCTGGCCACCGTCAAGGCCGAGCGCGATACCCAGGCTTGCGAGGTGGCGCTGAAAGCCCTGACCGAAGCCGCTCGGGGTAGCGACAATCTCCTGGCCGCCTGCATCGCGGCCGCCAGTGCCCGGGCCACCGTTGGTGAGATGTCCGACGCCATGGAGGTGGTTTTCGGACGCTACACCGCAGAAACGCGTACCATCAGCGGTGTGTACGGCTCGGCATACGAGGACGACGAAGATTTCCAGGCCATTGTTGAACGGGTGACCGCCTTCGGGGAGTCCGAAGGACGTCGCCCCAGGATGCTGGTGGTCAAGATGGGTCAGGACGGCCACGATCGCGGGGCCAAGGTCATTGCCACCGCCTTTGCCGACATTGGCTTTGACGTTGACATCGGGCCCCTGTTCCAGACCCCGTCCGAAGCTGCCCGCGACGCGGTCGACAACGACGTGCACATTGTCGGCGTCTCGTCCCAGGCCGCAGGCCACAAGACGCTGGTTCCCGAGCTCATCGCCGAGCTACGCCAGGCCGGAGCCGACAACATCGTTGTCGTCGTCGGCGGCGTGATTCCGCCCCAGGACTACGACGAGCTGAAACAAGCCGGAGTAGGAGGTGTATTCGGACCGGGAACCAACATTCCCGACGCCGCCTCCGAAGTCCTCGACCTGATTCCAAGAGCGTGAAGTCGCCCCTGAGCCCGGAGGCGAAGAAGCTGATCAACGGCGATCGTCGCACGCTGGCCCGATCGATCACGTTGGTCGAGTCGACCAAGCCGACCGACCGCGAGGCAGGCGAGGCCCTGATCGACGAAGTTATGGCCAACACCGGCTCCTCGCTACGGCTTGGTATCACCGGGACCCCCGGGGTTGGCAAGAGCACCTTCATCGACGCCTTTGGCACCCTGCTGATCAAGCTCGGGTTTCGGGTGGCGGTGCTGGCCGTCGACCCATCGAGCAACCGGGCCGGCGGATCCATCCTGGGCGACAAAACCCGTATGGCCACGCTGTCGAACCGACCCGAGGCCTTCATCCGGCCCTCCCCTTCCGGGGGGTTGACCGGTGGGATCGCCCGCCGCACCCGCGATGCCCTGCTGCTGTGCGAGGCGGCGGGCTACGACGTGGTCATCGTCGAGACGATGGGCGTCGGCCAGGCCGAGACGGCGGTGGCCGAGATCTGTGATCTGTTCCTCCTGCTGGTGGCACCGGGCGGGGGCGACGATCTCCAGGGCATCAAGCGGGGAGTCATGGAGCTGGCCGACTTCATTGCCGTCAACAAGGCCGACGGCGAGCTGCTCTCGGCCGCCCGCCATACCGCCTCGGATTACCGTCACGCCCTGCACCTCATCCGACCGAAGTGGCCCAAGACGATCCCGCCGGTCGCCACCTGCTCAGCCCTTACCAACGAGGGCCTCGAGGATCTGTGGGTAACCATCACCGATCTCCACACCCGCCTGAGTGAGGAGGGCCGCATCGTGGCCCTGCGTCGCGACCAGTCCCTGGCTCAACTCGATCGCGAGTTCGAATACCTGATCAGCGAACGAATCACCCGCCTCCCGGCGTTCTCCAAATATCGGGAGAAGGTCGAGCAATCGGTGATCGACTCCTCACGTTCGCCGTCGAGCGCAGCGGCCGAGATGGCCCGTCGCGCGTGGCGGGAACTGGCCTGAGCCTCCGCCCGCCGGGCACAGCACCAGCTTCACCACCAGGCCCCGCCTGGCTTGGGTTGGGCGAAAGGGCTCGACGGGTTGGGCCCGGCTCCCCATTAGCCTTGGCTGGTGACCGCCGTGAACACCGTGAACGCGCCTGATCTGCCACCGTTGCTCGAAAACCGGGCAGGCCCCACCCGTCTTGCGACGCGTCTCGTCAACATCTGGAACTACCGGGAACTCCTGGGCAACCTGGTCCGCAGGGAATTGAAGGTCAAGTACAAAAACAGCATGTTCGGGTTCCTGTGGACGTTGATGAACCCCTTGCTCTATCTGGCCGTGTTCAGCGTGGTCTTCACCCTGTTCCTGCGCAGTGGCGCCCCCCGCTACGGCCTCCTACTGCTCTCGGGGTTACTGGCCTTCAACTTGTTTTCCAACGGCGTGACGGCGGCGACAACCTCGATCACCGGCAATGGTGCGCTGGTGCAGAAGGTCTGGTTCCCGCGCGAGATCCTGCCCATCGCCGCCATCGGAGGCGAACTGGTCACGTTCTTCTTCCAGATCATCATCTTGTTCTTCGGGTTGGCCATCTTTGGTCAGTCACCGGAATGGACGATGTTGTGGCTCCTCATCCCGACCCTCGCCGTCACCCTGCTGATGGCACTGGGAGCCGGGCTGCTGCTGTCGGGCCTCAATGTGCACTACCGCGACGTCCAACACTTCCTCGACCTGGCCCTGCTCACCTGGTTCTGGATGACACCGGTGGTCTACCTGTTCAACCTGGTTGGCCAGCCCTTCATCGACCGTTGGGGTGTTGGGGCCGAACGCTGGGCCATGCTCAACCCGATGACTCCCATCGTCGTCATTTTCCAGCGGGTCATCTACAACCCAACCAACTTCAGCCCGGAGAAGCAGCAGGAGACCTTCTCTCTCATGCTCCAACCAACCAGTTGGTACCTGGAGAACCTTGCCATCTCGGCGGCCTTCGGCTTCTTCCTGCTCTTTACCGGATTGAAGGTCTTTGGTCAACTGGAGCGTAATCTGGGCGAGGTGCTGTGACCGTCGCCGTCCAGATCGAGCACGTCTCAAAACGGTTCCGCAAGCACAGCGAACCGGCCAAGACGCTCAAGGAACGACTGCTCACCCTGCACAAGTCGACCGTCGAGGACTTCCACGCCCTCAACGACATCGACTTTGAGGTCTACGCCGGCGAGACCTTCGGCATCCTCGGCCACAACGGATCGGGCAAGAGCACCCTGCTGAAGTGCATCGCAGGCACCATCCAGCCCTCACAGGGGGTGATCAGGGTCCGGGGTCAGTTGTCGGCCCTGCTGGAGCTGGGTGCAGGTTTCCACCCCGATCTCACCGGTCGGGAGAACATCTTTCTCAACGGCTCGATCCTCGGCTTCTCCCGAACCAAGGTCGAGGAGATCTTCGACGACATCGTTGACTTCTCCGGCCTGGAGGAATTCGTCGACACCCAGGTCAAGCACTACAGCTCCGGCATGTACGCTCGCCTCGGTTTCGCCGTTGCGGTGAACCTGGAACCCGATGTGCTGCTCATCGACGAGGTGTTGGCCGTTGGTGACGAGGCCTTTCAACGCAAGTGCATCGAGCGGGTGCGCGGCTTCCAGCACGACGGCCGCACCATCTGCCTCGTCACCCACTCCCCGGAGATGGTGCGCAACCTCTGCGATCGGGCCCTGGTGCTCGACCACGGCAATCTGCTCCACGTCGGCGATGTTGGCGACGCCGTCACCATCTACCGGCGTTCCCTCGACCCCAACTTCCACGATGGTGACGGGGCAGGCGGCAGCCTGCACGAGGGCCAGTCCTCGTCGGGAGACTCCGAGACCCCGACGCCGGCCACCGCGACCAACGGCGACCCCAACGGTTCAGCCGACTCCGACGAGGAGCGGCAGCGACTCGTTCTCGACCTCATGGGCGACAAGGCTCCGGTGACGATCACCCGAAGCTGGATCGACGGCCCCAGCGACGGCCGCACTGCGTTCCGACCGGGCGACCAGGTCGTGATCGGCATGAGCTTCAAAGCACCCGAAGGGACGATGGTGCGGGCCCGGCTGTCGCTTCACAGCCACGACGGCGTGCACCTGGTCTCGATATCGAGCTGGGACATCCGGGGAGCCGATGTCGGTCCGACCTCAGCCGACAACAACATTGCTCGCTTCGTGCTCGACGATCTGCCACTCCTGGACGGCCACTACCTGGTGACGCTGATCCTCCAGAGTCCCGAGGAGACCATGGAATACGACCGCCGGGAGCAACAGCTCAGCTTCGACGTCCACAGTGGCCAACCGGTCCATGGTCGCGTCGTCATGGACATCGCCCTGGAGACAACCACCGATTCTGAAGTCCCGACGGCCGACGAAGCCCCCGACGCAGCCATGCCGTCACCGTCAACGTCCGGGTCACCGTCGATCGCCACCTGAGAACCACCGACTACCGGGCGCTCCATCGCCGCGTTCCGGCAACGGCAACCGCAACCGCAACCGCAACCGCAACCGCAACCGCAACCGCAACATGGGAGTTTCCGTCGGTGTGGGTGCGGAACGGGTTGATTCGGCTAGCTTCTCGGTGGGGCATCAAGATTCTGGGCCCAGTTGACGATGAGCCTTCTGGGCAACGGGCAACGCGACTTCAGACCCCGGCTCCTCGGAGTCGGCGGCGGGATCGGACGAGACGGTGGCGACCAACAGTCCCGGTCTTCCCTCCCCCTCGACGGTGGCTGACCGAAGCACAGGCCCGGCTGCAGGTTCAGGCTCGGCCACGGCCACGCCGGCAACCGGCATCCCGTCGACTGGCACTCCGTCAACTGGCACCCCGACCGCAGGTAACCCAACTGGTGGCACACCGTCGCCTGGCACGCCAACCGTAGGCAACCCCGTTGGTGGTACACCATCGACTGGCACGCCAACGACGGCGGCCCATCTGGGGCAGCTACCCGTCCTGGCCGGGAGCCTTCGGCCAGGACGAGGACAAAATGACGCAGGCTCAGGCCAACCGCGTGATGGAGCTCAAGGCCGTGGCAGGTGAGACCGACCGGTTCCACACCTTGGGCTGGGCCTCGGATCATTCAATCTCCAACAACCGGAGATACTACCTTTCGAGCCGGAGTTACGGGTACGCCAACACGGCGTGCAACTTTGAGTTGGTGACGAGTCTGGCCGAGGGAATCGTCACCAGGATGACCAAGCACGCCCGTTGGAACGACGTCAACTACGATGTGCTCCAGGCCCAGTGGTGCCTCTCCGGTTCATTCCGCCGGCGACGGCTTGAGCTGGAACCAGGGCAGCACCGGGCTGGCCGATGTGGTGGCGTTCCGGACCCTGGATGTTGTGGGGCAGAGCGACGCCAATCTGGCCCGCATCGTCACAGGTGACAGTAAGTTCGACCTGTGGGACGAGGTCTGGTTCGACCTTCGAGGCGGGGCCCGGGCCCTCTGGTTGAAGAACGGAATGCAGCTCTCCACCCGCGACTTCCGGCCCCAAAATCTCACCTTCGGTGGCGCTGTCTGCGACTACGTCAAGGGCAAGTAGTCGTCGTCACCGGGGTTTGACCCCGTGACCCCACCGCTCCCAGCGTCGGCCCCCCGGGGCCGGTGGGATCAGCGTTCGGGTGGTCGAGGGGTGTCGGGATTGTTGCGTTCGTTGCCTGCGACGCGGGCCTCGAGGTCGGCCACGGCCTCAACGGTGGCCCGCTGCAACGATTCGAGCTGCGCGGCGATCGGGTCGACCTCCCAGTTGATCACCCGGCGGATCAAGCGCTTGATCTGGCTCACACCAGGGCGGGTCGACACCGCACGGGGCCGTTCCAGCCGACCGATCGACAGCAACGGATCAACGGCCTGGGCCGATGAATCTCGTCGAGCGGAGCGCTCATCGAGAGCCCGGGCTCGGGCCCTGGCCCTGATCTGGGCCTCGACCCCTTCCCGCTCGGGCAACTCGACACTGACCTCCCAGGACGACCCCGACTCAGCCTCGGCCGGGCCGGCATTTGCGCCCGGCGCGGGGACGCGGTCGGCGAGACGGCTCAACGTGGTCTGGGCCCGTTCCTTGATGGCCTGAACGAGGCTCTCGTCGTCGTCGAAGAACAGGGTTCCGGCCGGAGCTTGATCGCCCATGCCACCGACATCGGCGGCCACGATCGGCCGCTGATAAAGCTTGGCCCGCTCCATCACACTCGACGACCAGATCTCCCGATAAGGCAGAACAACGGTGTCGGCGGCGACGATCCAACGGTCGAACTCTTCGTCGCTGACGTATTTGTCGTGCAGCACCGCTTCCGGGGTCGCCCGACACAGCTGATCCAGCCTGCGGGCGTGCGCGGTGAGGTCGGGGTGGTTGACCCGCACCGAACCGACGACATGCAATGAAGCCTGGCGGCCCAGCCCGGCCCGACCGAAGGCCTCAATGGCCCGGTCGAAGCCTTTGTGTTCCTGGAGGAAACCGATGGCCAGGAACACGTGCTGGTCCTGGTCAAGTCCCAGCTCGGTCCGGGCCTCGGCCCGGCTCATGGTGGTGGCCATGGTGAAGTTCTGGCCGTGCTCCACCAGTTCGATGGTTGACGGGTCCAGACCAAGCGCCTGGGACAGGTTGGTGATCTCGGGGCGAGTGTGCACGGTGACCCTGGCTGCGGCCCGCAACGCCCGGGCAGCCGCCAGCCGCTCGGCAGGATTGCGGCGCAACGGTCCGAACTCGATCTCGTGCAGACGGATCTCCAGGTTGGTTCGATACGACAGCGCCTCGATGCCGCCCCACACCGCAACCCGCTCCGCCGGGCCATGACAGCCACCGAAGAACATCTCGGGTGAGAACTGCACGATGATCGATCGATATCGGCCTGCCCGTTTCACCAGGGCCAAAATTCCCCGCAATCCGCCGAGGGTGAGGTGTTGGTGCGCAGCCGACGGGAGCGGCGACAGAACCTCGACATCATCGCCTTTGGCCCGCATCCGCTTCACCTCCTGCACCGCATAGGCACCAATGCCGTCCCGGTAGGGCGGGTAGGGGGTCACCATCAACGTCGTCATCGTGTGTCCTCCTCAGACCGCGGTCGACGGGGCCGTGGCAGGCGCCGGTACCGGCAGCCAGCGGTCAAGGGTGTCCTCCATGCGATCGAGCACGTCGGCCCATTTGAAGCCATCGGCAACATATCGACGACCGGGGATGGCCAGGTTGTCGACCGCCCGAGGCTCGTCGGCCACGAACCGCAATGCCTCGACCAGCTCGGCCCGCCCCTGGTAGAGCAGTCCCGCTCCTGAACGCTCGATGTGGTGGCGGACCACGTCGCTGGCCCCGTTGGCCACCACCGCGGTGCCGGCGGCCATGGCCTCCAACACCGTGCGGGAGAAGCTCTCCATGGCGCTGGGCTGCACGTAGGCCACGGCGGCGGCCATGGCATTGTCGCGCTGCGAGGATGAAAGAAAACCGGCATCGACCACGCGATCACTCAGCTCAGGGGGGACATCGAGTTCGCCGACGCCCGAGGTCACCAACAGCAGATCGGTGGGATGGGTCGTCACCAGCTCAGCAAAGGCGGCCAGGAGTTCGTGCCAGCCTTTGCCCCACTCCCGTCGTCCTGCGTAGTAGAGGAAGGGAGCCTTGATGCCGAACTCGGCCCGGAACCGCTCGGGTTCATGGTTCGTGGGTGCTTCGATACCGGCCCCGACAACGGCCTGGCGCTTCGGCAGGTCGAACAGCCGCCGACCGAGGTCGGCCTCCGGCTCAGTCAGGAACCAGATCCCCCGGGCTCCTTCGAGCAGTGGGGCGAAGATGTCGAGGCGTGCGGTCGGCTCATCGTGCAGACAGGGCATGATGATGCTCTTGCCCGGCACGATCTGACCAACGGCGTAGGTAGTCCAGAACATGTAGGGGGCGAAGATCAAGGCCCGGTAGCTCCGGCCATGATCAAGCACATGGTGCCAGAGATCACTGACCCGCAGGCTGTCGTTCATCCACAACTGCTGATCGGCGACGTCAACCTGCTCTCCAGCCAGGATGCGATCGCCGATTCGGCGCCGGTGCACGCCGCTGGTGTCGGTCGAGGTGGGAAAGCGACGAACGACGACGTCGTGGTCGATCGTTTCGACCCCCGATGGCACCGCGTTGGCCCAGGTGAAGTGGTCGGTGGCGCAGGTGGTCAGGATCTCGACCCGGTGACCACGAAGAGCCAGTCCTGCTGCAGCCTCGGCCATCACCGCCTCGGCTCCCCCGACAACCCCGGGGCCATGACGGGGTGACACGAAGGCAATGGCGCCCTCGGCGGGGACCGAATCAGCCGATGAATGGCTCATAGGGAACCGACCCCTCGGGCCGTGCCGTAGTTCTGCTGGAACCAGGCGTAGGTGCCGACGATGCCATCCCTCAACTCCACGGAGTGTTTCCAGCCCAGGTCGTGCAAGCGTGACACATCCAGCACCTTGCGGGGGATGCCATCGGGCTTGCTTGGATCGAACTGAAGGTCCGCCCGGGGGTGGACGACGTCGCGAACGAGGGTTGCCAGCTCGGCAATGGTCTGGTCGATCCCGGTTCCCACGTTGATATGGGTCGCCGACTCGTAGTTGTCCATGAGGAAGAGACAGGCGTCGGCCAGATCGTCGACGTGGAGAAACTCGCGTCGGGGGGTGCCGGTACCCCACACCTCCACCTCGTTCCGGCCCTT
>Ga0316187_10005796_pt1 | contig 10665 bp, 8 predicted proteins | sample CroRivburrow1_MG_FD_204927 | JGI IMG/M metagenome (GOLD analysis project Ga0316187, IMG submission 204927) | Coastal sediment microbial communities from Maine, United States - Cross River worm burrow 1 | ecosystem: Environmental > Aquatic > Marine > Coastal > Sediment | place: USA: Maine...
CGCAGTGGCGATGGCCAGCAATTCGTCGAACCTGGCGCGGAAAGCAGCGGTGATCTGTTCCGGGTCGGGCACGAGCCCGGCGTCCGTGATCACGCCGACGCTCACTTTGCCGTCATAGCTGAAGATGCTGACCCCAAGGCCCAGGTGTCCCGCTTGTGGAACCCAGCCCATGATGTTTTCAATCTTGCCGCCGGCAATGTAGAGCGCCTGACCTGGTCCGCGTACGTTGGTCACGACCGCGGTGGCGCGGGACCCGAAGATATTCAGGCCCTGCTCCTCGACCTGTCGGGGCGTCACGCCAAAGATGTTGAGCAAGCTATAGAATGTGACCGCCTCAATCGACTGCTTGATGGCATCCATGCGCTTCTTGGTCTCGAGGAGCCGTTCGACCGGGTCGGCAATGCTCAACGGGAGAGCCAAAAAAACGAGGCCAAAGCTGTTGCCAAGCTCAATTCCCCGTTGAGGCGCGCGTAGGTCAACCGGAATCACGGCCCGGATCTCGAGATCGCTCACATCGGCTTTGCGCGCGATGAGATAGTCGCGCAATCCGCCGGCCACCGCGCTCAGCATGACGTCGTTGACCTTCGTACCCAATGCTTTGGTGACGGTCTTGACGTCAACCAAAGGAACGTTGTTGGACCAGGCCACGCGCTTTTGCACACCGAGAGGACCTTTGAACGGCGTCTCAGCATCGGGCTTCATCAGCAGCACGCGTCCCACAATGCTCGCCGCTTCGGCCGCAGCGCCCGCGCCCTCCACGATACGTGAGGGGTGGCGTAGGCTTTCGCTGCCTTCGTGCGCCAGGTAGCGGATTGCGTTTCCGATGGTGCGCACGGGCCTGAACGCAGTCGAAACGAAATCATGCCGTTTCGGCGCTTCCGTTGCAGGCTCTTCAACTTCGCCGATGGGCGCATCACGCGCGATGTCCATGAGTCGATACAGGACCGCGTTCATGGCCGTGCCATCGCCGATGCAATGATGGAGACGCAAGACCATGGCCGCGCCGCCCGCAACGTTCTCCACCAGATGGATGTTCCACAGTGGCTTGGAAAAATCGAGCGGCGTGCTGGCCAGATCGCTGATGAGGCGCTGGAGCTCCGCCATGTCGCCCGGTGCCGGCAGGGCAACGCGATGGATGTGCGCATCCAGATCGAAGTTGGGATCGACCTCCCAGTGGGGCGTGCCCACCGGTAGGACCGATTCCACCACGCGCATGGTGAACCGATCCAGGGTGAGCAGGCGAACCTCCAATGTCTTGCGGAAGCGTTCGAAGTCGAGCGGCTTATCGAGCAGCGAGACGCCCGTGATCATCATCAGATTGGTCGGGTCATCCATGTGCAACCAAGCCGAATCGACGGGCGACATCTGCTTTGTCTTGGTCGTCATAGGTGCACCTTCATCCACGCGGGCGGTCGCCGTCAACCTCGGTCACGGACCCTTCTTCGAGCGAACGGAGCTCTCCGTTCAGGACGTCCACCTCGGTCAGCCGTCCTCGGCCGTTGCGGGTTTGCGCGCGCCCGTGGCGCGCGTCGAAGGCGCGCGTTCGCCTCGCGGGCGGTATCAAGAGTGGTGAGGCCGCGCGGCCTGTGGTTCTTGGCGTGCTGAAGCAGCCTCGAGGCCCACTAGTTGGCGACTGTGTTCGTAGAGGCGTTGTGCCATCTCGTCGTCGTTGGCGTGGGGATTTGGGGATTCGAGTGGCCAGCCGCCCGCGTTCTTGGCTTTGTCGCGATACGTGCCGGTCTGGCTGTAGTAGGCGCCCGGGTGGTCTTCGACGTCGGAAGCCAGCGCGGCGTACAGGGAGGTTTGGGCTCCCTCCCACGGCTCGACCATGCCCATCATGCCCAGGAACGGTCGCATCACGTAGTCTTGCATCCACGCCGGCATCGTGTGACGCATAAGCTGCGTCCTGACCCACCCCGGATGAACACTCACCGCGGTGACTCCGGTTCCCTCGAGACGCTTCGCGAGGTTCTTGGCGTGCAGAACGTTCGCCAACTTGGACTGCGCGTAGGAGACCCAGCCTTCGTACTCGCGATTGTCGAAATGGAGATCGTCGAGATCGATTACGCCTTCACGGCCCATCGCCTTGTCGTGGTAGCAGCTTGAAACCGCGACCACGCGCGCAGGCGCGCTCTTCTTCAGGGTGTCGAGGAGGAGCTCCGTCAGGAGAAAATGCCCGAGATGGTTGACGCCGATCTGGGTCTCGAATCCATCCACCGTTTTCCCTTCAGGCGTATTCATCACACCCGCGTTGTTGATCAAGAGATGAAGGGAATCGTGATCACCAAGATACCCAGCGACGAAGGAGCGCACGGAGCTCAGGTCACCCAGATCGAGCCTCCGCACCTCGAGATCGGCGTTCGGGACTTCGGCGCGAATCTCGTCAGCCCGCGCCCTACCCTCCGCCTCGTTTCGGCACGCGAGCGTCACCGACGCCCCCTGCTTCGCAAGCTGTTTCGCGGTGACAAAACCGATGCCGGAGTTGGCGCCAGTCACAATCACACGGCGCCCATGGAGACCTTGGCTCAGGACTTCGGGGGGACACATCAGAGGTTTCGGCATGCCGTGCTTCTAGCGACGAGGCATCTGGGGTCAATGGGCCTTGATTCTTGGATCGGAGCGCCTCTCGCAACATAGCGTCTCGGCTTCGGCAGCAATTCCGACGGACCTATTCCGCCTCGCCCGATGCGCGGGTGCGTCCGGACCTCCCGCCTAGGACCGGATGCGCGGCTCCGACAGAGCATTGGGGGGTGTCGCGCACAAGCTCGGGGTTCAACTCCACCACGAAGGCGGCCGCCCGCAGCCTCGCGGCGGCCTTATCGACTCTCTGATGCGGCCCATTCACAGGTCAACCTCGGTGGGGTTGCTGAGTTCCGAGATGCAAATTCTGCCCGCCGAGGTCCGGGATTCCCCAAGAGAGGTTCGATCGGTGCCGGGTTCTGTGCCGGGTTGGAACCGGTCTTCCCTGGATCGTGCGCGCAACGCGGCTTCGGTCGAGTCGGCTCGCGGGCTCACGTACAGCGACCTGCCATCTCGGTCGGCGTTTCAATCGACTATCAGCTAGACCATTTCCAGGTGAGTAGTCCGTTTGATAGGTTCTCGGTCTGATGAGAGCAGCGAAAGCAGGCCCCGAGGGATCGATGCGTGGTGCAGCACGCAACAAGATGAAGTCTTCGAGCATCCGAGCGTGGGCCGTTGGCCTGGAGATCGCCTTTCTCATGGGGGTCTTCCTCATGGCCTGGGTGACACTCCAACGAGTCGAACAGCGAGTTCGTGAAGATGCTGGGCAAGTGCTCCAGGCCGTGCTCGAGACGTCGCACGAATCGCTGCTCTTCTGGGTGCACGACCGCGAAAATTTGGTCGCTCAGTTGGCTGCCGATCCAGAGCTCGTGTCACTGGTCTCCGCTCAGCTCGCCCAGGGGCGCTCGAAGGATTCGCTCGCGAGCAACAGCGCTTTGGTGAGTCTACGCCGCATTTTCGAGCGGCACTCACAGCGCTACCAAAGCACCGGCTTCTTCGTGATCGCCACCGATGGAACCAGCCTCGCCGCCGTCGGCGACGACAGTCTCGGGATGCCAAATCAACTGTGGGAACAGCGGCGTCACCTCATGCAACAGGCGGTTACTGGCAAGCCCGTCTTCGTGCCACCCGTTCGCTTGCAGGGCCCCGAGGGCGGCACAGCAGTCGAAGATCCGGCGCTCTACTTCGCGGCCCCCGTCATAGACGGCGAGGAAAGGACCATCGCCATTGTCGCGGTGCAATACTCGCCGACAGGCCTCACGCGCATCCTGGAGATTGCTCGTATATCGAAGACGGGTGAGACCTACGCTTTCGACGCGCAAGGGCGGATGCTGACAACGAGTCGCTTCGAGGACTCGTTGCGCGTCGCTGGGACACTCGAGGCAGGGCAGAACTCAATTCTGTCGTTGTCGATGACCGACCCCACAACCGGAGAGCTGACCGTACCGGTGCAGCGAGCAAAGGCCGGTCGTGGCGTCGACGTGGACGGGTATCGCGACTATCGAGGCATTCGTGTGCTCGGGGCGTGGATGTGGATCCGGGATCATGGTTTCGGACTCACGGCCGAGATTGACGAAGGCGAGGCACTGGCCCCCTACGAGTCTACACGCCGCATCGTCATCGCAGTGCTCGCGGCTACTGCCTGCTTGGCGCTGCTGCTCACGGTCGCGGTGCTCCGGGTTGAGCGCAGACGTTTTCTCGAGGTTCGCGACCGTGAAGAGCGCCTTCGGGCGATCCTCGACACCGCAGCAGATGGCATTGTAACCTTCGACGATGAGGGCACGATCGATGCCACCAATCCCGCGCTAAACCGGATGTTTGGCTACCGGAGAGGCGAGCTGATTGGCCTTGGCACCGGCGTTCTTCTTGCAAGCGCTGATTCCCAAATGCAGGGCCCGAGAATCCTCCAGCTACCCGGTGACGGCAAGTCCGGTGAGATTAGCCCCGAGCTTCTTGGTCGTCGAAAGGATGGCACGACCTTCGAGTTCGAAGTCAGGGTCGGTGAATCGGTTGCAGACAACAAGCGACAGTACACCGCGATTCTGCGCGATGTCACGGAGAGAAGAGCCCTCGAGGCGAGGCTTCTGAAGTCACAGATGCTAGAGGCGGTTGGCCGGCTGGCCGCCGGAGTGGCCCACGACTTCAACAATCTATTGATGGGGATCAGCGGATGCGCACAAATCGCCAGCAAACGGATTCAGTCCGATGCACCGCGCCCCTACCTCGATAACATCCGACAGTCGGCAGAGAGCGGCGCGGCGATGACACGCCAGCTCGTGGCGATGACGCGCAAAGTTGGTACCGGTCAGAAGGAGCAAAGCGCCCTCGATCGAGTCGTGGATCGTCTGGAAGAGATGCTGAAGCGCCTGATCGGACAGGATGTCCCGCTATCGACGGTGTTGAGCGCGGAGCGCGGGATCCCCGCTTGCGCGAGAGGTCAGATCGAGCAGATCGTCATCAACCTAGTTGTGAACGCGCGGGATGCGATGCCCGGCGGCGGAGAGATCAAGATTGCCACGTGGGCGACAGACATTTCTGCAGAGTCTGAGCTCCGACACGGTCTCGCCCCAGGCCGCTACCTGGTCCTGTCGGTGACGGATACCGGGACTGGAATGAACGCGGACACGAAGGCGCGCATCTTCGAGCCGTTCTTCACGACGAAGCCGGTTGGCAAAGGGACCGGACTCGGCCTGAGCACAGTCTTCGAAATCGTTAAGGACGCTGGTGGCACCATCGAACTCGACACCGAGGAGGGCAAGGGCACCGAGTTCCGTGTCTTTTTGCCGTGGGCCGGCGCGGAAAGAGCGGACGATGTGGGCGCCCCTTCTGCAGAGCAACAACTGAGCGGCACGGCACTCCTGGTTGAAGACGACACCACGGTGCGCATGACGGTTCGAGACTACCTGCAAGATCTCGGATTTCGCGTCGTCGAGGCCAAGGACTGCGACGAAGCCGTGGACGTTGCTAGTTCCGAATCCCTCGATCTGCTTGTGACCGACATCATCTTGCCGGGTGGCGATGGCACGCTGGTGGCTGAGGAAGTGCGCGCCAGACAGGGCTCCCTCCCAGTTCTGATGATGTCGGCACATCCGGCCGACTATCTGGCGGAGACAGGGCGAATCGCACAAGGGACTCCTCTCCTGCAGAAACCGTTCGCAGCGGAGCGGCTTCGCGAGGCTATCGAGGTCTTGATGATCGAACCGAGCGCCGAAGCGCACGCCACCCACAGGCCGGCTTCGCCCGAAGCGTCGACCGCATCGGTTTGCGTCCTTCTCATCGAGGACCACGACAGCGCCCGTATGGCGACGAGTGAGCTACTGGGCGAAGAGGGCATCACCGTAATCGCCGCAGGCACTGCGGCAGAGGCGCTCGCGGCCTATGTTGAGTCCGCAAGCACAATCGACGTGGTGGTGACAGACATTGGACTCCCCGACATGGCAATCGATGATCTCATCGGTGAGCTCGACCGAATACGGCCAATTCCCAGCACTGTGTACATCTCAGGTCTATCGGAAGATGATCTACAGATCCAAAAGATCCTCCGAAACGAGAACGCAACCTACTTGAGAAAACCGCTCGATTTCGATGCCTTGGCGAGGGCCATTCGCAAGTGCGCCAGTGGCACCACGGCCGCTGCAGAACAAGCCGCCCAACCGCAATGACGTCGAGTTTCGTTGCACCGTGCGTTTGTACTCGTGCGGCGCGCTGCACTCGTACAGCCGCAAGCGAATCCCTCCGCGTCCGAGGACCAGCGCGGCGAACCACGTCCAGGCGGCACGATGTGTGCGACGTGGGTGCATTTGAGGTGCAACCAACGACCCCCCGGTACCCCCTGTTTCCCCTTTGCGAACACGGACACACTACGACCGGCAGCGAGCACCACGCTCTGTTACGGAACCTGTGAAAACGCACGAGGTGGGCTTGCAGTCACTTTCCCGTCGGACACTTCGGACAGCACTGAGCGACCTTCTCCAACTCCCTAATCAGCTCTTCGATGCGCTCCAACGGACAACATTGGTCAACAGGCACCCTAAGCTCTTGAAAGCATTGAGTGCACCTTGGGTTTCGTAAACCGTAGGTCATCAGTTCGATTCTGATCGGTGGCTCCAGTGATGACGGGGGAAGTCGACGGCGATGCGCCTCGCTTCTCGTGCTGGTACACTTTCCCCGCCCTGTTCTCCTATTTTAGAAGTTTCAGAAGTTCGTGCGCGGCTTCCTCGGACGAGGCGGGGTTCTGGCCGGTGATCAATTGGCCATCCACAACCACATGCGATCCCCAGTCAGCCCCTTTTTCGTAAATGCCACCGTTGGACTCGAGCATATCTTCCACAAGGAAAGGCACGACATCGGTGAGCCCGACGGCGGCTTCTTCGGTATTGGTGAAGCCCGTGACGCGACGACCCGACACAAGCGGCTTGCCGTCGGTGCCTTGCGTGTGGCGAAACACGGCCGGTGCATGGCAGACGGCCCCGACGGGGCGGTCGTCGGCTACGAAGGCCTCGATCAGTCGCTTGCTGTCAGCGTCATTTGCGAGATCCCAGAGGGGACCGTGCCCGCCGGGATAGAAGATTGCATCGTATCCGTCGTCCATAACTTCGGACAGCTTCTGCGTTGCTGCCAAGGCCTTCTGCGCATCGGCGTCTTTTTTGAAACGGCGAGTTGCATCGGTCTGGGCGTCGTCCGCGTCACTTTTGGGGTCAAGCGGTGGCTGGCCGCCTTTCGGCGAGGCAAGGGTGACTTCGGCGCCTGCGTCACGAAGGACGTAGTACGGGGCTGCGAATTCCTCGAGCCAAAAGCCGGTCTTTTCTCCGGTGTCACCAAGATCTTCGTGCGACGTCAGCACCATGAGAATTTTCATATGATCTCTCCTCGAGTTTGATTGTTCTGGAGTGCCAACGCGGTGGTCCCGCTGATCGGTCGAAGACTCCACAGAGCTGCGCGACAATTCGACTTTCTAGTCAAAGTCGCTCAGATCTTCCACTCATTACAATCTCGGACCCAGCGGCCGAGATCTGAGGTGGCCGCGCTGCCTGCTGTTTTCACCTTGTTCTTGGTTTCTATCGCTGGGCGGTTGGCTACACTCCGTCAGTGAACTCGTAGGGGGGTCGGTATGGGAAAGCCAGTTTGTGTGGTCGTCGGGATCGGTCCGAAAAATGGGCGGGCGTTTGCTGTTCGCTTCGCCAATGAAGGCTACGCCGTTGCGTTGCTGTCTCGCAGCACCGGCTACTCGAGCGGCATTGCAGAAGAGATCGGCGGCAACGCTTACGCGTGCGACGTCACTGATCCTGCTGCGATCAAGAGTGCGTTCGCCAAAGTGCGCAACGACCTTGGCGACGTCGATGTGCTTCTCTACAACGTTGGTACGGGGCAGTTCGGCAGATTCGACGACGTTCCGGATGAGGATTTCGAAAAGGGTTGGCAGGTCAATGTCCGCGGGCTCCTTCAGAGCACTCGCGAGGTGGTCGGGCCCATGCAACAGAGCGGAAGTGGCGCCATCATCATCACTGGCGCCACTGCATCGCTTCGGGGAAAACCGTTCACCGCTGCCTTCGCCTCCGCGAAAGCCGCCCAACGCAGCTTGGCTCAATCGTTCGCGCGCCAGCTAGGGCCCGAAGGGATCCACGTGGCACTGGTGATCGTCGACGGCGGCATTGGCACCGATGAACAGACCGGCGACCAAGGCATTCACTTGAGACCCAGCGATATCGCCGAGACCGTGTACCACCTCGCGACGCAGCCAAAGTCGGCATGGTCGTTCGAGGTGGACGTTCGGCCGTTCAAAGAAATCTGGTAAGCGAATCGGGGAGCGGGTGAATGGATTCGAACCCTCGGCTTCGCCTGCATACTGCGCCCGTACTCTTGCTCCTACAGCTCCGGAATTGCGCAGAACCTCATATCAGTTAACTTTGCCAGACTGTGAGAGAGTGTTTGAGTTGAATGTCAACCCAGCGGTCGTCGCCGATGCTCTGGTGCGTGGATGCGACGCCCTTTGGCGAGGCGCGTCTCGCCCCGAGGTGCAAACCCGATGAGCCTTGTTCCTGAAAACTTTCGAGCTGACCCGGCCCACAGCGCGGTGCTGCTGGTTGACCTTCAGGTCGATTTCCTCCGCGACGAGGGGCGTCTGCCCGTCCCCCAGAGCTTCGTGCCGCCACTTCTGGAGTGCGCCGAGGCGGTGGTGACCGAAGCGCGCCAGGCCGGGGTGCCGGTCGTACACATCGTCAATGCCTTTCCACGCTGGAGCGTAGGCAACCTCTTCCGAAAGTTCGCGGCGATCCAGGGTTCCCCGGGGGCTGCCATCGACGATCGCGTGCCCCGAGGCGACGACGAGCCCGTCTTCACCAAGGCCCGCTCGGACGCCTTCTCTAATGCGCAGCTCGAGTCTTGGATTCACCAGCACGCGATCGAACGGCTGCTCGTGCTGGGTGTCTACGCCGATGCTTGCGTCCGCCGCACCGCCGAAGGGGCTCTTCGTCGTGGGATCGCGGTCACCGTCCCGCGCGTCGGCGTTGCCTCTCGGAGCACGGCCGCCGTCGACCGAGGCCTACGCGCCATCAGGCGTGCCGGAGGGACCACGCAATGACCGCGCTGGTATCGGATACCGTCATCGCCGGGGCGCTCTCTAAGCCCATCGGGCTCATGTTGAGGGCCCAATTGCGCGGTACTAGATGTTATGTCGCGTGACTCACAGCGCAGATGAGGCGTTCGTTCTTCCTATGCTCATACTCTCTGACAGCGCCTCTGAGAATGCGCGGCCTGCGATGGCAGTCATTGCTCCGTCGGACACTTCGGACAGTACCGCGCAAGCTTCTCCAGCTCCCCGATCAGCAGCTCAATGCGTTCCAACGGACAACATTGGTCAACAGGCACCCTAACCTCTTGAAAGCATTGAGTGCACCTAAGGTTTCGTAACACGACTTCTGTGCCGATGAGGTAGTAGACGTGGTGGCGGGTCGCGGGGAGGTGGCTCGACTCAGCGCTTGGCTAGGTCGGCAAGGACGTCAGCGGCGGAGCGCCCTTCCCCGGCCTGCACCGACGCCCACGCGCGGGTGATGGCGGCGTCGAGCGCGGCACGTTCGGCCTCGTCGAGGTCGTCGCCCGTATCGTCGAAGACGAGATCAAGCTCTGCCCCTTCGGGGAGGCTCGTCGGCTCGTCTACGATGAGGCGGCCGTTCCGAACTCGGGCGCGAATCGTTGACATCATGATGAGGTTAGCATGCGGCCTTTGAGGGGCCTAGCGCGGCTGGGTGTGGGTTCTGGTTTCGGCATGGAGGGCTTGTCGGCCGCCGCCAGGCGGAGTTGCGCGTTAGGGTTCGGGGGTGGCGGTGAGGAACTCCCCGATGAGCTGGGCTACTTGGTCGGGGTCGTCTTCTTGGAGGAAGTGGCCGCAGTTTGGGAGGGCGGTGAGCTCCGCTTCGGGGCGGGCGCGTTGGAGGCGGGCCATGGTTTTGGCGACGTCGGGGAGGACGCGGTCTTTTTCGCCGTAGATGAGGCGGATGGATGTTTGGTAGCCGGGGAGCTCGCGGGCGATTTTGGCGAGGCCGCCGAGGCCGAGGCCGCTGCCTGCTTTGATGAGGGCTTTGCGCGCGGCGGGGCTCTCGAAGGGGGCGGTGTATGGGGTGAGGACTTCGCGGTTGAGGCGGGCTTTGTTGGCGACGCCGAACTGCATGGCGCCGACGATGCCCTTGGGGCTCACGAGGAAGTCGCGGAGGCCGGGCGTTTTCATCGCGATGAGGAAGAGCTTCACCGCCCAGGAAGTCTCCGGGTAGACCAGCGTGTTGAGGATGACGAGCTTCGGGACGCGGCCGGGGTGGCGGAGCGCCCAGTACAAACCGACGGGGCCGCCGAGGTCGTGCACCACCAGGTTGGTGTCCCCGATGCCTAGGGCGTCGAGGAAAGAATCGAGCACGTCGGCGTAGAAGTCGTAGTCGTACCTGACGTCGAGCGGTTTGTCGGAGAGGCCGTAGCCTGGGAGGTCGAGCGCGATGGCGCGGTGGGTTTTGGCGAGTTGGGGGAGGATGTTGCGGTAGAGGTGGCTGCTTGTTGGGAAGCCGTGGAGGAGGAGGATTGGTTCGCCCTCGCCTGCTTCGAGGTAGTGGAGGCGGAGGTCGTTGACCTGAGTGTAGTGGCTAGACGGCTCGGTCATCG
>Ga0316187_10005797_pt1 | contig 10665 bp, 9 predicted proteins | sample CroRivburrow1_MG_FD_204927 | JGI IMG/M metagenome (GOLD analysis project Ga0316187, IMG submission 204927) | Coastal sediment microbial communities from Maine, United States - Cross River worm burrow 1 | ecosystem: Environmental > Aquatic > Marine > Coastal > Sediment | place: USA: Maine...
GTACGGGCTATCGGGCTTCCAGTGAAACGCGGCAAAGATGGGTGCGCGTAACGCTGCATACCCGGTTACTCACTTCCCAAAGGAGACCAGGCTATGAAGCGCCACTACTACATCAGCAATGACCTTGCCGAACTGGGGCTAGTCGAACGCGAACTGGAAGCAGCCGGTATCAGCACGCCACAAATTCACGTGTTAAGCCACGACGACGCCGGCGTAGAGCGCAGTCGCCTCAACGAGGTTGAGGCCGTGCTCAAAAAGGACGTAGTCCACGGCACCGAACTGGGGGCGCTGGTGGGAGTGGTCCTGGCTACGATTGTACTGTTGCTGTTCTGGACATCAGGCCTGACAGAGACGTATACCTGGGTACCGGCGATCTTTTCCGCTGTGGTGGTGCTGGGCTTTTGTACCTGGGAAGGCGGGTTGATAGGTATACATGAGCCGCACATGGATTTCCGGCGATTCCAGGAAGAACTTCACCATGGCAGGCACATCCTGTTGGTAGATGTACCACAGCAGCAGGAACGCGTCCTGGACCAGGTAGTCAGCCTGCATCCTGCGCTGCGCGCCGCGGGAGAAGGGGAGTCCAGGCCAGGGTGGGTGATCGGGGCGCAACAGAAGTGGTCCCGCTTCATGCAGCTAGCGCCCTGACGGGTTGGCCTGGTCCCTCATAACCCGGGCCCTGGAGACTTGCCAGGGCCACCGGCAGGCAAATTCGGCTCCCAGGCTTTTGCCCTGCGCAAAAGCCTGTACAATTCCCTACCAACACATTATCCATAACAACCGGGAAGAACCCTATCCATGTTTGAAAACGAACCCCCCGCCAGGCGGGCCGCGCTGCTGTCGCGGGAATACGTTCACAGCAAGAACCGCGAGGGCTGGCTGGGACTTTATGCACAAGACGGGATTATCGAAGACCCTATCGGTGTATCGCCTATAGACCCCACAGGCCAGGGACATCGCGGACCGGCCGCCAGGGAGGCCTTCTGGGATAACTTCATCGCTCCCTCGCGCATCAACGTCGATATCCTGGAATCCTACGCCGCGGGTAACGAGGTGGCCAATCACGCCATCATTACCACCACGATCGATGCCGGCAATGGCAAAGCGCTGCAGCAAAAAGTACACGGCGTGTTCACCTACCACGTCAACGAGGAAGGCAAGCTGCTGGCGCTGCGGGGTTACTGGGAAGTGGACGATCCGCGCAATACCATGATCGAGATCGACATCGACGAAGACGCCTCCGTCGCCTGATTCACACATTCGCCAGATCCGGGAAAGAACTATGAGACGCACCGTAAGCACATTATTGAGCATCGCCCTGCTACTTGCCGCACCGCTGACTACCGTGTGGGCGGAGACACCAAAAGACATACTGGCCGAGGTCGTGGCGTCACGCAGCGCCGAGGACCGAGCCCGCGACAGCGCCCGGCACCCGGTGGCAACATTGGACTTTTTCAAAGTCGAACCCGGCATGTCGGTAGCAGAAGCGCTGCCGGGCGGAGGCTGGTACACCACAATCCTGGCAAATTACCTGGGCCCGAAGGGTAACCTGTACGGCGTTAATTACGTCGACAAAATGTGGAGCATGTTCAGCTTCGCCAGCGAAGAGTGGACCGCCACCCGCATTGCGGCAACCGCCAAGTTCCCGGAACTGGTCGCGGGTGCAACGGACAACGGCATCAACGCCGCAGGCTTCACCTTCAACACAGTACCGCCCAAGGTCGTAGGCACGGTGGATCGGGTGCTGATGATCCGCGCGCTGCACAACCTGAACCGCTTTGAAAGCGAGGCCGGCATGCGCACCCAGGCGCTGTCTGCGGTGCGCAGCCTGCTTAAGGAAGATGGCCTGGTGGGCGTGGTACAGCACCGCGCCCCGGAGACTGCCAGCGATGAGTGGGCGGATGGCAGCCGTGGCTATCTCAAGCAATCGGCCGTTATTACCATGTTCAAGGAAGCGGGTTTTCACTTGATAGCCAGAAGTGAAATCAATGCCAACCCCAGGGACCAGCCAGGGGCAGACGATATGGTGTGGCGCCTGCCCCCATCCCTGAGAACCAGCCAGGACGACCCCGAGTTGCGTAAAGCGATGATGGCAATTGGGGAGTCGGACCGCATGACCTTGTTGTTCAGCAAGGTTCCCTGAGTAGCGAGTGATATAACCCACGGTAATTAAGAGAAATAATTAAATATCATATAGTAATTTCTTGAATCTCATCCACACCCGCCTATACTCAAATTGTGGCGGTTGATGAGAGCGCTTTCATGGGATGCCCTCTCACTGCGGTTCCGCCCACATTTGGGGAAGCTTGCAGGCATTTGTCAGAGATGTTTGCGGCCAGGGGGACGTAGACCGGTAGCGGGCCGGTATTAAATTACCTGGGCAGATCAGCATACAGCTTTACCCCTGAAACGCCGTTGTGGCCTCAATCACAACGGCGTTTTTTTTGCGCCATCCCTAAAGCGCGCACATCCGTCTACACGCGAACCTGAAGAATGCGCTATGCTTGCATGGATTTCATAAGGAAACCCCATGGCCACCGTAAACACCCTTCTAAAAGATATCAACGCAGCTCCAGACGGCCCCGCTGTTGCTGCGATTTTTGATTTCGACGGCACCATCATCGCCGGTTACTCCGCGACTTCCTTTATACGCGAACAAATCCGGCGCGGTGATATCTCCCCGCGTGAGCTTGTTGAAATCATGTCTGCGATGACCAGCTTCGGTTTGGGCAACCTGGGCTTCTCCGGCATGATGGCGGTCACCTCCCAGTATATGCGGGGCATCGATGAAGAGACTTACCAGGAAGTAGGCGAAAGCCTCTACACACGGCAAATAGCCCGGCTTATTTACCCGGAGTCCCGCGCCCTGGTGGACGCCCACCTGGCCAAGGGCCATACGGTAGCCATTATCTCGTCGGCAACGCCCTACCAGGTGCAACCGGCAGCGGCCGACCTGGGCATAGCGCATGTATTGTGTACCCAACTGGAAGTGAAAAACGGTAAATTCACCGGCTCCGTGGTCAGTCCCACCTGCTTCGGCCAGGGCAAGGTCGACGCCGCGGAAACCCTGGCGCAACAAGAGGGCGCTAACCTGGACAACAGTTTCTTTTACTCCGACAGTCAGGACGACCTGCAGTTACTGGAGCGCATCGGCAAACCGCGCGCCCTCAACCCCAGTTCGAAACTGGAGCGCATCGCTCGCGACAGAAACTGGCCAATCGCCAAATTCGGCAGCCGCGGGCGCCCCAGCCTGGGCCAATTCGTGCGCTCGGTTGCAGCTACCAGCAGCCTGGTAACCAGTTTTGTTGCAGGACTGCCCATCTACGCCCTCACCGGCTCGCGGCGCGACGCCAATAATTTTTCTTTCTCGCTGTTTGCCGACACCGCCAGCGCACTGATCGGCATGGACATGAACGTCAAGGGAGAGCAGCACCTGTGGTCACATCGACCCGCAGTATTCGTGTTCAACCACCAGAGCAAGGCCGATGTCATCGTGGTGGCCAAGCTGTTGCGGCGGGACCTGGCGGGTATCGGGAAGAAAGAAATCAAGTCAGAGAACCCGGTGATCGGCAGGGTCCTGGAGATGGGTGGCGTGGTGCTGATCGACCGAGCCAATGCCAAGAGCGCGATTGACGCCATGAGCCCTCTGGTGGACGTGATGCAAAAACAAGGCAAATCTGTGGTCCTGGCGCCCGAAGGCACGCGTACCGTGGGTCCGAAAATGGCACCCTTCAAGAAAGGCGCCTTTCACCTGGCTATACAGGCAGGCGTGCCCATGGTTCCCATCGTGATACGCAACGCAGGTGATGTGGCTCCCAAGGGTGATTTTGTGTTCCGTGCCGCGACCGTGGAAGTAGAAGTGCTACCCCCGGTGGACACCTCGAGCTGGGGCACTGCAAGCATAAATGAACACGTGCGCGAGGTGCGCAATATGTTCGCGCGGGCTCTGGGGCAACCCGAAGAGCAGCCCCTGAGTGGTAAAACGGCTGCGAAGAAGAAAACAGCGACCCGGCGCGAGAAACCGGCGGCGAAGAAATCGCCAGTCAAAGGCAAGTCTCGTGCAACGTCAAAAGCGGCTGCCAAGCCCAAGCCCAAGCCCAAGCCCAAGCCCAAGCCCAAGCCCAAGCCCAAAACGAGGGTAAAGGCAAAAACTGCTGCAAAGCGCAAAGCCCGGCCAAAAATAAAACAATAACAAGAGGAAATAACTGCCTTGGATCTCGCGAGCAAATTCCAGCAAAGCAACCCCTGGCCATCCCGCGAAGAACAGCAGGTGCTCTTCGTCCTGGACGCCCGCAACGAATTTGAGCAGGATATTCTCAAACAGTGGATACACCACCACACGCAAAGCGGCAGCGATGAATTTCATGCGCCACAGGTCACGCTGGACCTGGGCGACGACCGCAAGGGTATAGACAGTGCGCCACTGGTAATGGCACTGGCGCTATCGCCCGAAACGCTGATTGCACCACTACGCATCGCCTGGCTGCCCTCACCGGAGGGCATTAACTCAGGGCCGCGACTGCGAGACCTGGTATTTGGGGATCCACGCCATCCGGGAGCTCGACGGGGACGCAAAATCCTCAACAACGCACCGCAACGAATGCACCTGATTTCGGGCAAGCCGGACACGGTGAGTAATTTGCGCTCGCGTTTTGAGCAACACCATAACGTGGACTCAGGGGAAGCACAGCAGCAGGATTTTGCCGACTTCGTCGCGCGCCAGGCTTCTGTAGTACTGGACCTCGCAGAGCGGCGCCTGCAGGGTGGCCGCTACAAGGTACCGCGCCACGTGGCGGCGGCCATCCTCGCCAACCCGGATTACAAAGCGGAGATGGACCGGATAGCGAGGGAAAGTGGCAAGACCCGGGAAGAACTGGTGAAAGAAGCATCCGGGTATATGGATGAAATGGTGTCAGTACCCAGCACTTTCTGGCTGGATTTCTACGCCAAATTCAACAAGTTCTGCCTGGGCCTGGGCTATGAAGAGGACATCGTCTGCGACCAGGCCTCCATTGAAAAAATGCGCGCCATTGTGCGCGATCACCCGGCCATGCTGCTGTGGACACACAAGACCTACCTGGATGGCATGGTGGTACCCAAAGTTCTCTATGACAACGATTTCCCCATGCCGCACATGTTCGGCGGCGCGAACATGAACTTTCCCGGCCTGGGTCACCTGTTGCACCGGGCCGGGGCGATCTTCATCAAACGCAGTTTCCAGGACAACGACTTGTACAAAGCGACCTTGCGTCACTATATCGGTTACCTGATGGAGAAGCGCTTTCCCATGAACTGGGCCTTTGAGGGCACGCGCTCGCGCATGGGTAAACTCATGCCGCCACGCTACGGTTTGCTGAAGTATGTACTGGAAGCCTGTCATGCCACTGACGCACGCAATATCCATATCATTCCCATATCCATCAGCTACGATCTGATCCGCGACGTGGAGGAGTACGCCACGGAGCAGACCGGGCGCGGCAAGGGCGCTGAATCACTGCGCTGGTTTATCGGCTATATACGCAGCCTGGCCCGGCCCATGGGCAAGGTGTACATGGACATTGGCGAACCGGTAGTGCTGGAGCGGGCCCCAGACCCGGACGATCGTCTGGCGCTGTCAAAGATTGCCTTCGAAGTGGCCGTGGAAGCCAACCATGTAACCCCCATCACCTTTCCCTCACTGGTGACCATGAGCCTGCTGGGTTCGTCGCCGAAAGCACTGACAGAAGAAGAGGTGATAGAAGATCTGCGAGCGATACTGGCCTGGGCGGAAGCACGCGATTTGCGCATTTCCGATGATTTTGATCGCGCCTATGCGGACCAGATGGAAGGTCTGCTGGGTATTATGATCGCCGAGCGAATCGTCACGCGCTATGACGAAGGGCCTGAAATCGTCTACGGGATAGATCTGAACCAGCACCCTGTCGCCAGTTATTACCGCAACACTGTCATCCACTTCTTCGTCAACAAAGCCATCATAGAGCTGGCCCTGCTCAAGGCCAGTGAAAAGGAAGGCGAAGGTGCCCTGGAGGTTTTCTGGAACGAGGTAGACGAGCTGCGGGACCTGTTCAAATTTGAGTTTTTCTACGCGCCAACCGAAGAGTTTCATCGGCAGATCCGCGAGGAACTGGACCGCTATAACACTGACTGGGAGAATTTGCTCAGCCAGGGAGCCGCCGGTTTTGGCCTGATGCTGAATTCCATGACCCCGCTGGTATCACACGTCACACTGCTGACCTATGCCGAGGCCTATTCCGTGGTCGCATCACTGCTGGCGAGACTGGATAACACGCAGTCCCTGGAAGAAGACAGTTGCGTGGAACAGGCCCTCAAGTTTGGTCGCCAGGCATACCTGCAGCGCAGGATCAGCAGCGAGTCCTCCATCGGTAAACAGCTGTTCAAGAACGCCTACAAAATGATGCAAAGCCGCAGCCTGACCGATTGCAGCGACCCCGATGTTGCCGAAAATCGCATCGACCTGGCACGACAAATACGCGATCTTTTACGACGGATTGACCTTATCAGGGCGATTGGCGTGGCAAGCCGCGGCAGCGCACAGGAGAGAAGCGCATGACAGAATTGAACGTTGGTCTGCTGGGTGGCGGGTCCTGGGGTACCACGGTAGCCTCGCTGGTAACACGCAACGTGCCGGTAAAGATCTGGGCACGCAACCCCGAGACCGTTCACGAGATAAACAACCAGCACACTAATGAGAGATACCTTCCGGGTGCCAGGCTGCCGGAGAAACTCGTTGCCACCAATGACATCGGTGAGGCTGTACAAGATGCCGATGTCATCATCATGGGTATCCCCTCGCAGAATTTTCGAGTCGTGTTACAGGAAGTGAAGCAGCATATTCGCGCCTGGGTACCGGTGATAAGCCTCACCAAGGGCCTGGAGCTGGATACCGGCATGCGCATGACCGAGATCATCAACGAGGTATTACCCGGTCACCCGGTGGGTGTGCTCACAGGCCCCAACCTGGCCCGTGAGATCATGGCAGGACAGGCCGCCGCCAGCGTCATCGCCATGGAAGATGAAATCATCGTGCGCGAACTGCAGAAGGTGTTTCAAAGCGGGCTGTTCCGGGTGTACACCAATACCGACGTGATCGGCTGTGAACTGGGCGGGGTATTGAAGAATATTATCGCCATCGCCGTGGGTATGGGTGACGGCCAGGGTGCCGGCGATAATACCCGCTCGGCCCTCATAACCCGTGGCCTGTCGGAAGTTACCCGCCTGGGTGTCGCCATGGGCGGTCGACCGGAGACCTTTGCCGGCCTGGCCGGCATGGGCGATATGATCGCCACCTGCACCAGCCCCCAGAGCCGCAACCGTCATGTGGGAGTGGAGCTGGGCAAGGGGCGCGATATGCAGGATATTATCGATGAGATGGTGATGGTGGCAGAGGGCGCCAAGAGCGCACCGGCGGTAATGGCCCTGGCGGAACAATACGGCGTGGAAATGCCCATCGCCGGCGATGTGTACCGCGTACTCAGCGGCGACTCCAATGCCAGCCGGGCCTTTCGCGGCCTGCTGCGGGTGACCGCGGGGGCGGAATCCGAGCCAGGTTAGACCCAAATAATCACATCCCATGCCGCTGGAGCTTTCTCCCCGTCTGGGGCAGAATAGACGTGGCGTAGGCGGTTAGGGGCCGCTGCGCGCCAACATGAGCCAACATAGGCCGATATAAAAATACGCGACCATACGGGATGGGCACTGACATGGGCATAGCGAAAGCAATTTCGTTGTTGCTGGTACTGCTGGGTACCACGGCAACCGCCATCGCCGGCGACTCTAAATTTTCCGACCTTAAGGGCAATCCACAATTGCGCTCTGCCTCAGCCATCGTACTCGATAACGATGGCAACCTGATTTATGGCAAGGATGTAAACACCGTGCGGCCCATCGCCTCGATCACCAAGCTGATGACCGCAATGGTAATACTGGATGCCAACCTGGACCTGGACGAAAAGATCACTGTTACCAAGGAAGACCGGGACCTTATACGCCTGACCGGCTCGCGCCTGCAATACGGCGCAGCCCTGAGCCGACGTGAAATGATACTGCTGGCATTGATGTCCTCGGAAAACCGCGCCGCCACCGCCCTGGGCAGGACCTACCCGGGGGGAATGACCAACTTTGTGGCGCATATGAATCGCAAGGCAAAGGGCCTGGGCATGAGCAACAGCCATTTCGCCGACCCCGCCGGACTCAAGTCGGAGAACGTATCTACCGCGAGTGACCTGGCAATAATGGTGGCAGCCGCAGACGGCTACCCACTTATCACCCAATCAACGACCACCACACGCATGGATGTAAGACCCTATTCCGGACGCGGTCCCCTGACCTACGGCAACACCAACCGCCTGCTGAAAAACAAGAGCTGGGATATAGAACTGAGCAAGACCGGCTACATCAATGAGGCAGGACGCTGCCTGGTGATGCAGGCCAATATCGAGGGAGAGGATGTCTCCATCGTACTGCTGAATTCCTTTGGCAAACTCACGCCGTTCGGCGATTCCAACCGACTGCGTAAGTGGATGCTGGCCAGCAGCTAAATACCGGGCGCAACCTGTGCCCACTGACAGGTACACATAGATGAAACAGTTATCAGCGGCACTGGGCGCCTGCGCATTGCTCGCCCTGCAGGCCGCCCAACCCATGGCAGAAGAAGCGGACGCCGCGGCGGTTGACCAGGAAGCGCCACTTATCCAGGTATTCCTGGGCGTACTCGAGCTGGATGACCAGACCGGCAAGTGGCAAGACATCTCCGACGATAATGTCGATGTGGATTTCTCCTCCCTGCCCAGCGGTGGCATAGAAGCAGAGTACAGTTACTATCAGGGCTGGGTTCACTGGGGCATCAACCCCGGCGGCAGCATCGCCTGGAAAAGTGACGATACAAATTTCTCGGGCGGGTTCAGTGGCGAAAACGGGACCACGGTGCGCGTAGATATTGATAACTCCCTGTTCCTGTTTGAGTTACACCTGGGAGGCTATGTGCGCGGCAGGCTCACTGACAGAATCACCACGTATGCAGCGGCTGGCCCAATGGTAATGTACGGTTCGCATGAGGTAGAAGATGAGCGCGCCGAAGAACTGCCCTCGGGCACGCCCGCGGACGGCGACCTGGACCTGGACAATAACGACAGCAATGATATCAACATTGGCTACTATGGCCGCGCCGGCGTGGATTTTGAAATCCAGGGTAACCAACAGTTGGGCCTGGGTATTCGCTACATGTCCACCGAGTTGGACTTTGACAAAACCATTGGCAAGCTGGACATCAAGGGCCCACAGTATGTATTCACTTATACAGCCCGGTTCTAGATCGACAGGAAAATTATCTTAGTCCCAGTAATCATGTGCACTTATCTTTGTGACCCCAACCATTAGCCTGAATACACGAACTCGCCGGTCGGGCTTTGCCAGCTAGCAATTGGCAATTTGATCAACGGTGGATTCCCCTGGCGGATCGCGAGGTATTTCACTCACTCAACACTGTAGTCACGTCACCCATGACGCAAGTCACCCTGGATTCGCGCAGCGGTGTATCCAGGCTGCAATTGCAGGGCAAATACTACGTCAAGATTTTCACAGGCCGGGGCTCACGACTGAAATTTTTTCTGGGTATCAGCCGCTATCAACGCGAATTACGCAACCTTCAGTATTTTGCAGCGCTGGGCCTGAATACACCAAAACTGGTAGCGCATGGTTTCCAGTCAAGCCTGGGCACTCTGCAACGGGCGGTTCTGGTTACTGCGGAAGTTGATCGCGCGACAGACCTGCAGGCATTACTGGCATCAGGCGCGCTGTATAGCAACGGTGTTAACGGGGCCCGGCAGATTCTGCAAGCGCTGGCACTGGCCACGCAGAAAATGCACCGGGATGGTTTCTATCACAAGGACCTGAAATCACGAAATATCCTGGTGCGGCAAACACAAGGTACCCCGGAACTGTTTTTCTTTGACTGCCCCAGTGGCCACCACCCGCCGCGCCTGCTATTGCGCCGCGCTATTGCCCGCGACCTGGCGCATCTGGAAGAGGGTTTGCGTGACTATGTCAGGCGTGTAGACCTGTTGTATATGTACAAACAGTACCGTGGCTGCACAGTGCTTTCAGGCCCGGACAAAAAACTGGCCAGGGATGCGCTGACCTACCACGCTCAGCGCCGCATGACCCGCAGCCGTCGGCGACGGGAATTGCAGAAGCAAACGCGGGGGCGCGATTAACAACCCCTTCATCCCCCGGGCCTGGTCATCGCATCGCCCGGCGCCGCCTCTATGGTCGCAGATATTTGCACGCTACCCGGATCAATACTTAATAGATAAACCCGCTGTCACTGATCACCGGCGCCAAAGTCCAACGCTGCTCCTGCCCGGGCATGCGATACCAACCCCCCGCTGCCAGCGCACCGCCATCAACATGCATGGTAGTGCCGGTCACCCATTCAGATAAATTACTGGCGAGATAAAGCACGGCAGCTGCCGTGTCTTTTGGCTGGCCCCAGCGCCCCATAGGGTTCCAGATGTCCCAATGTTCCAGGTACTGCGGATGGGTAAAAGCCTTAGGGTCCACCTGTTCAGTCTCCGTTGTTTCCGGTGCCACCGCGTTAACGCGGATCCGGTAGGGCGCCAGCTCCATCGCCAGGCTGCGCACAAAACC
>Ga0316187_10005798_pt1 | contig 10662 bp, 9 predicted proteins | sample CroRivburrow1_MG_FD_204927 | JGI IMG/M metagenome (GOLD analysis project Ga0316187, IMG submission 204927) | Coastal sediment microbial communities from Maine, United States - Cross River worm burrow 1 | ecosystem: Environmental > Aquatic > Marine > Coastal > Sediment | place: USA: Maine...
ATATATTGCCTTAGAGACAGATATTAATACCGTTGCCGGTATCGTGTTTGACCATAAAGGTGAAACAGCAGGTTTGGGATCCCGGATTACGGATAGAGGAGTTCAGGAAAGATATAAAGGGAAGAAAATTTTTGATGATGGTGGTGATATCGCGTCTGTTAATATGCTGAAGGGAGAGAATAATAAACCCGCATCACTAGATGATCATAATATTAATGGATTGTCGGGAGCAACCATTACTGCAAAGGGAGTAAACTATATGATGATCGACTATTTAAATTGTTACCTGCCATTGATTGAAAATCTAAAAAAAGGTGAAATCGTTGCAGTATCTATGTTGAATACAAAAAATTAAATATAAAATGGCTGAAACGCTGGAAAAGGAAATTGCCAAAAAGAAATCAGAATCATTACTATCTAAGAGACGGAAGAGATTTGTAATAGATCCATTGAATGATGATAATCCCATAACGATCCAGGTATTGGGGATCTGTTCTGCACTGGCTGTTACAACACAGCTAAAACCAACACTTGTTATGGCCATGTCAGTAACATTCGTTATGATATTTTCAAGTTTGTTTACTTCGCTGTTAAGAAATTTAATACCTGTAAGAGTTAGAATAATTGTCCAATTGGCGATTATTGCATCTTTTGTAATTCTGGTAAATGAAGTATTGCATGCCTACGCATTTGATGTATACAAGCAATTATCGGTCTTTGTTGGTTTGATCATTACAAACTGTATTGTAATGGGTCGTTTAGAAGCATTTGCAATGGGTAATAAGCCATATGACTCCGTTCTGGATGCATTTGGAAGCGCGATGGGTTATTCATGGATAATTATAGCAGTTGCTTTTTTCAGGGAACTATTAGGGTCCGGGAAATTGTTTGGATTTGAAGTATTCAATGCCATAGGATGGAGTAGCTTCCCTACAAATGGATTGATGGTATCACCTGTTGGAGCTTTTATTATATTAGGACTGATCATCTGGATTCAAAGGGCAAAGAGTGGTTATGTTGAACAACATTAATAAGTAAAAATGGAATTAATTAGTCTAGGAGTAAAATCAATATTTATAGAGAACATGGTATTTGCCTATTTCCTGGGCATGTGTTCTTATCTGGCAGTTTCCAAAAAAGTTAGCACTGCTTTTGGGTTGGGATTAGCCGTCATATTTGTTTTGGCCTTTACCGTTCCGGTGAACTGGATATTAAATGAATATGTATTATCAGAAGGTGCATTGGCAAAATGGCTTCCGGCGAGTCTGGGAGATTTTTCCACTGTTAACTTGTCTTTCCTTCAGTTTATTATGTTTATCGCTACTATCGCTGCCATGGTACAACTTGTAGAGATGGTTATTGAGAAATTCTCCCCGGCATTATATGGATCGCTTGGGATATTCCTGCCTTTGATTGCAGTTAACTGTGCCATTCTTGGATCGTCACTGTTTATGGCTCAAAGAAGCTATACTTTTACTGAAGCAACTGTTTTTGGGTTTTCTTCAGGGGTCGGCTTTTTCCTTGCAATAATTGCTATTGCTGCCATCAGGGAAAAGATGAAATACTCTCAAGTTCCGGACGGATTGAAAGGTCTGGGCATCACTATGTTGCTCACCGGGCTTATGGGAATTGCATTTATGTCTTTCCTTGGGATTTCTATTTGATAATAAAAAAATTAACTTACAATCCCGCTTCGGCCTGCCTACCGCAGGCGTGCGGGATTTTTTATTTTTACTGAGATGGATATAAATCTGACCACTCCCGCATTACTATTTCCGGCAATATCGTTGTTGCTTCTAGCATATACGAATCGATTTCTGACCCTGGCAACACTCATACGGACCTTGCATGCAAAATACAAGGAAGATCCACATGATGTGTTACTGGGACAAATAAAGAACTTAAGAAAACGCGTTATCCTGATTAGAAATATGCAAGCTTTTGGCGTATTGAGCCTTTTGCTTTGTGTAGTATGTATGTTCCTTCTGTTTGCCAATGAACAAATAGCGGGCAGATATACTTTTGGCATAAGCCTTATATTATTGATCATATCCCTAGCGTTATCAGTTTATGAGATCCAGATATCTGTAAAAGCACTTAAACTGCAGTTAGGTGATATGGAGGAGTTTTAATTTTTTTTCATATATTGGCAACCTGAATTAAAAACTCCTGCATGGCGAAGAATGAGCGTAGAGAACCAACATTAATTGAATCCTTAATCCCGGTTTTATTCCTTATCGTATTTCTGGCATTTAATGTATATGTGTTTGGCGATGATTCATTATCCGGATCCAATCAAATGGTATTGATAATATCAGGAGCTTTTGCTGCATTGGTCGCCACACGATCCGGCTTAGGTTGGAAAGAGCTTAGAATAGGTATTGTAAAAACTATAAATGCCGCTCTTCCCTCTATCCTAATATTATTGTTAATAGGATCTCTAGCTGGTACCTGGTTGATAAGCGGGATAGTTCCCGCCATGATATATTATGGATTAAAGATAATTCACCCTGCTATCTTTCTATTTGCAGCTTGCCTGGTCAGTGCCATTATATCACTGGCCACCGGAAGTTCATGGTCTACTGTGGCCACCTTAGGAGTGGCAATGATGGGTATAGGCACGACCCTTGGGTATCACTCAGGATTGGTCGGTGGGGCTATTATATCCGGAGCCTACTTTGGGGATAAAATGTCACCTTTATCTGATACCACTAATCTGGCCCCGGCTATGGCGGGAACCGATCTGTTTACACATATCAGATATATGACCATTACCACAGTGCCTTCCATGATTATATCCCTTATTTTATTTCTTGTAATTGGCTTCTGGACAGATACAAGTGGTGTAACAACAAATATGGAAGATGTTTTAATAGCTATTGAAGGTTCATTTGATATTAACCTGATTCTTTTCGCTGTACCAGGGCTGGTTATCTTTCTGATAATAAGAAAAGTTTCTCCATTGCCTGCTCTTCTTGCAGGAACCTTGTTGGGAGCCGTATTTGCACTTATTTTTCAGCCCAATATTATTCACAGCATCTCAGGGATTAGCAACGATTATGTAAAATCGGCTTATGTGGGTATTATGAAAGCAATGTATACCACTACAAGCATAGAAACTTCTAATGTCCAGGTTAATGAATTGTTGACAACTGGAGGAATGAGTGGTATGCTGAATACGATATGGCTGATCATTAGTGCAATGACTTTTGGGGGAATAATGGATGCCGCTGGATTTCTTAAGAGGATTACAAAATCTATCATATCTTATGCGAATACTACTGGTTCATTAATTGCTTCTACAGCTGGTTCCTGTGTTTTCTTTAACTTAACCGCTAGCGATCAATACCTGGCTATAGTTGTTCCTGGGAGGATGTTTGCATCAATCTATGAAGAAAGAAATCTGGCACCGGAAAACCTGAGCCGTACCCTTGAGGATTCCGGTACGGTAACTTCTGTCCTTGTTCCATGGAATACCTGTGGAGCATATATGTCATCCGTTCTAGGTGTGGCAACACTTACCTACCTTCCATATTGTTTCTTTAATATAATTAGTCCCTTTATGACCATTCTTTTTGGTTTCCTAGGAATAAAGATCAAAAAATTAACGAAACAACAAGGAGAGAGTAAAGCTGAAATCGCTGATCTTTAATGAAAATGGTTAACAGCCGCATTGTAAAAATCTTAAATTTGCGCTCAATTGCCTATTTGGATTATCAAGTGTATGATGATACATTTAGAACTGTGCAGCAATTAGCAGGTTCAGATCTTTGTACGGCATATTGAATTTATCGGCTATATGTTCATTGGTCACAAACCCATTATATGCATAGATCCCCCTCATAAACCATTTATTGTTAAAAATCATTCCGTCAATTCCACCTTCATCAGATGCCTGCAATAACATAGGCACAAAAATATTATTAAAAGCCGTGGTTGCTGTGCGCGGCACCCTGGAAGCTATATTAGGAACACAATAATGAATTACTCCATATTTCGTAAAAATCGGGTTATCATGACTGGTGATTTCAGATGTCTCGATACACCCGCCCTGGTCAATGCTCACATCAATAATAACTGAACCGGATTTCATAGTAGATACCATTTCTTCAGATATGATGATTTGCATCTTTCCTTTTTCAATTCTCATAGCCCCTATCAATACGTCCGCCTGTTTTATTGAATCGGATAGCAACACATTATTAAAAGTGGATGTGAATACCTGTTGCCCCAATGCATGTTTCAACCGGCGTAGTTTATATATGTTATTGTCGAAGATCTGGATATCTACGCCAAGGCCTAAAGCAGCCCTTGCAGTATATTCAGCTACTGTACCAGCTCCCAGGATCACCACCTTAGCAGGAGGAACCCCTGTTATACCACCTAAGAGTATACCTTTTCCATTATTTATATTACTTAAATATTCAGCTGCAATCAGCATTACGGTACTGCCGGCAATTTCACTCATAGCCCGAACTGCAGGCATTCCTCCAACTTTATCTTCTATGAACTCATACGCCAAAGCTTTCAGCTTTTTATTATTGACTGCTCTCAAATACTCCGGTGTCTGATTTCCCAATTGCAGTGCAGAAATGAGCACCTTTCCCGGATTCATATATTGGATCTCATCAATGGTAGGTGGTTCCACCTTCAGGATAATGTCTGCTTTGAATACTTCTTCTGTTGAATAGACAACTTTGGCTCCAGCATCACTGAATTCTTTATCTGTAAATCGCGATTCTTTACCAGCACCCGTTTCAATCCGGATTTCATGACCATTATTAACGAGTAAATTAACCCCGTCAGGAGTGATTGCCAAACGATTTTCCTGAAACGAATTCTCTTTAGGAATGCCTATGTATAGGGTGTTTTGCTGTTTCTTTATTTTTAATAAAGACTCCTGTGGATATAACTTTGATTCTTGAGCTAACTCTTCGAATCCAGATCGATGCTGTTCACTCATGTTTTTTTATATTAAAGACTCTTAATTCTTTTTCAGGATTTAATATTGAAATCTCCAGGTATTTTTCAGGTAAAAGTGATTCTGCAATTTCAGGCCATTCAATGAAACAAAGAAAGCCAGATTCAAGGTACTCATCAAATCCCAAGTCAAGAACTTCAGAAATGGTTTTGATACGGAATAGATCAAAATGATAGATAGTTGCCCCGTCAGGGGTTAAGTATTCGTTTATCAAGGCATAAGATGGACTGCTAATGTTATCCAATACGTTCATTTGCTTAGCTACTTTCTGAATAAAAGTGGTTTTTCCGGCTCCCAGGTCCCCTTTAAGCACCCATACGGTATATTCCTTGCCGTAGCGAATTATTTTTTTCGATACCTCAGGCAATTCCTGAATTGTCTGGCAGTAGATTTCCAATGTAAAAAAAATTGAAGATTATTTCGAATTTAGGGAAATTATTGGAATTATCATCTCTTCAAGTGATAATCCTCCGTGTTGAAAAGTGTCACGGTAATAATTCACATAATAATTATAATTGTTGGGATAAGCGAAGAATTGGTCTTCCATGGCAAACACATATGTACTTGAAACATTGATCTTAGGAAGATGAAGTAACTCCGGATCCCTTATAAAGAAAATTTTATTTTCATCAAAATTCAGATTTTTACCGACTTTGTACCTCAGGTTTGTATTTGTATTTCTATCCCCAATAATTTTAAAAGGCCTTTTAACCCGGATTGTGCCATGATCAGTGCTAATAACTAATTTCGCACCCTGATCAGCAATTCTTTTAATGGACTCATAAAGCGGGGAATGAATAAACCAGGAACGGGTAATTGATCTGTAGGCAGCTTCGTTTGGCGCCAATTCCCTTATCATTTCCATTTCGGTCCTTGCATGAGAAAGCATGTCGACAAAATTATATACGATCACACTAAGATCATTTTGTAGAATATTTGGGATGTTATCAATCATCAATCTACCCTGGGAAAGGTTTTTGATCTTATTATATGAGACTTTTAGATCCATCCCCTTAGATTTCAGATACCTTTTTAGAAAATCATCTTCAAAATTGTTCTTTCCGCCTTCCTGGTCTTCACCCACCCAGATATCTGAATGCCTATTCGCCATCTCAAGTGGCATTAGTCCTGAGAAAATGGCATTTCTTGCATAAGCTGTCGTTGTCGGCAGGATGCTGTAATATGTTTCAAAGGTTTCCAGCCGAAAGGATTCAAGAATATAAGGTTCAATGATCTTCCACTGGTCAAGCCTCATATTGTCAATTACCAGGAATACTGTAGGCGTTCCTTTCTGAACATGCGGAAGCACTTTCGCTTCAAACAATTTGTGGGATAACAGGGGTTTATCTTCTTCTTTTTCATCCAGCCAATACTGGTAATTCTCCTTAACAAACCTGGCAAAGTTGCTATTTGCCTCAGCCATTTGCATATTCAGAATTTCGGTCATTTCCTTATTCTGGGTGTTTTCAAATTCAAGTTCCCAGAAAACCAGCTTTTTATAAATGTCCGCCCATTCATTATGGTCTAGATTTCCATTTACTGCCATACTAATTTTCTGAAATTCCTGCTGATAGTCCAGATTTGTCTTTTCGTTGACCAGTCTTTTATTATCGAGGATCTTTTTTACACTAAGCAGGATCTGGTGCGGATTTAAAGGTTTTATCAGATAATCTGCAATCTTTGAAGCAATAGCCTCTTCCATGATATGTTCTTCCTCACTTTTCGTGATCATCACTACCGGAAGACTGGGTTTCATAGATTTTATGTGCGTAAGTGTCTCCAATCCTGACATGCCTGGCATATTCTCATCCAAAAACACGACATCATAATTGACCGATTCGCATTTATCCAGTGCATCAGCCCCACTGTTGACTGGTGTGACATCATACCCTTTTTTATCCAGGAACATTATATGGGGTTTCAGGAGGTCAATTTCATCGTCCGCCCATAAAATAGTATATCTTTGCATAATTATCTTAATATTGAATTCCTTACTATATTACCATATAGAATTCCAAATACTTTAAGTTTGAATAAGAAAAAAATAATTAATGATCCAATTTACGGATTTATTAGAATTCCAGAGGGAATTATTTTTAGAATTATTGAACATCCGTATTTTCAACGCTTGAGAAGGATCAATCAACTTGGCTTAACTGACTTTGTTTACCCGGGAGCTACTCATACCCGGTTTCATCATGCCATAGGATCTATGCACTTAATGGACATGGCTTTGACAAGTTTAAGGGCCAAGGGTATTGACATCAGTGATGACGAATTTGAAAGTGCCTTAATCACCATATTATTACATGATATTGGACATGGTCCATTCTCACATGCCCTTGAATTCAGCCTGATCAAAGGGATAGAGCACGAAAAAATATCAGCATTGATCATGCAGTTGTTCAACCTGGAGATGGACAATAAACTCGACATTGCTTTGAAAATATTCAATGGAACTTACCATAAAAAGTTTTTAAGTCAGCTGGTAGCCAGTCAGCTCGATGTTGATCGTCTAGATTATTTAAACAGGGACAGCTTCTTTACAGGGGTAAGTGAAGGGAAGGTTGGATTTGAACGTATTTTGAAAATGTTGAATGTGCGAGATCAGGAGATTGTAGTTGAAGAAAAGGCGATATATAGTATTGAGAACTTTTTAAGTTCCAGGCGACTGATGTATTGGCAGGTATATTTGCATAAGACTACAGTGGCAGCTGAAACCTTGTTAATAAAACTAATCAAAAGAGCTAAAAAACTTGCTGGAGAAGGTAAACTTGAGACCAGGAACAAATCTCTGATGTTGTTTCTTCTTAATGATTATTCACTGGAAGATTTTCAGGGACACGGGGAGGTCCTTTCTGCATTTTTATCCCTGGATGATAATGACCTGTGGGGAGCTATTAAAATCTGGAAGCACCATGATGATCAGGTCCTTTCAGAATTATGCCGGATGCTGATCGAGAGAGATCTTTTTAAGATCCGGATTTATAATAAACCAGTACCCAAAAACCAGGTAAATTCACTCAGGAAAATTTTTGCCGAGAGCTTCCATATATCAAAAAAGGATGCTTCCTACTTCGTTAATGTAGGGAAATTAAGTAACTCAGCTTATGAACTTGCAAATTCCCGGATAAATGTACTAATGAAGAATGGAGATATAGTGGATATCGCTTCAGCATCGGATTTACCTAATATCAAGGCCCTTAGCAAAATTGTTAATAAATATTATCTATGCTTTCCCAAAAGTGTATCTTTGTGAATCTTTTGATCAATCATGAAATTCCCAATAAAACAAATAGCCGGATTACTTCAAGGGGAACTAGTAGGTGACGATAATCTTGTCATCGAAAATTTAAGCACCTTGGAAAACGCTGTGGAAGGATGTATCTCTTTTCTTTCTAATCCAAAATATGAAAATTTCATATACGAAACGAAAGCATCTGCGGTCATTGTAAAAGATGATTTCAAGCCTTCCAAAGAAATCAAACCCACTTTAATTAAAGTTAAAGACCCATACCTTTCTTTTTCGATTTTGCTTGAAGAATATGATAAATTGGTCAGTTATCTTAAAGTAGGGGTGGAAGAACCCAGCTTTATCGGGAAAGGCAGTAAAACAGGAGAGGAGGTTTACCGGGGGGCTTTTTCATATATAGGTGAAAATGTTAGTATAGGCAATAATGTTAAAATCTATCCCCATGTTTATATTGGAGATGGAGTTAAGGTAGGAGATAACACCATTCTGTATCCGGGAGTTAAGATCTATTCGAATGTACAAATTGGCACCAATTGCCATATTCATGCAGGGGCTATAATAGGAAGTGATGGATTTGGATATGCACCACAGAAAGATGGTACATACAAAAAAATACCGCAACTGGGGAATGTAATCATTGAAGACAATGTAGATATTGGATCAAATACGGTTCTTGATTGTGCTACACTCGAATCCACAATTATCAAAGCTGGCGCTAAATTGGATAACCTTATACAAATAGCTCATAACGTGGTAATTGGCGAAAATACTGTTATTGCCGGACAGGCAGGAATTTCAGGATCAACCAAAATCGGGAAGAATTGCGTTTTAGCTGGACAGGTCGGAATTGCAGGACATGTAGATATTACCGATAAAGTTACTATTGGAGCACAAGCCGGTATAACAAAATCCATTACAACCGAAGGCCAGATCGTGCTGGGAAGTCCGGCTATTCCGGTAGGCGATTTCAGACGGGTATTTACTGTCTTCAAAAAATTGCCTGAACTCCAGGAGAAGATCTTAAAGTTAGAAGACAGCGTCAGAAACTTCCAGGAAGGATAAGAATCTGAACAACCAGATATTTCTATATCCACATGTTGATATTTATGCCTTTTATTTCTTACATAATTGATTATTTTACTTTCATATAATTCTTTTAAAGATTGAGCGATAGGATAATAACAGATATACTTTAAAGGATATGGCAAAATACCTTATGATCTGATTTTGAATAAGTATCGAATAAGATGTGGCGCAAAAGTTAGAAAAATCGTATACTTGCAGGTTAATAATTTGAATTCAATTTTCCAGTACCTATTTAGAGTTTAAAAAAAGCTGAGAAAGATCGAAATAAATTGAATTTAAATACAAATAATAAGATTTAATAGCAATCTATCGACTGAGATATTAGTAATTCCACTAGACCTAAGATTTATGAATATTAAACAGCACACCATAACGAAGCCGGTGACCATTGAGGGTGTTGGGCTTCATACGGGTGTAAATGCAAAAATGACCTTTCTTCCGGCCAAACCAAATCATGGTATTAAATTTCAAAGGATTGATATAGAGGGGAAACCAATAATTGAAGCTGATGTAGATAATGTAGTTGACTTATCAAGAGGAACTACCCTCGAAAAAGAAGGTGCCAAAGTAGCTACCGTTGAACATACCATGGCAGCACTTGTTGGCATGCAGGTTGATAATGTTTTAATACAACTTGATGGGCCTGAGATCCCTATTATGGATGGCAGCTCCAAAATGTTTGTAGATGCCCTTGAAAGTGTCGGTTTTGAAGAACAAAATGCATTACGTAATTTCTTCGAGGTCAGGGAACCAATATTTTACAGGGACAGCGCACATGATGTTGAAATAGCAGCTCTGCCATTAGATGATTACCGGGTTACGGTAATGATCGATTATAATTCTCCAGTCCTTGGTAGTCAGCATGCAAATATTACAGATCTTAATCAGTTCTCAAAAGAAATTGCCTCCTGCCGGACTTTCTGTTTTTTGCATGAACTTGAAATGTTATATAAAAATAACCTCATAAAAGGAGGTGACCTCAATAATGCCATTGTCGTAGTTGATCGGGTTGTTGAAGACAATGAACTTGATTACCTGGCAAAATTATTTAATAAGCCAAAAGTAGAGGTGAAAAAGGAAGGGATATTGAATAATGTTGAATTAAGATATCGAAACGAACCTGCACGGCATAAGCTGTTGGATGTAATGGGCGATCTTGCTTTAGCTGGCCGTCCAATTAAAGCCCAGATCCTTGCTGCCCGCCCAGGACATGCTTCCAATGTAGCCTTTGCCAGGAAGCTTAAGAAAGAAATGAGTGATCCAAAGTCAATTAATATCCCACCATACAATCCCAAATTACCACCGGTAATGGATATTAATCAGATCAGGGAGACCCTTCCTC
>Ga0316187_10005799_pt1 | contig 10661 bp, 10 predicted proteins | sample CroRivburrow1_MG_FD_204927 | JGI IMG/M metagenome (GOLD analysis project Ga0316187, IMG submission 204927) | Coastal sediment microbial communities from Maine, United States - Cross River worm burrow 1 | ecosystem: Environmental > Aquatic > Marine > Coastal > Sediment | place: USA: Maine...
GATCTTCCGGTACATGGTGCTCGCGCCCATGCCCAGGAGGTCGGCTGCCGTTTCGGCATGACCACCAGAGTCCTTGAGCGCCCGCACGATGACGGCGCGCTCGGCCTGGACGATGGAGTCAGGCCCCAGGTCAGGAATGCGTAGGACGATCATGCCGGGTCCTCCTCGGGGGCGGGGCCGTCCTCGCCGAACTGCGCGGGCATGTCGAACGGGTCGATGATCGGAGCTTCGAGCGCGGCGATGCGCGCCCGGGTCTCCTCGGCCTCCTCGTAGCTCTCGCCGTTCTCGATGCGGGCCTGCTCCTCGGCCTCCTCGTCGGTCATGGCCGTGAGGCTCGGGTCGCCGGGGAACACCGTGGTGAAGACCTCGCGCATCTCGCCGTTGACGTACTCGGTCGAGTCGGCCATCTGCTCCATGCGGTCGGCGACCCGGGTGACTCGCACCACACGCTCCCCGTAGCCGTCCTCTCGAAGCGCCTGGACGACCGCGAGGCTCAGGTCCAGGTCAGTGCGCCTCGGACCCTGCTGCGCCCACACGAAGCCATCAGGGGCCGTGTCAGCAGGCAGCATCACCTCGACCTCGTAGCCGAGCGTCTGCCCGGCGTAGATCGAGACCGGCACGTTCCGCATGTGAGCGACCTGCTCCTGCGTGTGGTTCGGCACCGGGCTCGGGTAGCGACTCACCAGCTCGGTCATCCGCTCCTGCCCCTCGGCCATGAACGGCGCTGCGGTGCTGGGCGGTCGGTCGTCGTTCGCGACCTTGCCCTGGATCATCGCATCGCGGAACACCGTCAGGCTCGCGATGGCCTTGGTGATGTGCGACAGCCCGGAGTCGGGGTCGATGTCCTCGCCCTCCCAGAAGGAGTCGAGGTGCCGCCGGGTCGCGTCGATGTAGACGCTCGTGCGGACACCGGCCACGCGCCAGTTGTAGCCGCCGTACTTGCGAGCGCCCTCGGTCAGCGCAGCGCCGATCTCGTAGAGCACCGGCACGGGGACGGCTGCGTAGCTCGGCTTGAGCGAGCCCACGCCGTCCTTCGGGTTGGTGTCCTTGCGGGTCTCGCGCGGCGTCGGCATGTTGGCGAGGATCTCTCCTGCCTCGGGTGTTTCATCCATGATGAGTAATTCCTCTTCGAGGCGTGCGAATTCAGAAATTCCGGGGTTCATTGGTTCGGTGTCCAGACTTGGAGTTCTTGGGTTTCGGTGTCGCGTACAGGTTCGGCGGCCTTGGTCCAGACGGACGTGAGGAGAGCTTCGTCGGTTCGCATGGTAATCGAGGTCAGCACCATCTCCGCGCCTTCGCGCATGAGCCTAGCGACTTCCTCACACTGGGCAGCCCACAGTGAGCTGTCCTTGGTCGTCTCGCCGATGAGCTGGTCATGGACGAACGCGATCGGTCGGCACCCGTAGAGGATGCTCTCTTGCGTCGGGTCGTAGCAGGCGCGGCTCACGAGGATGGCTCCCATCATCGCGGCCTCGGCACCCGGGCTCTGCATACAGCAGCCGTTGGCCGCAGCGCAGAAGCTCGCGCCCCGGCGCACCAGACCCATCGGCGTGGTGTAGGTGTAGTAGCTCTCGCCGCTCGACCCGTTGTACGGATCGGTCTGCCCGTTGATCCAGTCGAAGAACTGGGGCATCTCGGGGTAGGTCGCGCGCCAGAACTCACGATAGTCGCTGGCCTCTTCCTCGGTCATGATGACGCCGTACGTCTTGCGGGCGAACTCCACCATGGTGGCCGGGCCGAGCCCGCCGGGGAACCCGAGGCCGACCGGCTTCGCGAACGATCGGAAGTGCTTGTAGAACTTCCGCACGTCTTCCTCGTCGTGACCTTGCAGGCCCTTGAAGATTCCGTACACGGCCATCGGGTCGCCGCTGACGGCTTCCTCGCGGATGCCGGACTGGAACCCCTCCAGCATCGGGTGTGCGCTCACGCTGGAGTTGAGCGCGAGCTGCGCGCCCAGGTAGCCGTGGAGGTCGATGCCTGCGTTGTAGAGGTCGCGGTGGACCGACTGCCCGAACAGTTCGCCCGTGATGTGGCCGACGCACGCCAGCTCCAGGCCGGTGAAGTCCACGTCGAAGAACACCGTGCCAGCACGAGGGCGGAAGCACTGGCGCGGGTCGAGACCCTTGATCTCGTTCGGGATCTGCTGGATGTTGACGGACGGGTAGTTACGCTCGGTCTTCGAGCCCTTCACCTTGCCTCCGTCGTAGCTCGACGTGCGGCCCGTCTCCTTGATCGCGTCGTAGCTCGGGTAGACGACCGGCCCGCTAAGGAGCACGGGGAGCATCTGGTTCTTGATCTTGCCGAGAGCCATCCGCTGATGGTACTGCTCCATCACCGGGTCTTTCGTGGCGAGGTACTCCTGCACCTCGGCGTCGCACTTGATCTGCGGCTCGCCCTCTCCACCATCGGTCATCGGCGGGATCTCGCCCATCGACTTGTAGAGCGCCTTGAGGTGCGCCTGGAGCTTGGCCTGATTCATCGAGCCGATCTTCCCCTTCGGCTTCTTCATCTTCACGCCGTTGTCGGCGAGGAACTGACCGATCTCGGTCCAGTCGTCGCTCTGCTCGTCCCACTCGCCGTAGAACTCCTGCCCGAACTCGGTGAGGATCAGGTCGAGCGCCTTGTCCATGTCCTTCGCGTACGGCGGGCCGAAGCGCCCCTCGCCTCGCAGGATGCCGGACTGCTCCAGCAGCTCCTTGGTGTCGGCCATGACGACATCGACCTCGCCCTGCATCACCATGGTGCGGTCGTGGTCGGTCTCCATACCCCACGCGCTCATCATGTAGAGCACGAAGTCCTTGACGATCTGGAACTCCTCGGTCTCGGTCGAGGAGAAGTCGAACTGCGCGGCCCGGTCCTCCTGCGCGAAGTAGATGTCGGCGGTCATCTCGCCGTCGCCCTTGGCGTAGTTGTACGCATCCTCCGGGTACTCGTCGGCGTGCCAGCCGTCGAGCGTGCCGTAGTTCGCGCGCCAGCTCTCCTCGATGTTGTCCTTCTCCTCGCTCATGTCGATGCCGAGGTAGTTCGCGGCCATCGCTCCCATCGAGTAGGAGATGCGCTTGTTCGTGCCGTCCGGCAGCGTGAGGTTGTCGAGCCGCCCGGTGGTCGAGAGGTTGAGCAGCTTCTCACGCCACATGGTATCGGTCGCCTTGCCCGCGATGAGCTTGGCGTACACCAAGGGGATGAGGCGCGGGAACGTGCGGCAGATGACCGCGTAGTCGAACCCGCCTCGCTGCGTGACGATCTTGATGTCGTCGTCCGTCAGCATCCACTCCAGCATTCCTTCGAGCCCGTCGTCGGGATGGTTGCCGAGCACCTGGGTCTCGTACGACTGGTTGCCTGACTCGTCGAGCACGGTGAAGATCCCACAGATCATCGGCGGGGCGATGTTGCCCGCAGCGATGCGCTGGGTCTCGGAGTCGAAGAAGAGTAGATCAGTCATTGGGCTTGGTTTGGTTCAGGATGATGGTGCGCGGCTTGGAGCGGAAGGCGCGGACCATGGCGGGCGGGAAGCCCGTCGCGATCAGAGCCAACACTACCGTGAGGATCGGGTGTTGTCCAGCGAATTCGTAGAAGTTCATGAGAGGTCCGCCGTGTCGCGGAAGCCGAGGTAGACGGGATGGCGAGGGCGGGTGCCTGCGGGCCTCCCGCCGGGGGCAGGTAGGTGCTTGAACTTCACCAGCTTGCCGATGAGTTGGTCACGCATGTTCCACATGACCACGCGCTCCTCGGCGGTGAAGCCGGTCCCGAGTTCGACGATCGCGCCGTCCTCGGTCTCCCCGACCATCACACCCATGTCCCCGGCGGGCCGCTTCCCCTCCTTCGATGTGCTGCGCTTGGTGCGACCGAACGCATCCTTCTCGGCCTCGTTGTCGTTGTGCTCGCGCTCGACGAACCCGGTGACGGTCATCTCCTCGTCGGCGAACTGCTTGATCTTGAGGAGGCCGCCCTCGCGGGTGGTGCTGCGTCCGAACTTGTACGCGCCTTGCGGGTCACGCACCATGACTCCCTCGAAGCCTTGCGCGAGGCACTGGGCCTCGTACGCGGCGAGGTCTTCGGCGTTGTCGATCAGGACGTGCTCGACGACGCGCAGGTTGTTGTGCCCATTCTGCTCGCTCCAGCGCGTGAGCGCTGCGAGGCGCATCTCGAACCCTGAGCGGAAGGCGTCGATGGTACACCAGTCGAAGGCGAAGAACCAGAAGTCCGTCACCTCCTTGCTCTTGGACATGAACGCGGACGAGCACGCGGAGAAGTCGCCCTCCACCATCAGCTCGCCGTCGATCCCGTCCGGCAGCCCGGCGAGCGCGGCGCGCACCGAGGCGTTCGGGATGAGCTTCATCGACCGGGACTTGGCTTCGCCCTCGTGGATGTGACAGCGGATGCCGTCGAGCTTGGGCGAGGCGAGCACCGGGTAGCGGAGCTTCGAGAGGTCGGCGGGCGCTTTGCCCGCGAGCATGGGTTTGAACATCAGTCTTGTCTCCCTTGGCCTTCGTCGAACATGCCCGTCACCTTGGCATGGAAGTGGTCGGCGTATTCTCGCAGCTTCCACCCCTTGCGCTTGAACGGCAGGTCGAACCCTCCGACATCCTTCCCGTCCTTGACGAAGCGGACGTACACTCCGGGGCCTTCCTGAATCCAGTTCCAGCCGAGGTAGAACTCCCCGTGCTGTCTTACTACATGCGTGCTGCTCATAGTCCTAGTTCCTGTTTGGCGATCCGCACACATTTCGTGCAGACCTTCGTTGCGTCGTTCAGTTCGATGCCCATGAGCTTCGCACCACAGAGCGCCAGCTTGCCTTCGATGAGAGGCCCGTCGCTCTTGCGCTCGATGTGCGCGAGGGGCGGCCACTGGGGCGGCGCTCCGTCGCTGGTCATCGGCTTGGTGTCTAGTTCGGTGGAAGTGCTCATGGTTGAAAGGTGGGGCGGTCAGGACTTACGGTGGGAAACTTGCACCTTTGGCCTGCCTGACTACCCGTGTGGTCTGCGTTTACAGACCGTTCGGGAAGAACCGGCTCACGCCGTCCTCACCGATTGCCTCGACGATCTCCTCGTCGTCAAGGCTGGCAGCCCACGAGTACACGGTGTACTTGAAGGGGTTGCCGTTGTCGTCACGGCTCGACTTGCTCGCCTGCTGGCGGCCAGTCACCACGGTGACGAGACCCTCGACCGGGTTGTCGTCGGAAAGCACCTGCTCGGCTTCCTCCTCGCCCACCTCGTCGTCAGCCACGTCGAGGACGCCAGCGATGAACGACTTGATGTTCTGGAGGAAGACCTTGGGGTACTGCCCGCGCTTCCAGAAGACGTGGACCTGTTCGCCGACCTTGTGCGGCGAGTCGCCACCGTCTTCGACGGCGAGGATGGTCAACGTGTTCTTCCACATGAGACCCTTCTGCTCGGCCTCGAAGGAGTCGCAGGAGTCGATGCGAGCGACGTAGCGCCCGGCACGGAGAGGGTTGGAGGAGAAGCCGCGTGCGGCGTCTCGGAGGCCACTGAATGCGCCCATAGTTAGTACCTGTTCTGGTTCTGGTTTCGGATCGGATGCGCCTGGACGAAGTGCCCAAGCAGAAGCATCATACTCCCATGAGGGAGAGAAGTCAAGCAGATTCTCCGAATTTCTCGGCGAGTCGTGCTTTCGCCTCCCTGTCGAGCTGGGCCACATCGGTGAAGCCGCGCTCGCGCAGGAAGTCGGTCGGGAACCGGCGGGGCAGGGGATCGTACGAGGCGTAGATCGCCTTCTGCCTGCTGCCGGTGGTCTGGTGGATGTAGAGCGAGTCGATGAGGCACGCCCACAAGTTCTGGTGATCGAAGTCGGTGGTGTGGCAGGTCACGGGCATGAGGTCGTCGGCCTGCTGCCCGTTCCGGTGCGTGCGCCCGAGTACCTGCTCCAGTGTATCCGCTTGGCGGGGGAACTGCGCGAAGAACTGGTGCTCGAAGTGCTGGAGGTTCTTCCCCGTGCCGTGCCCACCCATGCTCGCCACGATGATCTTGTCCGCGTTCTTCGGGTCGCGGATCAGCTCGTTGCTGCCCTTCTTGACGGACTCGCTCGGGCAGTAGACGTGCGGCACGCCTGCGGCCTTGAGCAGCTCCGCGAGCCACACGCCGATCTCCTTGTGGTGGAACCACACGATGCCGCCCTGCTTGCCCTTGGTGGACTTGAGGAGCTTGCCCGCCCACTCGACCGCGTGCGCCACCTTGTAGTCGCAGATGCGGACGGGCTCGGAGATGCGCTCGGGCATCCCGTCGAACTCCATGTCCTTCATCGTGCGCCAGAGACCGTACAGCTCGCGGCCAACGTCGCGCGCCTTGTGGTTCGCCATGTTGCTCGTGACGAGCAGCGGCGTGTCCATGCCGGGCTTGCCCTTGTACTCGATCCAGCGGCGCAGCTTCGGTGCGAACTCCTGCCGGGCCTCGTGGTGTTCGAGCGCGAGCGCGAGGTAGGTCTCGGCCTCCTCTTCGCTCAGGCCCTTCTTGACCAGCTCCTCGATCTCGGGCCAGCGCAGCCGGTAGAAGAACCCGGACGACAGCTCGTTGAGGTAGCGCCACTTGTGGAAGCCCTCCTCGATCTCGTCGCCGGACGGCGTGAGCCACTCGTCCTCGACCTGCTTCATCAGGTCTTCGAGCTTCTGCCAGTCCGGGTGCTGCTTGAACTTCGGCACCGGGTCGTTGTGGATCGTGAGCGACACGCCGATCTCGGCGTCACCCGTCGCGACGACCCCGGGCGTAGACGTTAGCCGCAGCTTGTACGCCTTACGAAACCCGGGGACGCCGCTCGGGATGTCTTCGTCGGGGAAGTGCTTGCGCGCCCAGTCCACGAGCGGAGTGAGCGGGCCGGTCTTCCCCTGGCTACCAGTGCGCGAGCCGAAGTCCGCGCCCGGCTTCTCCGGGTCGAGGACGTAGGACCAGTTGGTCGCGAGCGCATCGGACTGCGGCAGCGGGCAGAGCCCGCGCAGGGCGGCAGCGATGAGGTGGTGGTAGTCGTTGATCGACTTCGAGGTGATCGTGCCCGAGAGCGCCACGAGCGCGGGCTGCCGCGCGTTGATGTACCGGCGAAGGCGCTGCGTGCGCGCGGCCTTCGGGTTCTTGACGTTGTGCGCTTCGTCGAGGATCAGTAGGTCGGGCTGGATGCCAGCGATGCCTCGCTTGTTCGGGGGCGGGTTCTCCTTGTCACCACCAAGCAGCGCCTCGGAGTCGCGCGTGGAGAGCAGGGAGTAGGGCAGGATGTAGCAGCCCTTCTTGCCGGACGCGGCCATGCGCCTGCGGTCTTCGAGGTTGCGCCCGCCGAGCATGTGGAACGGGACCTGGAGCCCGACCATCTTGCGAGCCCACGGAATGTCGGTGCGCGTCAGTTGCTCGTAGACCTGCGAGGGTACGAACAGCATCGAGCGCTCGGAGTCGCCACGCAGGTAGGCACGGTTCGCGATCATCAGGGTGATGAGCGTCTTGCCCCATCCCACACCGATCGGGAAGAACCCGCCACCGTACAGATCGTATGCGAGGATCGCACCTACCTGCGTGCCGAACAAGCGGAACCCTTCCTCGAAGTACCGGCCCTGGACTTCATCGGAGCAGAACGCCTCGATGACTTCGGGCTCGGCCTCGTGGACCACGGGCAAGCTCACGATGCGCTGGATCTCCAGGGAGTCAGCGGTGTCGCGTTTCTTGCCTTTGGTGTTGCGGAAGGGGTTGCTCATGGATCAGAACTTGCGTCCGTGTTTGAATGGGCGCGTGAGGTTGTACTTGTGCTTGGCCTCGATCGCGTCAACCAATCGTACACCACGATGACCGGCGAGGTCGAGAATTCTCAGAACAATGTCCGCGAGTTCCTCTTCTTCGTTGGTGAACTCCGGGATCTTCGCGCTGGGCTCGGCAGCCGTGCCCTTGCGGTAGTGCTCCAGCACCTCGCTCACTTCGGAGTGAATGAGGCAGAGCTTCTCGCCGAGGTTGGCCTCTTCCCAGAACCCTTTGGCCTGGGCGTTGGCGTGTGCCTCGGCGATCAGTTCTTCCAGCGACACTAGCCGACCCGCGCGATGACCGCTTCGATGCCCTCGGAGACGCTGGCGAGGTTCCGCATGAGCGTGCCGATGTCGTCGTTGCCCAGCTCGCCCGGGTGTACGACGACGACGCCAGCGAGCTGCGACACGATGTAGTCGGACTTCTCGGCGAGGCGCTCGCGGCGCTTCCAGGTGTCGAGGAGCCAGTACGACTGCGCGCCCATGTCCTCGGCCAGCTCGGCCCCGAAGCGCGCGAGCACCTCGGACGAGGAGATGACCTCGCGGCTGGTCGCCAGCCCGCGCAGGTAGGTCGAGCCCACCATGATGGTCAGCCCGACCCGAGGGCGGCCAGCGCCCTTGCGAGGCTTCGCCTGCTGCGCGGTCGGGCGGGCGTCCACGACGGGCTCGTCCGGGTAGTCGTTCACCTCGGCCTCTTCGGCCTTGGCCTCCTCGGCGGCCTTGTCGGCAGCGATCTGCGCCTTGGTGCGGCGCTTCCGGCGGGGCTTGGGCGCAGGGGCTTCCTCCTGGGCCTCGGGCTCCGCAGGCGCGGCTTCCGGCTCCTCGGCGACGACCGGGGCCTCTTCGGGCTCGGACGCAGCAGGGGCGCTCTCAGGAGCCGTGGCGGGCTGGGCCTCCTCGACCCACTCCAGGGCCATCCCTGCGGCTTCCAGGGCCTCGACCTGCTCCTCGCGGGCGGCAGCGATGCCCATGCCCTCGTCGTCGGTCTCGACGATGTAGGCCATGCTGGTGAGACGCCCGGCCTTCTTGGCCGTGTTGTCGCAGATGGGGCACGCGGTCCCCCTGCTCGTGAGGCCACGACCCTTGCAGGCTTTACAGCTCGGGTTGGACCACGGTGCGCCGCCGGTCAGGACGACCTCGGGTGCGGGCTCCTCGCCGTTGACGGACGGGGCCTCGACGGCGGCCTTGGCCTCGGCGGTTCCGGCAGCCTGCTTGCGCGAGCTACGCGCCGCCTTTTGTTTCTGTGCTCGGTCGAAGATACTCATGTTGGTTTCCTTGGTAGCGGATCGTTTCTTTGGTTTTGCCAGAGGCAGGTTCAATCGAGCGGCGGGACTCCCAGACTTGAGACGTTCCAGCCTTGCTCGGTAAGCGTCGGGGGTTTCTGCCCGACCACAGATGTCCGAGAAGGGACATGGTTTACCATACCACCTTGCACACTTCCCGGTGTCTTTGGGACCGGGAACATCTGCCCAGTCCTTGATCTTTCGCGTGCGCTCCATGCGAGCGGCCACGTCCTTGAGGTACTCGCCGTGCTCGGCGATCTGCTCTGCCGTTATGACAGTCTCGACGGCGGTGACTTCCTTGCCCGGGAACTTCGGGTACTGGTTGTGCCGCACGGTCATGTCGCCGTCCCATCCGTCGAGGATCGAGATGGCGTAGCAGTAGGTCTTGAGCTGCTGGTTCAGGCCCAGGTAGTTCGGACTCTTCGGGTCCTCGCGCTTGAGGTAGCGCAGCGAGCCCTTGCCGTACGTCTTGTGGTCCTCGATCAGCGGGAGCGGCTGCACCTCGGTCGGCGGCTTGTACGCATCGACGTAGCCGATGAGCTGGACGCCTGCGATGATCTCGGCGAGCAGCTTGCGCTCGACCTGCGTGCCCTCGCGCCAGCGGAGCACGCCGTTCTCGATCGACTCCTCCACGAGCTTGCGGATGAGCTTCGCCTCGTTCTTGGTGACGGTCGCGGTGCTCCCGTCACGCTCGGTCGCGGTGTCCCACCCTTCCGGGTACAGGTTCACCGGACGCCCTGCGATCTGCCCCTTGAGCGGGCCGTCCGCGACGATGCTACCGGCGGGGCCGGGCACGCGCTGGTTCACGTCGGCGCTCAGGTAGCGCTCGTTGACTGCGTGCGTGACGGTGCCGAAGGTGAAGTGAGCGGCGGGCGGCTCGGACAGTTTGAGGATGCGTTGGAACCACCAGAAGCGGTTGCAACCCTCGTCGTAGGTCTCGATCTGTGATGCGGAGATGTAGCTCATTCGATTGCTGCCTCGATTGCTTCGGCACGGTCGTCGCCGTCGTTCTGCTCGCAGAGTAGTCTGCGTACTTGGTCGGCGGGGATGCCGTGGACGAGCGCCTGTTCGTAGACGATCTCCAGGTCCAGCTCGAACCAGCGACCTCGCTTGCCGCGCACGGTGCGCTTCTTCTGCTTGCCGTTGCCCTCGACATCCTCCTCGAAAGAGAACCTGCGGAGCTGCGAGCCTGCGGCCTTGAGGGTGATGCCGCCCTGCACCATGAGGTTGCCCTCGGCGTAGGACTGGATGCCTGCTGCGGTGACGAACACTCCACCGTTCTCGATGTGGATGGAGGCGCTGTTGGTCCCGCCGTGCGAGGCGTCGATGAGCTTGACGATGCACCGGAGCACATCCTCCGCGCCGCGCGTCGTCAGGCGCAAGTCCTTGACGAGTCGGGTGCTGACCTCTCCCTCGACGAGCAGGCGACCAGAGCTGGTCTGCGAGTCCTCTCGGTGGTCATACAACCACTTGATGTGGTTGGCGAGCGTCAGGTCCGAGGGCTTGTCGCCAGCGACCCAGCCTCGGGTGTACGCGAAGTTGCCCTTGCTAGTGAGGAGGCGCTGCGCGCCGTCCGTCACCTCGATGTTCAGCAGGCGCATCTCGATGGCAGCCGTGTCGTCGTCGGTCAGGTCGCGGTTGCCTACGAT
>Ga0316187_10005800_pt1 | contig 10661 bp, 10 predicted proteins | sample CroRivburrow1_MG_FD_204927 | JGI IMG/M metagenome (GOLD analysis project Ga0316187, IMG submission 204927) | Coastal sediment microbial communities from Maine, United States - Cross River worm burrow 1 | ecosystem: Environmental > Aquatic > Marine > Coastal > Sediment | place: USA: Maine...
GTTGATCGACAGTGACAAGCTGGGTGAAGAAAGTCCGGCGGCTGCGTGGACGTGCAGTCACTGCGGAACCGAAAATGAAGGCCAGTTTTCAGCCTGCTGGCAATGCAGCGAATCGCATTAATACAATAAAGAGCTCAGAGCCCGGCGCTTACCCTGAATTTCTAGATCATGCCGCGGGAAAGAAGCCTGGTCCCGGCAATCTCACTTCTCAATATCCTGGACACCTTATCTGCCTGCATTGGCCGGCTGATCAGGAAACCCTGTGCAAGATCGCAGTTGCAGCTGCGCAGGAATTCGAGCTGGGGAATGGTTTCAACGCCTTCTGCGGCAACCTCGATATCAAGGCCACGGGCCATAGCAATGGCGGCCCGGACAATTCGTTGATGGCTGCCGTTGATTTCCACGTCCTGAATTAATGACTGGTCGAGAACGAAACTGTCAATAACGCCGGTATCCAGGGAACTGAAAGAAACGTCACGGGTGCCGAAGTGATCGAGCGACAATCTCACGCCCAACTTGCGCAGACCATGCAGGGTTTCGAGTTCAACCGAGCGCTGTCGGACGATCTCCCCGTCGCCGATTTCAAATTCAAGGCACCCTGAGTCGAGTGCATTGTTTGCGATGGCCTTTGCAACTGTTTCAACAAGTCGGCCGTGCTTCAATTGCTGCTGGGACAAGTTAATTGCAATGGAGAGATCTGGCAGTTCGAACTTGTGTTGCCAGGAAGCCAGCTGCCTGCATGCAGTGTTAACAATCCACTCGCCGGCGGAATGAATCAATCCACTGCTGTCCAGGATGGACAGGAACCGGGCCGGTGGCAGCAATCCGAACCGCGGGTGTTGCCAGCGCAGCAGTGCTTCCAGGCCGATCAAACGTCCGCTGCTAACATCGATTCGCGGCTGGTAGTGCAAAACAAATTCGTTTCTGACCAACGCGTGACGCAGGCCGATTTCCAGCTCTTCACGTTGCTCAAGCCGGGTGTTAAGCGCACTTGAGTAATACTGAAAACGACCGCCACCCCGATTCTTGGCCTGGTACATCGCAAGGTCAGCTGCCTTTATCAGGCGTTCCGCTGTTTCACCGGCGCCGGGGTAAATGGCGATGCCAATACTTGGCGTCGCGTAAACTTCGCTTCCCTTGACGTCATATTTATCGGAGAGCACGAGGACAAGTTTTTGCGCGGCGGCGGCAGCGTTTGCGGTCTCGCCAAAGTCCTCGAGGCAAACCACGAATTCATCGCCGCCCCAGCGACCCGAAAAGTCGCCAACGCGAAGGTTCTTGTTCAGCCTGACCGCGACCTGCCGCAGGAGTTCGTCACCGATGTCATGACCAAGGGTGTCATTGACGGATTTAAATCGATCCAGGTCGATGAACAAAACTGCAATAGGTCGGTCACCGCGTTGACTTCGGCCCATAACCCGGCGCAGCTGTTCGGTGAAGAGTCGCCGGTTAGGCAGGTGTGTCAGATCGTCGTACTGCGCTCTTTTCTCAAGCTCAACCGTTCGCAACATGATGTCTGTTATATCGCGAAAGGTTATTACCCCGCCGACGAGTGACCGGTTGCTGTCGTAAAGGCCCTGGCCGTTAATACTAAGAATCGTGTCGCTCTGATCCGGCAGCTGGTAGGCGGCAACCTGGTTTGAAAACTTCAGCCCTCTGCAGGCTTTAACCAGTGGCAGGTCGTCATGGTCGAGCGAGGTCGTGCCATCGGCAGCAACCTTGCAGAAATTTTTCGCCCATGTGGCATCCGTTTGTTCTCGTGCTGTAAGGCTCAATATTGTTCGTGCGGCCGGATTGATATCCAGCACGTGACCATGCCGGTCGATCACAATAGCGCCGTCGTTGATGCTTTTTAATATGGAGAGAACCGTGCTGTCGGTATCAGACAATCGCGCCAGCAAGCGGTGCCGCTGAATGGCGTGATCGAGTACAGACTCTATTTCTTCGTGGCCGGCATCGTCGACACAAAGGTGTCCCTGTGCACCGGCGCGTACTGCTGCAATTCCCCTGTGCTCATTTTCGCGGGTGGTGACCGCAATAACCGGATGGTTTCCAAGATCGGTAATAAGAGACTTCAGGGAATGTTCGGAGTCTGCCGAACTCGCGCCTGGTTCCAGCATGATCAGGTCAATCGAATCCGGGATCTCGATCGGGGTCGACAGCGCATTCTGTCGGGTGAGGTGGTCACAACAGGCATAGGCTTCGAGCTTGTTGCAAAACCCGGCGGCAAATTCGCTATCGCCGAGATAGAGGATGGAACGCCCGGCCATCAGCCTGATGCCGCCTTCACCGGTAGCCCGCAGACGGTAATTCGACCGGAATAGGTTGTCGGTTCACATAACCCCCTGGCGCAGGCTGGAGCAGGGCAAATTTTCCGTGTTTCCATAGATTTTTCTTGTTTTTGCTTGCCGTTACGGAGACCGTAACCAATTCCGGACGCCTGACGCATAATACCAGAATCGCTGCAAAACTCAGTCAGAAATCAACTATTTGGCACAGAATCGAGGATGAGTTAAACCGATGACCGCCGAGGAACATCAAAGTATTAAAGCCAGGGGAGAAATGGCCATTGCAGGCGCAATTGACCAAAAAAACCGGGGATTCAGAGCCCGAATCAAGGCCGAACGTGGCTGAAGTCGAGAATGATGAGTCCCGCTGGGTTCGCCTGGCTCAGGCAGCTGATTCAAGGGCTTTTGAAAAGCTCTACAGGGCCCATGTGAACAAGGTATACGGGCTTTGCCTGCGCATGACGGGCAATCCCAGCGAGGCTGAGGATTGTACGCAGGACGCCTTTATACAGGCCTGGAACCAGCTGTCGAGATTTCGCGGCGACAGTGCCTTTGGTACGTGGCTGCATCGGGTAGCCGTCAATACGGTTCTCGGCCGGATGCGAAAGTCCCGGCGCGAGCAGGATCGCATCAGGGCAGTCTCCGATGTCGCTCCAAGGCCGGAATTGATGGGTGACGACGGAGAATTACAGGACCTGGAACAGGCGATTAACGAATTACCCAGTGGGGCAAGGCATGTATTCGTTCTCAACGCAGTTTATGGATATAGCCATAGTGAGACCGGCGACATGCTCGGAATCGCGGAAGGAACGAGCAAAGCACAACTGAGTCGCGCCCGCAGATTACTGGCGCAACAATTGAAGATGGAAAGCGCATGAACGTAGATGACGACACAAGATTTGACGAAGAACTGATGGCCAGGGCGGCAAAGCTCGATGCCTCGGTCGAACCCTCGCGCGACCTGTGGCCGGAGATTGCAACTGCGATTAACGCGCCTGCGCGGCCGAATCGATCGGTCTGGAATTCGGTATGGGCCCAGGCCGCGGCAGTCTTGTTGCTCGTCGGCGGCTCATCGGGTGTCACCTATTTGACGATGAAGGATGGCAGTGATTCGGCGCTGCCAATGATCGGGACACAGGAGCTGGTTTTTACACCGGTATCGGGAAGTTTTGGCAGCCAATATTCGCTCGGTCCCGACTATCAGGATGCCCGCAGAGAGTTGGCGAGCAGGGTTGAAGAGCGGCTGGAAAACCTGGCGCCGGAAACCCGCGAGGACGTGCGCACAAATCTTGAGTCGATTCGACAGGCGATTGAAGACATTAACAGGGCGTTGGCTGAAGAACCGGACAGCGTATTGTTGCAGGAGCTGCTGCTGGACACCTATCGTGATGAGTTGTCATTGATGAACAAGGTGGATGGAATAACCAGGGCCGCGATGCGCAGAGGCGATATTTAGGCAGATTGAAATTCGGGCGCAATTGCGCGATTGAAGACGGCAAAGCCCAATGGCGCCGTGGAGTAAGAATGGTGAATATGATGAAGATGGCAAAATTATTGATCCTCAGCTTTATGGCAACGGCGACGTTCGCGGCTGAGACTGTTAACGAAACGCTGGACGCGGCTGCGGATGGTGAGGTGACAATTTCGAATGTTTCCGGCTCGATTGAAGTCAATGGATGGTCACGCAACCAGGTCGAAGTGACTGGCGAGCTTGGTAGCGGTGTTGAGGAGCTGATCTTCGAGAGAGATGGTGATGAGGTAATCATCAAGGTCAAGTTGCCGCGCAGGAGTATGCGAAGCGGTTCGGCAGAGCTGGTGATTAATGTGCCGGAGGCAAGCTCCCTGCAGATTAATACCGTCAGTGCCGATATTGAGGTCAGCGATGTTCAGGGTGAACAGCGGCTCGAGTCAGTCAGCGGTGACATTACGACGGCGGTTTTCGGTTCTGAAATCGATGCCGAGTCAGTCAGCGGAGACATAGAGGTTGAGGGCGACAACCAGCCCATCGAAGCCAGGCTGCACAGTGTCAGCGGCGATGTTGTTGCAGAAAACTTATCCGGTGACCTTCGATCTGAAACGGTTAATGGGGAAATAAATGTCATTAACGGGTCATTCCAGCGGATTTCCGGCGAAACAGTTAACGGCGAAATCCTGTTTCGTGTCGGCTTGCTCGATGATGGCAGGCTGGATGCTGAGACAGTCAACGGCGCTGTGGATGTAGAGTTCGACGGCGAAGTATCTGCTCGATTCGACATCGAAACCTTCAATGGCGAAATTCGGAACTGTTTCGGGCCTGAATCGGTCAGAACCAGTAAGTATGCACCCGGACGTGAGCTTAAATTCACCGAGGGTGGCGGCGGAGGCCGGGTAACGATCAATACCCTGAACGGGAGTATTCGCCTCTGTAAGTAGGCGAGTACGAATGAATCTCCGGGCCGCCCCGTCTTCGGACGTTGGCGGCCTTTTTCTAAATGGAGGTTCGCCAGCGGCATTTTCAGGATAAATGTCACAGACCGGCCGCGGCTGCTTTGCTATTCTTTACCAACTGTAATTTACATAACCCGAGGCCGGGTGTTGGTCATCCGGATACGTCCATCATGGCCCGTCTATTCAAAATTCTATTCGTACTGCTTGCTGCTGTCGTTGGCATCGTTGCCCTTGCTGCCGTGTCGCTTTTCCTCTTCTTCGATCCCAACGATTTCAGGGACAGGATATCGGCAAGCGTCAAGGAGCAGACCGGGCGCGACCTGGTAATTGCGGGCGACCTGTCGGTCAAATACTTCCCGTGGCTGGCTGTCGAAATCGGTCATACCGAACTCGGCAATGCCGAGGGCTTCAGCGCGGAGCAATTTCTGAGCTTTGACAGCGCGAACCTGAGCGTTCGTTTGATGCCGCTGATATTCCAGCAGCAGGTAAAAGTCGGAACAGCGTCCCTCGATGGCCTTACTGTGAATCTCGAGGTTGCCCGGAATGGCGCGACGAATTGGGATGATCTCGCAGAAGAGGAGGAGCCGCCCGGATCGGCCGACGAGCCTGACAACGGTGAAGCGGCGGAGTTCGACGTAGCAAATATCAGCGTTAGCAATGCGAATGTAACCTACTCGGATGCGCAGGCAGGCTCGAGCTATTCGATCAGCAACCTGGCTTTCGAGACGGGCAGGATCGCTGCGAACACCCCTATCGATCTGTCGGCAGAATTTGATTTCGACTCATCTCCCGGCGAACTTGGCGGTCACCTGGAAATTCGTGGCACGTCTTCGATGAATGAGGGCGCGTCACAAATTTCAGTGAGTGGGTTGAATGTCTCTGGCGCTTTGCGTGGCATCGTATCGGAGCCGACAGAGTTCAACTTTGATTCGCGAGCAATAAGCGTTGATACAAACGCACAGAGCATCAACCTGGGCGAACTGGATCTTATGGTGCTCGGACTGTCGATGTCCGCTGACGTGGCGCCATTTTCTTATGCGGGAACACCTCAGCCCAAAGCCGATTTACGTGTGGCCGAATTTTCTCTGAAGGAGTTGATGTCAACTCTGGATATCGCGCCACCGGTCACCGCGGACCCCAACGCACTGCAGCGAGTGTCTTTCAGCGCAAGTGCAGCTATCGATGAAACGGCGATCGCATTGAGCTCGATGACACTTGAGCTCGACCAATCAGTAATGACCGGCAGCTTGTCCGTGCCTTTGACCACAGACGGAGCACTGCGTTTTGATCTTGGGGTGGACGCCATAACGCTGGACGGCTATATGGCGCCGACGGATGACAGCATCAAATCCGAAGAAGATGTGGATGCCGGCGACATTGAAATTCCGGTCGATCTCATTCGGGCGCTGAATGCGTCTGGCAGTTTCAAGATTCAACGCGCCACGCTTGCGGGCATGGAATTCGAAAATCTTGAACTCGGCCTTAACAGTTCAGGCGGACGGCTTCGGCTGCATCCGTTGGCCGCAGACTTCTACGACGGCTCATATAATGGCGATGTGCGTGTCGATGCCTCAGGCGATGTGCCCGCTGTTTCTGCTAACGAAAACATCAGTGACGTAAACCTGGCGGCGCTTGCGAAAGCCATGTTCGGGCAGGAAAACATCACCGGAACCATAAATGGCAGCTTTGTGCTCGGCGGTGCCGGTCAAAGCTTGTCGTCAATTCGAAGCGACCTCGATGGCAACATGTCGTTCGAACTTGTCGATGGCGCCTGGGAGGGAACCGACGTCTGGTACCAGCTGCGCAAAGCCCGGGCCATGTTCCGACAGGAACCGGTTCCCGAGCCAACGCTGCCGGCAAGAACGAAATTCTCGGCAGTCAATGCAACCGGCGTCGTGACCAATGGAATATTTCAGAACGATGATTTCATCGCCGAGCTGCCCTTTCTGCAGTTGAAGGGCGGTGGCATGGTTGACCTGAACACAACAGAAGTCGACTACGCGATGCAGGTTCGTGTGTTTGATCGACCCGAGTTTATGTCCGGCGCGAGCCAGGACGAGCTGGCCGATTTCACCAAGACCGTGGTTCCGCTGAAGATTACCGGACTCCTGAGTGCGCCGAGCGTAAGGCCGGACATCGAAGGAATTTTCCGCGGCCAGGTTGAGGAAGCGCTGGAGGAAAAGAAACAGGATCTGAAAAAAGACCTGTTGAACCGCCTGATTGGCGGGGCGGAAGAGCCTGTGGAGGGCGAGACACCAGCGGAGCAGGCTGGGGGTGAAACAGGTGAAGTGCCGGTTGAAGAAACGCCGGAAGAAACCGAAGAAGACCTCGAAGAAAAACTAAAAAAAGAGCTCTTGAAAAAGATTTTCGAGCGTTAATGGTTTGCTGAACAATCTACGGACGCGCGGAAGAGCCGCCCTGGCTCTGACCCTGGTGCTGTGCTCGGGCCTTGTGCAGCCTGCTGAATTGCGGGACATATTGATCGAGCGCAATGATGATTACTATCGTCTGAACTCGAAGGCCTGGTTTAACGCGAGCCCGGAAGCGCTATACGGCGTATTGTCCGATTACGATCTGTTTATCAAGTTTACGAGCGCGATCGCAGAGTCGCGAAACGTTGAGCCTGACGAAAGGGGGCGACCGCAGTTTTTTTCACGGATGGAAGGCTGTGTTCTGCTCTGGTGCAAATCGTTTGTTCGCAACGGCTACCTCGTGCTCAAGCCGATGAAAGAGATTGTCGCGATAACGAATCCAGCGAACAGCGACTTCAAGCTCAGTCGTGAAAGTTGGAAACTGATACCGGAAGATGGTGGCACATTGCTCGTCTACGAATTTCATATGATCCCGGATTTTTGGGTACCGCCCGTACTTGGTCCCTATTACATCAAGCGTGCGCTCAACGCGGGCGGTGTGAAAGCAGTGGATCGTATTGAAGCCATCGCGAGGGGTGAAGAACCCGTACGATGAGTCAGGCGAGTTTTTCGAAACGGGTGCTCGGCTGGTACGCCGTCAATGGGCGCAGTGATTTGCCCTGGCAGCAGCATCCAACGCCTTATCGTGTCTGGGTCTCTGAAATAATGCTGCAGCAAACCCAGGTAACGACCGTTATCCCGTACTACCAACGATTCATGGCGTCTTTTCCGAATGTTCGCTCGCTGGCCGATGCGCCAGTTGACGATGTACTGCATCACTGGTCCGGGCTTGGCTATTACGCGCGAGCGAGGAATTTGCACAAGACTGCCCAGGTCATCATGAATGAGTTCGGCGGAGACTTTCCCAAGGATTTTGAACACGTCGTCGCGCTGCCTGGTATTGGTCGCTCAACTGCAGGGGCGATACTGTCCCTGTCACGAAACGAACGGCATGCCATTCTCGATGGCAACGTAAAGAGGGTGCTGGCCAGGTTTCACGCTGTCGCCGGATGGCCAGGCAAGACCTCGGTATCTGATGCTCTTTGGACTTTTGCCGAGCAACACACTCCGTTTGAAAACGTCGCTGACTATACGCAGGCAATGATGGATCTGGGTGCGACCGTTTGCACTCGGACCAGGCCGGCTTGTCCCGATTGCCCGTTGGTCACTGACTGTGTCGCACATGGATCAGGACAGATCGCCGACTATCCGGGCAGGAAAGAGAAGAAGGCGAAGCCGCTGCGGAAAACAAATATGGTCCTTATTCACGGAAACGGAGCCATCTACCTGCAGCGCAGACCGCCCAGCGGAATTTGGGGAGGGCTGTGGAGTTTTCCTGAAATCAGTGCCGATGCTGATCCGGCCAGTTGGTGCGAAGAGCAGGTTGCCGTTCATCCGCTATCGATCGACAGGTGGGAAACGGTCAGGCACAGTTTTACGCACTTCGACCTCGACATTGCGCCGATTGCCGTGCGTGTGGCGGCCGCATCGCGTAAAGTTGAGGACGGCGGAGATCATGTCTGGTACGACATCGATTCGCCGTTAAAACTCGGCATCGCCGCGCCCGTGAGCGGCCTTATTCAGAAATTAAAAGAGCTTAAGACCTATGGCCCGAACAGTTAATTGCATCATGCTCAAAGAAGAGGCTGAAGGCCTGGATTTCGCACCGTACCCGGGCGAGCTTGGGCAGAGGATTTACGAGAACGTTTCCAAGCAGGCATGGCAGCGCTGGGTTAATCACCAGACAATGCTCATCAACGAATATCGCCTGACGCCAATCGAACCCGAAGCACGAAAGTTTCTTGAAACCGAGATGGAAAAGTTCTTCTTTGGCGAAGGTTCCAGCGTACCGAAAGAATTCGTACCGACGTAGCAGCGAAATCTAGCCCAGCGGTAGTTCCGTTGTTTTGGTCACCGTGCGGATCGCCACGCTGGAATTCACGCGGGAAACACCTGGTAGTCGCGTCAGCCCTTCATTGTGCAAGCGCTCGAAGTCGGCCATGTCCGACACGACAACGCGAAGCAGGTAATCAAATTCGCCGGTCATCAGGTAACACTCCATCACTTCCGGCAGATCCCTGACGGCCGCCTCGAAAGCCGCCAGCTCACTCTGCTCCTCTCGCAGAAGCGCAATGTGTACAAACACCGTCCCGGTCAGGCCGACAGCCTTCTGGCTGAGCAGGGCAACATAGCGGTCGATCAGACCTTCGTTCTCCAGTGCCCGCACCCGCCGCAGGCAAGCCGACTCCGACAGATTGACGCTCGCCGCCAGCTGCACATTGCTGATTCGGCCGTCCTTCTGCAGCTCCCTCAGGATCAGTCTGTCATAGCGGTCAAGTGTCATAGCGGTATCTGCCGGATTTTAGGGGTAAGTTCGCAGAATATGCCACATTTGATGGAAATTGACACTGAAACAGCAAGCGAATTGCGCCTGCAGGAGCGTATCCTGTCCGCCATAACGTATGTAACTAATTTGGGGGAAGTGGCAATGAAGGTCGGCGTACCAAAAGAAATCAAAATTCTCGAGTATCGCGTTGGCATGGTGCCCGCAGGCGTTCGGGAGCTCGTTCACGACGGCCATGAGGTCATTGTCGAGACTAATGCTGGCGCTGGTATTGGCATGACGGATGCGGACTACCAGGAAGCCGGTGCAACAGTGGTTGCTACCGCAAAAGAGGTATATGACGCGGCCGACATGATTGTAAAAGTCAAAGAACCGCAGCTCGCAGAGTGCGGGATGCTTCGCCCGGACCAGGTCCTGTTCACGTATCTTCACCTCGCAGCAGATCCGGCCCAGGCAGAAGCGCTTGTCAAATCGGGGACTACCGCAATTGCTTACGAGACCGTCACGGCAAAAGACGGATCCCTGCCGCTTTTGACGCCGATGAGTGAAGTTGCCGGTCGATTGTCAATTCAGGCCGGCGCTTTCGCGATGCAAAAGGCGAATGGCGGTTGTGGTGTCTTACTGGGCGGAGTGCCTGGTGTCGCACCGGGCAAGGTACTGGTCGTCGGTGGTGGTGTTGCAGGTACGAATGCTGCCGAGATGGCTGTAGGGCTTGGCGCTCAAGTGACGATACTGGATCGCTCGGTACCACGATTACGCGAAATCAATGACCTTTACGGGGGACGTATCAGGACAGAATATTCTACAAAGCATGCCGTTGATACGTTGGTTCCGGATGCGGACCTGGTGATCGGCGCAGTCTTGATTGCGGGCGCTGCAGCGCCGAAGCTGGTTTCTGCAGAGCATGTCAGGCAGATGCGAGCGGGATCGGTTCTGGTCGATATTTCGATAGACCAGGGCGGCTGCTTCGAAACCAGCCGACCGACCACTCACGCTGAGCCGACTTACATAGTTGATGACGTTGTTCATTACTGCGTAACGAATATGCCGGGAGCGGTTCCGAGAACGTCGACATTTGCGCTGACCAACGTAACGTTGCCATTCGTGAAGAACCTGGCGAATTTTGGCTGGCGCCAGGCGCTGCGCGTGGATCCACATCTGGCGAACGGACTCAATGTTCACGCCGGTCAC
>Ga0316187_10005801_pt1 | contig 10660 bp, 8 predicted proteins | sample CroRivburrow1_MG_FD_204927 | JGI IMG/M metagenome (GOLD analysis project Ga0316187, IMG submission 204927) | Coastal sediment microbial communities from Maine, United States - Cross River worm burrow 1 | ecosystem: Environmental > Aquatic > Marine > Coastal > Sediment | place: USA: Maine...
GCTCGATAATGTTGTGCATAGCCCAGACTGTCTCTTCGATCGGCGTTGTCGAATCGGAGCGATGGCAGTAAACGAGGTCGACATAGTCCGTATCGAAACGTTTCAGCGACGCGTCGATGCCCTCGAGGAGGTATTTTCGATTAAGCGTGTTCTCCTCATTCGGACCTTCATGCAGACCCCAGTAATACTTGGTTGAGATCAGGTAGCTGCCACGCCGCCAGCCGAGCTTTTTGAGAGCAGCGCCCATGACCTCCTCGGATTTGCCATGCGCATAAGCCTCAGCATTGTCGAAGAAGTTCACACCGGCGTCGTAGGCCGCCGCCATCAACGAGGCCGCGGTCTTCACGCCGAAGCGTGTGTCGAATGTGATCCATGAGCCCAGCGAGAGCTCGCTGAGCCGGATTCCGGCCTTGCCCAAGTGTCGATACTTCATGCATCAAGCATGCCATTTATTGGAGTTGAGTACACTGCCCGTTCGTCCTAAACTGGCTACAAAATTGAGAGGAGAAAGCGATGCGACAACAACTCATTGAAGCGCTCATGTACCCCAGATTGCTGCTCCAGCAAGTCATCGAAGACCACAACTATCATCACAAGAACATGTTCGAGGCCACCGGCGAACGCTGCAATCACTGCACCGGTGACGGATGCGGTTGGGAAGCCTGCATGCAGGATTTCAAGCACATAGACGACATGACAACGGAAACCCTGAGTGTTTCATTGCGTGAAGGCGTCAAATTTGTCGAGGCATTGCACAAACATCTACGCCATGACGAAACCACCTGCACCTGCGAGACCTGCAACTGGATTCGTAACGCAGAGCACCTGACTGAGGAGGTGGAACACGAACTCCCACATGTCGATGCTGCGGCGGTTCATCCTGAGCACTAAATGATAAAAACCCCGCCTCGGCGGGGTTTTTGCTATTGGTCGAGCAATTTTCCAGCCTGTCTTGTCCGGATCACGGTCCGGAGCCGTCGGATTGGATGCAAGTTTGTTGATTTTCTTCTCTAGTATTATCAACGACTTACAAAATTTCCCTAAATTTAATTCCAAATAGCCCTTCAAACCCCTCGCCGCCTATATAAGAATAGGAAGCGCACGAGCGAGAGGACCGGCAACACGCCGGAAAATAATAATAAAACCCGGGAATCACCGCGTGGCACAAGCGCAACAGAACCCTGTAAGCGAAGCGAAGTATCTCGAGTTCTTTGGACTCGACCGGGCGCCGTTCGCGCGTCTGTTCACACCGTCGCAGATCTTCGACTCGGTGCAATATTCCCTGTTGATGTCGCACCTCGCCAGGGCAACCGAAAAGACCGACAGCCTCGTGGTCATTCGCGGCTCGGAAGGGTCCGGCAAGACCACGCTCCTCAATCGCTACCTGAGTAACCTCGACGACGGCGTCTTCTTTGCGACAATTGACGACTCCTGTCGCACAGCAACGGACTTCTACAGCACGTTTTTGCGACAACTCGGATTTAGAGACATCATGGGTACGCTGAAAGAGCTGCGCCGCATAACCACGGAGTTTCTCGTTCATCGCGCCTCGGTCGGCGACACAGTTCTATTGGTGATTGACAACGCACACCAGATTCGGCCGGTTGTTCTGGATCAGTTGAACTGGATAGCTGCAGCGCGCGTGGACGACCGGCGCGTACTTAGCGTCGTCATATCCGGAGACTCTAGCATCGCGCGCATCGTCGAATCCCCAGCACTTCAGGAGCTGAGATTCCGCAGCCATGTCGACTTTCAAATTCGTGTCTTTACCGAAGCCGAGACAGCCGAGTACATTCGCTACCGACTGGACCAGGCCGGCAATGAACACGCCGTGGAAATCAACGAAAAAGCGCAGTCACTTATTTATCGATTTACAGGTGGTTACCCGGGCACCATCAACAAGCTGTGCGACGTTCTTCTGCGCGAGTGCTGCGAGCAGGAAACGCGGACCGTCGAGCAGGAGACGGTCAGGACTGCCGCCAGCGACCTGGAACTGCTACCGCATGTCTTTCCATTGCATGGCGGCAGGGTACGACGCGAAGCCGATAAGTCTGAAGAGCGCATCACGGAGCGCGAATCATCAGCGATGACGCCTGATGAACAGCACGCCAGCAACAGAAAGTCGGAAATCGCACAGCTCATTGAAGCGCTCACTGAAACCCGACAGGCTCTTCACGAAAGCGAGGAGAAACGAGCGGCCGCCATTGCCGATCTTGAGAAAGAGCAGCAGGCACTCAAGATCGCCACAACCAATGCCGACGAGGCGAGATCGAAGAACCAGGACCTCGACTTCATGAACGCGCAGTTGGAAGCATCCGTCGAGGAACTTAGAGCGGACCTCGAGACCGCCGATAAGCTCGGAAGCGAATTGGAGACGCTTGAAAAGCAGCTTGCGGAAGCCCGGATCGAACGCCAATCGCTGCGGTCTCAGGTGGCAGGCATACCCGGGCTGAAGCAGGCCATCGCTGACAGGGACGCATGTATTGCAATGCTGGCGACAGACCTGGCAGACCTGGCAACGATAACGAGTGAATCGGACGAACGGGCGAACGACTAGTTGCCCGACGGGTCTCCAGGACTCAACACATCCGTATCATCGTATACCGGTGGCTCTGCCTCTTCGGCTTCGGGTGCCGGTTCGGACTCTGGTGCCGCTTCGGGTGCCGGCGCAGCACTCGCGCCGCAGCTCCATCCCCAGCCTTGTAGCGCAGCTACGAACTCCTCGGCCTTCGCCTCGCAATAACCCACCTGGGTCTGGGCATTCCAGAGTACCTGGGATTCTCCCGGCGCTTCCGTGTCCTTGTAGTAATGAACTTCACAAGGGACCGTCAATCCCGGTTCGGTAAAAATCTCGACACGGCGCACGAGCTCACCAAGTGTGCACTGGTACTTGCCACCCTCCTGGGCGGTGGCCATGACGGGTACAAGCAACGCCAGAAGTGCGACTGCATACTTAATGTTCATTTCTTCCCCTTATCGCTGCCCATCATGAGAGAAATCAGTGCCGAGGCAACACCCAGCAAAGCTATCGCACCGCCGTATTTCAGCATGTTCGTTACACCGGATTCAAAACTCATCATTTCGAAAATGACGAGCAGCCCGACGACGGCAGCCATTACAACAATGAAAAAAGCGCAAACAATCGCGATCTTCTGCATCTCTATCTCCAGTGGTACCGGCGTGCTCCCGAGCCGCCCTGTGATTGACCAAGGTCGTCTATACTACTCTTCCACAATGCGAGGACAAAGCCTGTGCCAGCCAGGTTTGATGTAATCATTCTTGGCGGAGGTGCCGCCGGCTTAATGTGCGCGATTGCGGCCGGCCAACGCGGACGGCGTGTTGTCGTTCTCGAGAGTGCTAACAAGATTGGTAAAAAAATCCTTATGTCGGGCGGTGGGCGATGCAATTTCACCAACCTGCATTGCAGTCCAAACGACTATTTGTCGGCGAACCCGCACTTCTGCATCTCGGCACTAAGCCGCTACACGCAGTGGGATTTCATCGCACTTGTCGAGAAACATGGCGTTGCGTACCACGACAAAGGTGCCGGACAACTTTTCTGCGACAACTCGTCGAAGGACATACTCGCTATGCTCGAGACCGAATGTGAAAGCTCAGGTGTTGAAATATTGACGCATTGTGAGGACATATCGGTTGAGTACGAAGAGAGCTATACCGTAAAGAGCAGTAAGGATGACTTTATTGGCGACTCGCTGGTCATCGCTACGGGCGGACTATCCATCCCGAAAATGGGTGCTTCAGATTTCGGCTACCGCCTCGCGAAGCAATTCGGGCTCAACGTTTTGGACACGCGTGCCGGGCTCGTGCCATTCACTTTCACCGGAGCTATGCACGATCTGACGGATCGATTATCGGGCATCAGTCTACCGGCGACCGTAACCGCCTCGGGCACCACGTTCACCGAAGATATTCTGTTTACGCATCGCGGTCTTAGCGGACCTGCTGCATTGCAGGCCTCAAGTTACTGGTCACCCGGTGAGGACATCACTCTGAATCTCCTGCCGTCCATCAACGCCGAGGATCTTCTCTCGGATGCCAAGAAAAAGCAGCCCAGGGCACTGTTGCGAACGGTCCTTGCAGAACATCTGCCACGCGCGTTGGTTCTGGAGTTGCAGGAGCTGTATTGGTCCGACGCAACAGACAAGCGAGTAGCCGACATTCCGGACTCCGAGTTACGCAGGATCGGCTCGATATTGCAGGCCTGGACGCTCAAACCCGCCTCGACAGAGGGCTATCGTACGGCTGAGGTAACCCTCGGTGGCATCGATACCAATGAACTGTCTTCCAGGACCATGGAGTGCAAGCGACAACCCGGACTGTATTGCATTGGTGAAGTGGTTGACGTAACTGGTCACCTCGGGGGCTTTAACTTTCAATGGGCCTGGGCGTCAGCGCAAGCTGCCGGCCAGGTTGTGTGAAGGAGAAACAAAGGTGAAGATCTGGGTCGACGCAGATGCCTGCCCTGTTGTGGTCAAGGAGATATTGTTCCGGGCGGCGACGCGGACCGGCGTAGAGTTGACGCTCGTTGCAAACCAGCCGTTGAGCACTCCCTCCGCTGACAACATCAATACGCTGCAAGTACCCAGAGGTTTCGATGTTGCCGACGATGAAATCGTCAAACGCATGGACGGCGGAGATCTCGTCATTACCAGTGACATCCCCCTGGCCGCCGAAGTTATTGCCAAAGATGGTCACGCGCTTAGTCCCCGCGGTGAAATGCACACCAGGGAAAACATCGGCGCGCGCCTCAACATGCGCGACTTCCTCGACACAATGCGATCCAGTGGCGTCGAGATGAGCGGTGGTCCGGCCGCGTTCAGTCAACGCGACAAGCAGACGTTCGCAAACGAACTCGATCGTTTCCTGACGAAATACGGCGGAGCATCCGACCCGTAACTGCTACTCGGCTTGCTGCAGTGACCCCTGGAATTAGCCCTATTCTCATTAGTTTTCCCCCGGTTGTTTCAGGCATTTTAACGCGACGACTGCCGCGGTTGAGAGCTTTCTTGTTATTGAGTCAGCCTGTCTCAGTGATTGAGAGGCCCTGCCCTGGCTATTAGCCGTTACCCCACTTCGGCTTATGCCTATTTCCAAAAGACCGCGTTCGGTTCACATTCCGAAGGTACAGGTGCAAATCCGAACTTTGTGCCGCTGAACCTATCCGTATTCCGAAGAATTTTAGAGCAAAAACGAGCCTGATTTCAGAAGGCTAGGCGCAGTAAGGTACATGAGAAGGGCAATGACTAAGACCGAAACCACCGTTGATACCAGGTACCTGTTTAAAAGGTATGAAACCTGGTGGGTCAAGGTCGCCGTACCGCGGCCGCTGCGAAAAAAATTGGGTTACGACCTGCGGAAATCGCTGCACACGCGTGATCTCGAACAAGCCCAGGAGGCGCGCTGGGCCGTCGCAGAAGAACTGCGCGCCAGGATAGAGAAAGCTCAAAAAGAGACAGACAGTAAGTCAGCAAATCAGGAATCGAACATGGTTGATATCGAAGTTGTGTCCCCTGAAAAAATGGCGGGCGCCCAGCAGGTTGATGAGTACATCGTGGAGATCGTGAGCGATTCCGGAGAGGGCGCACAAAAATGCGGCCAGATCCTCGGACTGGTGAGCGGCAAAATGGGCAACGGTGTCTGGACCGTGGAAATCATTCCGGCCGAAATCCAGCCGCCCGCGCGAGAACGCCAGGGCGCCAGCGGTATTCGGGTCCGCATCGGCTCGAAACAAGTGACCAACATGGGCGACGAAGCCAGAATGGTGGTCGCGTTCAACGAGCAGGTTCTCTATTCGCGCATCGAAAATCACGCTTATAAGAAAGGTACGGTCGTACTGCTGGAAAGCATGTGGGCCGAAGATCCCGAAGAAAAAATTCGCAATCAGTATAAAGACGCGCTCGCCGATTTTAGCGCTCAGGGTCTGGTCGTGCATGAACTGCCCATCCAGAAAGAGTGCCTCAAGCTCGTACCCGACCCGCGTAAGGGCAAGAACATGTTCGTGCTCGGGATGCTTTGCAGAATTTTTGGTCGCGATACCACCACGGCCAAGAATGAGATTGCAAAAATATTCAAGAAGAAAAGCGAGAAGGTCATCAAGATCAATCATGATCTGTTCGATGCCGGCTATGCTTTCGCACGGGAAAACCTGGACTACGCATTCGAAATTCCCACGGCCGAGGAACATCGCCTGGAATCACCGGTCGTCATCAACGGCAACACCGCGGCGGGACTCGGGGTCATGGCTGCCGGCATAGATTTGGTCGCGATGTATCCAATCACCCCGGCGACATCTGCGTCTCATTATCTTGCCGAAGATTTTCATCTGACCGGTGGCTTTGTGCACCAGGCCGAGGATGAAATTGCCGCAATCGGCTTTGCCATCGGTGCCTCCTATGCAGGCAAGACTGCTTGCACGATCACCTCCGGCCCAGGCATGGCGTTGAAGACCGAAATGATCGGTCTTGCTGTGATGGCCGAGGTGCCACTGGTGATTATCGACGTACAGCGCGGCGGCCCGTCCACGGGTCTGCCAACCAAGGTCGAACAGGGCGACCTGCTCTCGAGCCTCTACGGTGCCGCGGGCGATGCGCCCAAGATCGTTATTGCCGCGACCACGATCGCGGAGTGCTTCCACTTCGTGGTCATGGCACGAAAACTGGCCGAGTCATTCCGCACGCCGGTGATCATGCTGACGGACGCGAATCTCGCTACCGGCGTCCAGCCGATAGAACGACCCGATGTCACCGACGAGTGGTTTGCAGCACCGTTGGACCAGTCAGCCTGGGACAAGGAGGTTGCGCCGTACAACTGGGATGAGACGAGCGGACTGTCTGAAAGGCCCATTCCTGGCATGCGCGGCGGCGAGTACATCCTCACCGGCCTCGCGCATAACCGTAATAGCAAGATCGCGTATGACTCTGCGTCTAACCAGGAAGGCATGAATATGCGCAGCCGCAAGCTGGCGGCACTGAGCGCGACACTGAAGCCTCCCGAGATCCATGGCGATCCTACCGGGGATCTGCTGGTCGTCGGCTGGGGATCAACACTGGGGGCCATTGAAGAGGCTGTCGACCGCGCGAGGACGCAAGGTCACAAGGTGTCTTCGGTCCACCTCAGATTCTTGTCACCTCTCGAGCCTGGCTTGAAGAAGATCTTCTCGGGTTTCAAAAAGGTGATGACCATCGAAATCAACTACAGCGACGATCTTGACTCGCCCTTGATCAACGAAGAAAACCGCCGCTATTCACAGCTCGCGCTCGTACTGCGCGCACATACGCTAATGGATATCGATTGCTGGTCCATGGTACCGGGCCACCCACTTCAGCCTGGGACCATCGGCAAGGTCATTGAAGCGAACCTTACAGAGACGGAAGGAGCAGAAGCATGTTTGGCTTAAAAGGTGACTGGTCCTTAGACGTCAAGGATCGATATTTCACACTGGAAGATTATTGCGGTGCAGAACCACGCTGGTGCACCGGTTGCGGCGACCACGGAATCCTGGCCGCGGTACACCGGGTCTGCCGGGAATCCCAGATCGCGCCCGAGAAAACGGTGGCCGTATCTGGCATCGGTTGCTCCAGCCGACTGCCGCATTACATGAAAACCTACGGCTTTCACGGCCTGCATGGACGTGCGTTGCCCGTTGCCTGCGGTGTCAAATCGAGACGTCCTGACCTGGATGTCTGGGTAGCAACCGGAGACGGTGACTGTTTCTCGATCGGAGCCGCCCACTGGATACACGCCTTGCGTTACAACATGGATATCACGTTGCTGGTATTTGACAACGGCATCTATGGACTGACCAAGAAACAAACATCGCCCACCACCCCTATGAATATTCCGACCAACACCCATCCGTCGGGCGCATTATTGCCACCACTGAACCCGCTAACCGTGACTCTCGGCGTCACCAACATTTCCTTCGTCGCCCAGATCGTCGACTGGAATGCCCCACTCCGGCACGAAGTCATCAAAAAGGCGCACGAGCATAAGGGAACGAGTTTCGTCCGCATCATCCAGCGCTGCCCGGTGTATGTGGAATCGATCGGCAAGGGCCTGCAGGATGAACCGGCGAGGATGCAATTGCTCACGCATGAGAAGGGTGTGCAGGTCGACGATAACGTCAAGCGGCTGTTCCCGAACCACGCTGAGCATGACCCGTCGGACCTCGGCGCCGCGCGTGCGCTGGCGGAGAACGGCGAGATCCTGCCGTTGGGAATTCTCTATCACAATCCGGATGCTCCACGTTACGACATGATGACCTCGGTCGGCCTGGAGATGAGTGTCGACGAGAAACTCGCCGGTATGAATAAAGCGCTGGATAACTTCGCCATATAGTGGTCATACAATGAATTCCGTATCGGAAAGCAAACACGACGTTCTCGACAAGGTCGGGACGGAGGGCGTCACCGACGCAGACGTGATCGGGCTGCTCCGCCGCTTCCACTATGGCGAACCGGCCGCGGCAGCGACGACCACGCTACCTTCGGGCGGCGTCTTACCGGCCCTGCTCAATGCCTATCGTGACGCGTCTGCCATTCGTTATCAGTACCCGCTGTACTTGATTCCTCCCGATGGCACGACCCTGTCCGAGCTCGCAAAACCTGTCAGCGAGCATCTTTCTGACTCGCTGGAGGCGCTGACGCTGGGCGACAACGACGCCAGGATCCTGAAGGACAATCTCCCCTGGATAGAACGCTATCTAAGACAGAAGCTCGACGGCCCCGATCCCGCTGACGCTGTCGAGCTGTTTGCCAAAGCGGCAGCGGCCTTGCAGGAGCAACTCGACCTGGATTCGGGCAACCGGGAAAAACTGGACGCAGACCTGGACAGACTCAAAGGCTCGATAGCCGCGGGTGGACAATTCCTGGGTTACGGACCGCGCGTGTCGCTGCATTTGATGTTGCATGCAATTCGGCACCGACACGATCAAAGTCGCGAACAACTACGCCAGCAGATCGACAAACGAGTTCACAAATTGCAGTCGCTACTGGATGTCGAGAAGGCCAAGTCGGCCGACGCGAGCGAGCCCGACAGCGTAAAAACCAGTGTCGGTTCTGGCTCGCGCCATTTTGACGCCGGCGCCCTCTCCGGAATGCTCGAACACCGGGTACACGGTTCGGTCGAGATGCCGCCCGAGCGAAAAGTCAGAATTGAACGCGCGTTGCAGGAATTGCAGGCCTGGCAGGACGACCCGGTACTGGTCAGGTTTGTCGGTCAACTGGACGACCCCTGGTTCAGCAAGTTGCCGGAGCTGGAATTGATTGCCAGCGATGACCCGTGCACGACCGCGGCGGAAGCCTTCGAGCGTGACGCCGCTGAGTTCTCGCGCTTGTTTGCCGCGCTCAGAATTGCGGCGCTGGAAATCGACGGCAATTACACTCCGGCCATACACGATTCCTGGTTCGCCAGTTTCGACTGGCAGGCCTTCTCAAGCGAAGAGATGCAGCTCGTCACCCGGGTCGTTGCGCTGGTGTCGGCAGACTATCTGGCCGGCGACGGATTACCGTCATTCTCGCGCCTGCTGGGGTCACGTTTGCCGGTACACGTACTCAGCTGGGTTCGTGCTTACGATAATCCGGCCGCCAAGCCCGGCGAGGACCCGTTCGACTCGTACCGATTCGAACTCGGCTACTTCGGCATCGGGCATCGCCAGGTCGTTGTCGCGCAGACCTCTGCGGCACGCCACGAGGACCTGCTGTCTGGCTTCCTTTGCGCATTGGACAGCAATCGCGGGAGTTTGCACCTTATTAATCGCGGGACCCAGACCAAGACAAAGCAACCACTGCTCGACGCCTGGTTTGTCGCGAGTGCCGCACTGGAGAGTCGCGCCCACCCGTTCATACTGGTTAATCCCGATGCCGGCGACCACGCCGCGGAACGGGTCAGCTTTGGCGGTAATCCACAGGCCGAAAGCGACTGGCCGATCGAGAAGCTCGAGTACCGCAACGCCGACGGCGAGGTCACCAAGATGGACCTCGCGTTCACTTTTGCCGATTACGCATTGTTGATGCCCGCGTTGCATGAGCATTTCCGCATGGTACCTGCCGGCTTCGAGTCCGCCGACCTCGTGCCGGTCGATCAATACCTGGCTAGCGAACAAGCGCTTATTGAACATGCCGTGCCATTCGTCTGGGCAATTGACGATCAGGACGTGCTCGTCAGGGTCGTGATCTCGCGCGCGCTTGTGTTCGCATGTCGTGACCGCCTGAACTACTGGCACACGCTGCAGGAACTGGCCGGAATCCAGAACTTCTACGTCGAAGAGGCGATCGAGCGAATCATCGAGGAGCAAAACGCGGCGATCGAAGCTGAGCGCGACCAACTTCTTAAGGAGCACGAAGAGCAGTTGGAGAGCGTGCGTGAGGAAGCAGCTGGCGAAGCCATGGGGCAGCTCGTCGATGTCCTCATGGGTGCCGACCTGTCGGGCATGGTCGCTGGCGACAGCCAGCTGGCAATGATGCCGGCCGCAGCGCCGCCACAAACCGAAGCCCCGGCCGAGGACGCCGCGACCGAAGCGGAACCCGCGGTGGAAGAAGAAGCCGAGGAAGAACTCAGTTTCGACGAACCCTGGCTGGACACCGCGATGTGCACGACCTGTGACGACTGCATGGGCGTCAATAAGATGATGTTTGCATAC
>Ga0316187_10005804_pt1 | contig 10658 bp, 8 predicted proteins | sample CroRivburrow1_MG_FD_204927 | JGI IMG/M metagenome (GOLD analysis project Ga0316187, IMG submission 204927) | Coastal sediment microbial communities from Maine, United States - Cross River worm burrow 1 | ecosystem: Environmental > Aquatic > Marine > Coastal > Sediment | place: USA: Maine...
ATGCAAACGCTGTGTGGTCTGGCGCACTATGATTTTAACCTGGCAGGTGCCTATGGCTATGAGCAGGCCTTTGCGGTCATGCGCCAGTTGCACCTGAGCAAGGCCGGGGCAATACAGCAATACCGGCGCATGATTTTCAACGTGCTGGCCCGCAACCAGGATGACCACACGAAAAACATTGCCTACCTGATGGGGGCGGACGGTGAGTGGCTTTTGTCACCGGCCTATGATCTAACCTACTCGCATAACCCGGCCGGCAAGTGGACCAATCAGCACCAGATGAGTATCAACGGCAAGCTTGATCATTTCACGCGAGAGGATTTGATTGCGGTGGGTGAGTCAATCAGTGTTGCGCGGCCCGGCAACATTATTGACGAAGTTGCCGATGCAGTGAGCAAGTGGCCGGTGTATGCACGCGAGAGTGGTGTTGATGAGGGCGTGATTAAAGAGATACGGCGTAACCAGCGCCTGGAATTGGCTGCCAGTTCCAAAGTTGCAAGCTGAGTATTTGATCGCGGACAAGGTCTGCTGCTGCAGGTGCAGCTGTTATTGCCGGTGTGGACCTTTAGCCGTAATCTTAATCTGAGTGCACCGGCAACTAACTTACTGTTTTAGCCGGCAGGTCATCTGTTTATTGTACCAGCTCAGTTGTGCCTCACCCTGATGCTCCCGGAAACTGACATTACGTCCCTGGTATTTCGCGCCGCTCCCGGAAGGCTCCTGCCAGGCCAAAACCTGGCTAATCCCCTGTATCTCGGGGATGACGGTCAGCACCACGGTTGGCGGGCGCGTCTGTGTATAGAAGACAGCAGTAACCGCGCTATCTTCACAATAGAAATAAACAGGCACGGGTACTTGCAACTGCCCGTACTGTATCTGTAACTCGGCGATCCGGTAGCGGTAGCTTGATAGTGCGCATTCATGGACGTCATCAGCCTTCCAGCAGTCATTGCGTCCCTTGATCCAGCCACGTTGTTCAGGTCGCGGATCTTCGTAATTATCAATTTGGTAGCGGTTCAACGCAGCTGTGAAGACAACGCTCATCTGGCGATCAAGTTGTGCAAGAAGCGGCTCCTTGCAGATAAGTTCCTCAACAGAACCGCTCGCCTTGCGGCAATCAAAAGCGGGCAGGGTGCTCTCATCCAGTGTTGCATTTTGATCGCAATAGTCCTCTGCCAGGTAGCGCCCGCTAACCCAGCCAGTGACTCCCTGGTAGGTGATTTTGCACCAGCGAGGGTTTTCCTGAAGTCTTTGAGCCTGTTCGGGCTTCGACAGCGTGGTGAACTCATTCAGGGTCAGGCCGCCCTTGCAGCCGAGGTTGCGAATGCAGGTGCTATCCGGAGGTATTATTCCGGTAACGGTCGAAGCTGTATCTGCGCTGTTATGGATGTTCAGGGTGTTACCGGGTGCGATATTGCTGGTTCTGTAGAAGTCCGGTCCGTCGGCTTCGGCAAGTGTCTTGCCGGTGAGCAATATCAGAAATACAGCCGCGAGTAGTCGTTGGTAATGCATGAAGCCGGTTCCGTTGCGGATCAGGAATTGTACTGATTATAGCTGGATTAACCCCAGGCAAAGCAAACGACCCCGGCATCAGGTGATAGATTGAAGCTGGTCTTCATGGCGGCTGTGGAAGCCCCGATCCGGTGTTCGATGATCAGATCATCGATATTGATTTCCGGTAGTTCGGTTAGTCGCTGCTGTTCAGACTTGCTCCAAAACAGTGCGTATTTCTACTGATAAACAATGCTTCTATATAGATTACCGGTTGACTCAGTTTGGAGTCGAAACTAGACTTCGTGCACATCATGTGCAACTGGTGCACGCTCGCGGTTCTGTGATGGAAAAAGCGCTTAACGAATTGTCGGGGAGCGGCAACAGGGAGAGAATAATGCGTATTTTAAAGAATGTTTTACCCGTCCTGGCGATCGGCTGCCTGCTGGCGGGTTGTGCCGGGGCCCCGTATTCACCTGCATCATTTACACCGACCGGCATTGATACGTCCGCCTACGTGGCAAAGGTAGATGCCTTTGTAGTGGTCATGGATGCTTCTTCATCAATGAATTTCGACCACGAAGACCGCAAGAACTTTTACACGGCCAAAGATGTCGTTACGCACCTGAATCAGACGGTACCGGAGCTGGGTTACAAGGCTGCACTGGTAGGATTTGGTTCCGGTTCCTGTGTGAATCGCGAGGATGCACGGGTTGTTTATGGTCCGGATACCTATCAGCGCGCCGGATTTTCCGATGGTCTGATGCAGCTTGAATGTGCCGGTGGTATTACACCGATGTCAGAGGGTGTTGGTACCGGTGGTGATGCGCTCAAGAATAGTACCGGCAAGGTTGCCTTGATCGTAGTCAGTGATTTCTGGCAGATCAACAGTGACAAGGTGATAGCAACCGTTGACGGCCTGAAGGCGGACTATGGCGATCGCTTGTGCATACACACTGTCAAGGTAGGTGATGCTGAACAGGGCAGCGATCTGGTTGCTGCGCTTGCCGGTGTAAATGCCTGTGGCTCATCGACTGATGCTGCGTCACTGGCTTCTGCTTCTGCCATGGCGGGTTATGTCACGGATGTGCTGCTTGCGCCGGCTGCTGTCGTCAAGTATGAGAAAAACACCATGTCTGCATCTGCCTTGTTCGATCATGACAAGTCTGTTCTGAAGGAAGAAGGCAAGGTCGCAATGCATGCCCTTGATGAATCGATCAAGGCGCGTGGCATCAGTGTGGTAGATATCGACATCATCGGTCATACTGACAGTGATGGTAGTGAAGAGTACAACATGGCGCTTTCCATTCGTCGTGCAGAAGCTGTTCGTGACTACATGGTCAGCGAAGGTGTCGACGCATCCATAATCGATATTTCAGGAGAGGGTGAGTCCAATCCGATTGCCAGCAATGCCACCAAGGAAGGTCGTGCCGAGAATCGTCGTGTGGATATTCATGTGGGCGTGAAACAGCCTGTCAACTGATTATCACTGCATTGTCCAGCAAGCCCGTCGGCCTTTATGGTCGGCGGGCTTTTTTTATGACAGCGCCCTGCGGATGCCTTAAATGACAATTGACCTGAATACATCATTGCTGCAACGGGACCGGGCGCACATCTGGCACCCTTACAGTGCAATGAACAGCGATCAACCGCTGTATCCCGTAGTGTCAGCAGAAGGTGTGCGCCTGAAACTGGAAGACGGTCGCGAGCTGGTTGATGGTATGTCTTCCTGGTGGTGTGCGATTCATGGCTATAACCATCCCGTCATGAACCAGGCGCTTGGCTCGCAGCTTGATGACATGGCACATGTGATGTTTGGCGGGCTGACCCATCCGCCGGCTGTTGCACTGGCAGAAAAGCTGGTCGCGTTGACACCGGGCCCGCTTCAGACTGTTTTTTTCTCGGATTCGGGCTCGGTTGCCGTGGAGGTTGCCATGAAAATGGCGATTCAGTACTGGCATGCCAGCGGCCAGCCAGGCAAACAACATTTTCTGACAATACGTGGCGGATATCACGGTGATACCTTTGGTGCCATGTCAGTGTGTGATCCGGTGACCGGTATGCACGGCCTGTTCAGTGAGGTGCTGACGCAGCAATTCTTTGTCGATACTCCAGGCTGTCGTTTCGGTGATCCCTGTACCGAGACAGATATTGAGCCGTTGCTTCAGCAGCTTGAAAAACTGGGTGACAGGATTGCAGCCATTATTCTGGAGCCAATCGTGCAGGGCGCCGGCGGCATGCGTTTTTACTCGGCAGACTACCTGCGAAAAGTGCGGGTACTGTGTGATCGTTTCAATGTATTGCTGATTCACGATGAAATTGCTACCGGATTCGGGCGAACCGGTAAACTGTTTGCCTGTGAGCATGCAGATGTGACGCCGGATATCATGTGTGTTGGTAAGGCACTTACCGGCGGCTACCTGTCACTGGCGGCAACGCTGACGACCACAGATGTCAGCGATACCATCAGTAATGGAGAGCCCGGCCTGTTTATGCACGGGCCTACATTTATGGCAAATCCGCTCGCCTGTGCAGCAGCACTCGCCAGCATAGACTTGTTGACGAACTCACCCTGGCAAAGGCGCATTGCCGACATCGAGCAGGCATTAATAACAGGCCTTGAACCATGCAGTGATTTTGCCTGGGTATCCGATGTGCGGGTGCTGGGTGCTATTGGTGTAGTGGAACTTGCAAAGCCTGTGGATATGCGGGTGGTGCAACCGCAGTTTGTTGAGGCGGGTGTCTGGGTGCGGCCGTTTGGGAAGCTGGTATACCTGATGCCACCCTATATTACCGGCTTATCGGATTTGCAGCAGTTGACAGCAGCCGTCGTTGATGTTGTTAACGGTTGTGGTAAGTAGTAGCGACAGGTTTATTTTGCCATATGCCTGACTCGCTCGAGATCTTCGTCAGAAATATCGATAATGTAGTAGCCGCTCCAGAACTGTGTTTGATCATCGGATGCATGGCACCACAGGCTTTCAACGCCGATCAGAATCGGGCTGGTATTGTCGGACTCGTTATCAAATTCGAGAGATAGCTGAAAGATGTTGTCCTCGGTAACCGCTTGTGTGCCGAGTAACATAAAACCTTCTTCGCTGATGTTGACGAGTTGTCCGAGGGTTTCACCGGTTTGTCTGTCAGTTACATGAATAACTTCAGATACTTCGACGCGGTTGCGAACGCGCATTTCCTGTATTGAATTTTCAAAAGAGCTCATTGTGTATTACTCCCGGAATGTTGAATTTAGGCGGCCGCGTAATGGTCATTGCCGAGCATGCGGCGAATGGCTTCCAGTGCCCTTTGTAACAGCGGGCGTTGTTCATCCTCGATGATGCTGGCTTTACCTGCTGCCATAAGGATGGCCAACTCTGACTGTTTTCTGATCCTGGTGCGCATGCCCATGCTGTTAACAAACATGTAATTGCCGGATATCTGTGAAAACCACGAAAGCTTGACTCGTTCGGGTAGCAATTCAGCGTCTTCCTGAATACTGAACCAGGTGCCAAAGTCAACCTGTTGTAATTTAGTCAGTGCAGCCTGTTCATCTGCAGTCAGGGCTTCAACGATTGTTTCGCTACCGTCTGCGTTCTGCGAGACTGCTGGCGCGCAAGGTGAGATGGTTTCATGGGCCTCAACGTGTGGTATTTCGCTGGCTTGTTCAGCTGTTGTTGCTTCTTTAATCGGTGCGCTCAGGATCGCTTCCTGTACGTCGCGAATCAGTGCCAGTTGTGATTCGTCATTGGTGCCGCCATAGGCATGCAGGGTGTCAAAGGCCAGTTCTATCTGCTTTTGTACTTCCGGAAGTCGCTCCCGGAGTTCGGTTTGCGCCTCGATGGAAGCGCGCGGCTCGACACTCCAGATAATTGCATCAACCGTCTGTACGGCGAGATTCCAGCTATCACTGACAGCGGCATCCGGTTCACGCAGGTAGATAAACATGAGTTTTTCCTGCCAGGCATCGTTCAGCAGTTTTTTCACTGGGGCCGGGACGCTGTGCCCCTCAATGCAGAGAGTAATTGCAGCTGCAGCATGCTTGCGTGCCACTGCAAGTTTTTCCTTGCCTTCAGCTGCCTGGCGAGTGCGTTTTTCGATGGCAGCAGCCTTGATCTCTATATCGTGTACATGTACAGAAAACAGCATCAGCAGCTCGCTGAAAATATCCAGATTGTTTTCAAACTCGGCGAGTACGCGTTCGACAACGTTGTGCACGGATGGAAAGATGCCGCGTTCAAGTTTGTCTTCAACGACCCAGCGCGCAGACGCCCTGGCGAGCGTATTCAGGAGTTCATGTGCCGGGTGCCGGGTGTTGGTAAACAAGCCCTTGTCTATAATGGCAACTTTCAAATAGGGTGTGTGCAGGCGGCTTAACTCGGCCTTGGCAACATTTGGAATGGCATCATCCTTGAGCATGTACTCAAACATCATGCCGACAAGGTCAATGATCTGGGCGTCAGCTGCCGGCAATCTTCGGCGGTCAATGCCGTCAAATAGTCGGTCACGTTCCACGGACAGGTTGGCAACCATGTCCGCTACCAGTTTCTGGTTCTCCTTGATATTGGTAGCTGTCGCAGGGTTTACAACGACAGGCGGTGTCTCGGTACGATTATCCTGTTGTAACTGGTGCAATGCAGATACCAGCTCTGCCTGTGGTAGCGGGTTGTTGACGTGGGTTGGAGGCTGGCCTTGATTACCGCTGTTATCGCCATCGCCCTGGTTGTTGCGCCGGGAAAGCAGTTGCATAATGTTGCCAAACAACTCATCCCCGAGGGACTGGTTGCTGCTTTCATTGTTTTCAGGAGTGGTCCCATTGTTTGCAGGAGCGGTCCCATTGTTTGCAGGAGCGGTCCCATAGTTTCCAGGAGCGCTTCCATAGTTTCCAGGAGCGGACCCATAGTTTGCAGGAGCGGTTCCATCGATTGCTGCCTGTTGTGAATTAGCCTGGACCTTATTAGGGTTAATGCGTACCTGGTATTTCAGGTTGGGTAGTAATCCGGCTTTCAGCAGATGCTTGTTATATTCGTTATAGAGCGGTGTGGTCTTGCTGAGCACAAACTTGTTGAATAGCATGTACACAATCAACAGGGTCTGGTGTTCAAGCACCAGGCACTGTGCAGCAGTATGAAAGGCCCTGGCGAGGCACGCAGGCCCACCGGGGATGTCCTTGTCCAGCAGTTGTTGTCCGTTGTTCAGTACCGCAAGTCGCTGGCGCAAGGCAACCAGTTCCTGTGCAGAGCCCAGCGAAGCGCTGGCAGACATATTTTGAATGGCCACCTGGATGTCAGTGTCTTCTTTGCTGACCAGTTCCATTGAATCGCTGTCAGGATTGCCAGTGGAGTCACCCTGACCGGTGCCACAGCCAAAATCTGCAAAGCTGCGACCCACTTCCCGGTAAAAGATGTTTTCTACATTTTCACGGTTCTTCTGGATGACATTCATAGCCTCGAAAAAGTGTAACTGCGAGGCACTGGACTGTGATTTTTCAGCAAATTCCAGAAATGCTGTATCGCTATTTTCGAACATCTTTTTGACGTGTTGGCGCAGATGTTTCAGAACAATATTGTTACATTCATCCAGAAACCCGAGGGTTGTGGCTGGCATGCTTTTGGTGGCTTGCATATTCATACCTTATATATTATTCATCAGTGGCTGCCTGAATACAGGCCTTGAGCATCCCGGGGATGAGGCTGGCCGGCATACTCGCGTAACACCCTGACATCGGCTGTTACCGGTAAATCTTAAGATGGAGTAAGCGAAGGGAAGTCTTGCTGGTAATGCAGTTTCGCGGGCCACAAGACAGGCGGTTGTTCTGATGAGTCTCGGTACAGATGCTGCACTGGTCAGCCTGTATCGAACAGTACATCTGGTTTATCTGTTTGCGGCGGTGATTGTCATGAAGGCTGGTGGCGAGGCATTACAAGTCTTCAGCAGAGGGAGTGAATAGCAACAGCGGTGACACGTGACGTATTTCAGTCAGTTACTTCCCGGTGCGCGCCAGGTAATCAAGGAAATACTCACGGTTTTGCGCATTGCTGAATGTAGCGGTATGCGGCCCTCGCGTTTCAAAAAAGTTCTTCGGAACTAACGCAGCCTGTAACAGTTCATCATTAAAGGCATGCGGCACAATACGGTCATCCTGGCTGTGTATCAGCAACAGCGGCACCGGTGCAATATCTGCCACATGGTCAACCGGATCATAACCCCCGATCATGCTCCATGAGACCGGATATTGCAGCGGCCAGGTCAACCAGCTCTGTCCGCTGACATGGCGTGCCATGTCGCTGTAGCGCGGGAAGGCCGCGTCACTGATAACGGCATTGAGGTATTGTTTTGCAAGCGGATCAGTTGCGGCAAAATAGATCGCCATGCTGGCCCCCAGGCTCTGACCCAGCAGGTAGAGCGGTTTTTCACGGGCATCCGCACGCGTCAGTATGTACTCAAAGCCGGCCTGAATATCCTGTAGTGCACCCGGCAGTGTGGCTTTTCCTCCTGACAGGCCGAAACCGCGATAATCAACAAGGAATACCTGGTAGCCCTGGGCGGGCAGCCAGGCGATGTTGTGAATATGTGTACTGATGTTCTCGGCATTACCATGCAGGAAGTAGATGGTCCCCCTGACGGGTTCTTTTGCCTGCAGCCACCAGCCATGTATGCGGGTTTCATCAGCCGAGGTAAAGAAAATATCTTCATATTCGAGCCCCAGCTGATCTGGTGTTTGCAAATGTTGCTTTTGCGGAAAGAAGAAAACGCTTGAACAACCGCTGGTGCAGGAGATTATCAGTAGCAAAAAGGCAGGTAGCAGGTTTTTCATGGCCAGGCTGGTTGTTAGAAAAAGAAATTATAGCTAAGTCCGACTTCATTGAAATCCCTGTCGTTATGCCATTCGCGTTTGAATTTTAATTGCAATGCATTGTTGCGCGAGAGTACCAGGTTCTGGGTAAGCGAGAAGTTTATCCGGTATTCACCTCCCGTAAATTTCTCTGCATTGATTTCCGTGCGGCCAGTGCCGATTGCACTGTGATACAGACCGCCGGCGGCGGCGCCCAGTGCCGGCTCAACCTTGTATGTGAAAGTCGAGTTGGCTTCCAGGCGTGCGGTTAGCAGTGAATACACCATGCTGTCCTCGTGTAATGACCAGGCATAGCCACCACCTCCTGTTACATGTCCAACGAGTCGCTCATCGTCATCCGAGAATACGCGTTCAACGCCGCCACGCACACGCCAGGAAAGCGGGGAAAAGAAGCGGCTGCGTGGTGACAGGGAGAAGACGTCGGCAAAATTGGCAGATTGCAAATAGACAGTGCCGGTAGAGTTCCTGCGTCGCAGTACCATACCGAAGATGTTGATTTGCGCGCCGCGCATGTAGCCAGCTTCGTTATCTTCCAGGCTGTGATAGGACATTCTCATGCCCAGCTCGGTATAGCCATGGCCATCTCTTTCCAGTGCCCCGAGGGTCAGTCGTTTGGAGAGGTGGCCGGTTTCGGGTTTGACGGGAGGTGTTATAAGCGGATCCGGTGTTTTCGGGTAGCGACTGAGGTTCGCCAGCAGCAGATGACTCTTGCTGGCAGTTTCCGGGTCACGGGCCTTGCGGTTCTGGCGCAGTCGCAGCAGTTTGTATGTTGTTCCCAGCAGTGCCTGCTGGCGGGCATCATCCAGGGCCTGGAATGCTGAATCCTGCGTGTCCAGTGGTTGCTCGAGGAAGGTTTCCAGCACTGCGTAATCTTCTTCCGGCAGGTCGGTAATCATCTGCTTGGTGACGGTTTCCTGCGAGGGTCTGAAGCTGGTTGATTCTATAAGTCCGGCATCCTCAACCGAGCGTATGGTATCGGCAGGAATTGCGGTAATGACAAATTCGTCCGTCAATTCAATACCGGGACGAGCTACTTCGATAAGCTCCAGTAAACGATAGGAGCAGTTCTCGGTAAAGAAGTAGTAGTCAAAGTTGATATCCTTCAATTCCCAGAGATGCGTAACCAGTAATTCAACCTCGGACGGCTGCAGGTTTAACCGGTATTCCCAGATGTCGCGTTTCTCAATGCGGTTGTATTCCTTGATCTTCTCGTAGTAAGGCATGACGATAAACTGTCCGGGATAGCCACCGGTCAGGCCTTTCCATGCGTAGAACAGGGAGTTGTCGTCATTGTTTATATTGGCACCGAAATTAACCGCATAGGACAGCCAGTCCGACCAGTTTTCATCTTCTGCAGGATCGAGCCGCAGCAAGGTGTGACCAAACATGGATGACGGGCTGTTGAGCTGATAGGTCGGGAACACCAGTGTCGCGCTTTCTGCGTGAATATGGCTGCGCCATTCAATGTAGTCACTACAGACCGGTTGGGGCAGTCGCGCCGCATCAATCTGCAGATGCTGGTTGAGCCAGTTAAAGCGTGCGGGTGAGCGACACAGGGCGTGTTCATTGCCGCCTGGCTGCTCATTGAAAAAGGCGGCCAGCGTTGCATCAAGTTCTGCCTGCGGGCTGGTTTTTCCGTTATCAGAATAAAAGAAATGCTCATCATCAACTGCGTTACTGTAATTATCAGTAATGATTTTTGACTGCCGGTAGTGACCAAGATTAAGCCATTCCCGGTGTTGCCAGAGATTGCTGTCATCTGCGCGTTGTTGCAGTTTATGGATATAGCTGCTGTTGTCAGCTGCTGTGGCTGTTGCTGAGGCCAGCAGACAGGTGAAAACGGTCAGGGAGGTATATTTCAGATACATAAGCAGATAAAAAAATGCCCCGTATCAAAATTGATACAGGGCATTTATGTGCAGATGTTTTACTGTTTCTAGACGGTGTACTTGGCCAGCAGCTCATCACTCTGCATGATGCCGTGCATGGCGGTCAGTGCTTCGCCAGCAGTTACATTTTCGCTGGGGAAGATAACGGCGAAGTTTTCATGCATGGTCTCTGCAAAGGCATCGCGATCCTGAGGTTCGATGCCCATCATGACTGCCACGGCATCCAGTGCATCACCATGTCCGCGTGCCACGTCTTCGGAGAACTCGTCCATGATCGGTGACATGACGATTTCCTTGCCGCCATAAGTCAGTGTGCCATTGGTTGAGCAGCCATTGGTGCCGCTGGTCATGCCGAAGGTGGCGTTGCCGGATGTACCGTTGGTAGTAGAGGCGAAGATGTGGTTGCCCAGACCGGAAGTACCATCAAA
>Ga0316187_10005806_pt1 | contig 10656 bp, 9 predicted proteins | sample CroRivburrow1_MG_FD_204927 | JGI IMG/M metagenome (GOLD analysis project Ga0316187, IMG submission 204927) | Coastal sediment microbial communities from Maine, United States - Cross River worm burrow 1 | ecosystem: Environmental > Aquatic > Marine > Coastal > Sediment | place: USA: Maine...
CCCGTTCAGCTCCGAATTCCCCGCTTTGACGTTGGTGTTGAAATACCTGAATCCCGCGCCAAACCCGAAATTTTGCCCGGCTTGCCACGCCACGTCCGCGTCGAGCTCGATGATCGAGCCATCAATAGACTCAATTTCGATCGCGAAGCCTATGGCCTGCAATCTTAATGCCAGCTTCGGCGTCATCGCGAATACGTATGAAGCTCCGAAGTGGGGCAGTGGGGCTGTAACGTCTTCCGATGCTGTGCCCGATCCGGCCGCCGGGCAACCCGGCGGTACCGACGGCACGGTAGACGGACCGCAGATCAGTCCAGACGCCGAAACCCCGGCTCCCAGTTTCATTATGTGCAAACCGCCCTTGAGCCTGAGATCCGCTCGTTCGCTACGATAGACAGAGAAGCCATACGTAAGCCGAGTCAAGGCGGTGTCATAACTGGTACTAACTTCACCAGCCTCAATATAAACGTCGCCAAACTGAAGTGGTGGCGAAAACGTGTCATTTGCGCCGCCGTCCCGGTTCAGTGCAAAGTACTCCAACTCCAGGGATTGACGTTTTGTGAAACGCCATTGAACGCCTCCCCATACGGCGCCTTTGCTATCCGTTACGCCCAGAAAGTCTTCCACGTCGACCGGTGGTATTGGCTCCGGAGTCAGATCGCTGTTGATAGCGATTTTCGAATCTATTTCGGGCCAGAAACCGCCCAGGTAGAGGCGAAAGGGGTGGTCGATATTCGCGTATTCGCCATCTGCGCTTGCCGGCGATGTAATGGCGAGCAGCCCAAGTAATACGAATGTTTGTAACCTGGATATGCCCATCGATGGTCTCCTCTGAGTGTTTCTGTAGCTAGCTGTTTGGGTATATCACGACCCTGTCCTCTGCGGAATACGTACTTTTAACGGGAGAAGCACCGACGGAAGCAGTCCGATTTTGAGCTAATGCTCCGATTTGTTGCGCGCGACGTTCGTGGCAAGCGCGATCATGGACGTTAAATCTGCGAGGTTCGCCGGCACTACCAGTGTGTTGCCTGCCTTCGCGAGATTACCGAACTCATCGATATATTGCTGCGCTACCCTCAATTGCATGGCCTCGGCACCACCTTCGCCGACCAGTGCTATACCGACCTGTCGCAGTCCATCCGCAGTGGCCGTCGCAACCGCGAGAATTGCGGCGGCCTCACCTTCTGCCTCATTGATCTGCTGCTGTTTTGCCGCCTCTGATTCCTTAATTACGCGCCGCTTTTCACCTTCCGCTTCATTGATTTTCGCGTCGCGCTCGCCCTCTGAAGTCAGTATGACCGCGCGTTTTTCGCGCTCGGCGCGCATCTGTTTTTCCATCGCGCTGAGCACATCACGCGGTGGGTTAATGTTCTTAATTTCGTAGCGGAGTACTTTGACTCCCCACGGGTCCGATGCTTTATCCAGCTCGTCGACCACGTTCGAATTAATTGTCCCGCGCTCTTCGAACGTGCGATCGAGATCGATTTTGCCGATCTCGCTACGTAACGTGGTCTGCGCGAGCTGGGAGATGGCGAACATGTAGTCGCCGATGCCGTAGGACGCTCGGCCAGGGTCGAGAACCTGCATATACAGAACACCATCGACGCCGACCTGCACATTGTCATTGGTAATGCAGATTTGTTCCGCAATATCGACTGCCTGTTCTTTGAGTGTATGCCGGTAGGCAATCCGTTCGATAAACGGAATGAGGATGTGAAAGCCCGCTCTGAGGATTCGACTGAATTTACCAAGCCGCTCGATCACGAAGCCGTTTTGCTGTGGCACAACTACCGCTGTTTTCGCGATAACAAAAATGACAACAGCGGCAATCGCCAGTGCTACATAAAGTGAATTCATGAAAATTCCTTGTGCTTAATTTTTGATTATTGTTTTGTATCGTCGCCGACATAGAGGGTTAGCCCCTCACTACGCTTGATGCGCACCCTGTCACCGCGGGCTAATGGGCCGGCGCCTTCATTTACTATTGTCCAGTTCGAACCACGAAAGCTTGCTCTCGCTGTCTGGCCAGCTTCAAGGTCTTCGGGAATTTCCAGGGACTCGCCGGCAAGACCTTCGTGGAAGCCTGGTACATTTCCGTGAATCTTATTGTACAAGGCCTTCCGAAAAGTAAGCATGGAAACCAGAGACAAGGCCGCGAAGACCAGCCACTGTGCGTACTCGGGCATAGACACACCGAGCACCCCCAGTAATCCGACCAGTGCGGCGGAGAGCCCGAGAAACACAAGGAAAAACTGTGCATCAATCGCGAACAGTTCAGCGCCAAAAAGGACGGCGCCCAAAATCATCCATGCCCACCATGTCATCTTGCTCTCCTGGTTCGATGTATGGCTTTACTATAACTGGTGGGCGCCATGCGTTGCGAATGTCTCAGCAATTCGTCGTACGTTTTCGTGCATTTCGCTGAGGTAATCGCCCTGTCCGGGCCTGTTTGCGACAGTGCGAAGAGATACAGACGTGATGCCGGTATCGGATAAGCGTGTTGCTGTTGCCGTCAATGGCTCATCTTCCCAGATCATAATCGTCGCCGGGTGGCTGGCGAGCATCTGCTGCAGGTCGATCCAGGCTGAGGTGGTGGGTTCCTGGTCAGGCTCCCAATGCAGGCTTTCGCCGTTTATCCCATAGCGATGCTGCATGTACTGGTAGACGGGATGCGAAAATAGTACTGGCCGTCCATCAAGCTTTGCGAATACTTCCGCAAATTTCGTATCCAGCGCAATGAGCTCCTGTTCCAGTCCTGCCATGTTCTCACGCAACTGTTGTTCTCCCGCCGGCGCAAGCTTGATCAGCGCCTCGGTCACTACCTGTGACTGCACGATAGCAAGGTGAGGATCAAGCCAGGTCGTAAACGCGGTGCCCTGGTGAGAATGCTCGCCTTCCGGGCCATGTTGATGTGCGACGGTGTCTTCGAGCGGAATCAACCGATCCGTAATATTTGCGCTCGTATCCAGTAAGCGGCGCTGGTCGATGGTGATCAAATCGAGCCAGGGCTCCGCACCGGCGCCGTTAAGTATCACTATGTCGGCCGACTGCAATAGTTGAATCTGCTCGGCGCCTGGCGTCCAGAACGTCGGGTCGCCGTCTATGTCCGGAAAGATGATCTCGGGAGCAACATCGACGCCCTCTGCTATTCGACTAGCAAAGAAATACAGCGGGTAGTTGCTGGTAACGACAAGCGCTTTCTTTGGCTCTGTTGCTGACCCGCCCTGGTCACTCGCCTGCCGGTCGTCACCACCGCAAGCAGCACTCAGCAGAGCGACACTTATTAATAGAGTCCGAATAAGAATCATAGAGTCAGGAACGATTGTAGTATTTGCATGGCGTAGTAGCGTGTCACATACGTCAGCCCAGCCGCGAGTAATACACTAATCAGGAAGACGAATCCAATCTCCGAAGTGATGAGCACTGAGATATAGCCTCGCGATGCACCAATTCGCGATAGCGTATGAAACTCACCTTTGCGAAGCTGCTGAGACAGTAAAAATACCAGCGTAATGACAGCTACCGTTGCAAGACTCAGGATCGCCAAACCCAGGATCACATAGTTTTGTACAGCGAACACCGTTTCGAGCAAATCGTCGAGAACTTTTCCCGGCAGTACGAGCTGCAGTAACTCACTATCGTGGTACCTGCCGCGTAGCAAAGTCGCGTTCTTCTGATCGGGGGGCACGGCGATAATACTGGTGAGCGGAAACGTTTCATCCGAGCCGTGGAAATGAAACGCGGAAATATTCTCTGGCGTAATTTCTGCATATTGAGTGAGTGACGCGTTTGCCGTAACCACATTGTCGCGACGACTGAGCACTGCGGCACCCGCCTCCGGCTCGGCGAGGTCGGTGTGACCATGCCCGAGACCCTGGATTATCCAGCTTGTTCTTACGTCAACAAAAACCGCGTCGTCGTCGGCCGTTCCCGCAGAATCCAGCACACCGGCAATCGTCATCCTTAGTGGATAGACGCCTGCGATGTCGAAGACGGTCTCGGGTGAGGAGATTATTGAGTCACCCGCCCCGAGTCCAAGCCGGGCTGCCACGTTGGCTCCGATGACGCACTCGCCGAGCAAGCCCATCTGGCGGCCTTCAGTGATATTCAATCCACGAAAATTAAAGTAATCGAGTGACGTACCGACAATCGGCGCAGCCTGCGAGCGAAACCTCGAATGAATCGGAATGAAATTCGCGAGGCCCGTGGATTGAGCTTCGATAAAGGCTTTATTGTCTATTTCCGCCGGCGACTCGGCGTGGAAGTACAGCGTGTTCAGGACGAGTTCGAGTTCACTGCCGCGTGCGCCGAGTATCAGTGGTGTTACGTCAGCCCGTGCCGTTAATGCAGTCGCGCTGTCCTCGACCAGCAAGCGGGTCGCTGCAGGCAAAAACAGCATCAGCGTGATCGACGCAATAAGGATGCCGCTCTTGAAACGATGATGCGCGAGATAACGCCAGCCGAGAAACAAGGCACCGCTCATCGCTATTCCTGCCTGTTTAACGGTTGCGCGATGTGGCGCATATCGAGCACGGAATCAAACTTTCCGAGCAGTGACTCGTCATGCGTCACCATCAGCAATGTACTGTTATTCCTCGTTGCTTGCTCCACCAGCAGGTCGACGACGTTTTGCTTGTTTTCCTGATCAAGATTGCCGGTGGGTTCATCCGCAAGCAACACCGGAGGATTATTGAGCATGGCGCGGCAGACGGCGACGCGTTGTTGTTCGCCTTGTGACAGCTCGCCGGGCATCACGTTGAGTTTCGATTCGAGGCCAACACCGCGCAACAGATCCACTGCCCGCTTTCGGATGTCGGCTTTGCGTCCGCTGCCGGAGATATACCAGGGCAACATTACGTTCTCGGTGACCGTAAGATAACCGAGTAACTCGAAGGCCTGGAACACCTGTCCAACACTGCGGATACGATATCGTCCGAGCTCACTGTCACTGAAGTTGCTTATCGCTTGATCGTTGACAATAACGCTTCCCGACGCAGCTCGGAGCGTGCCCGCGATCAGTCCCAGCAGCGTCGTTTTGCCGGAGCCGCTCGGTCCGACGAGCGCCGTGCTGGCGCCTGGCGGAACAGTAAAATCCTCCACCCGCATACCGAACGTCGATGACCTGTCCGGCCCATGTCCCCGGTACCTAAATGCCAGCTCGCTGACGTTGATCATCCCGATTCAGAGCCTCTGCTCTTCGAGGATCTCCAGGCCCGTCAATTTCCAGACGCCGTCGATTTCACTGATCTCCAGATTGGCCCGGTAACCGTTGGTGCGCTTGTGCACGTGACCCCAGTGACCGACCGAGCCGGATACATTCCAGTCACTGGCGATCGTCAACTGATTGCCGTCGCGGCTTAGCAATTCTGCACTGCTCACTTCGGTCGTCTTGACCTTGACGCGAGCGCCGCCCTGGTTGGCCAGTTCGAGGCCCTTCTGTGTTTCGAGGTAGATGTCAGTAAGCAGTTCGCCCGAGACGCTCTTTTCGAGCACGTCGTAAATCACTTCCTCACCACGGTAGTCGAATGCTCGATAAATATTGTGCAATAGATCACCTACAAGCTGGGCGAGCCGTTCGTCGTTCATCGCAACCTGACGATGTTGGTGGAAAAACAAAACAGTAATCGCCAGGGCCGATATAGAAAGCGACAACAATGGTCGAGACAGTGCTCGGGTCGCGAGCGCCGACCTAATCAACCCGGCGATCAGAACGATGCTTAGTGCCAGCATCAGCCAGCGCCCCAGTTCGGCGACTCTTTGCAAAGCAGTTGGCGGCTCGTCTATCTCGGTGAGAGTCGGTAGCTCGGGAAACTTAAGAAAATTTTCCCATCGAAGCGTACTGAAATCCGGCTGGAGTATGACCGGTAACGGACCGGCCTGGTCCACAGTGGCGGCGGGAACCGTCGGCGTTTTGGCGTTAAACAGGTCCCACTCCATCTCGACGTTTTGCGGTAACCCTTCCGTGGGAAACACATAAATCACACCGATGGTTGCCGGCAGGAGTTCCAAATCCTGTTTGTCCACGACCACACTACTGCGCAGTGATCGTTTCAGGAAATTGACTCGATCGATCGTTCCCTCCACGGGTTTGCCATCGATCTTTACCGGAAAGTGCCCGCCCAGGAATTCGACAACCTTAGCTTTTATCTCGTCGTGCCGTTCAGCGGGAATTATGGTCGCACCATCGAGACCCAGATCGACATACCGCTGCATGTCGGCTGGACGCACGATAATTTCTTTACGCACTTCATACGGCTCGACGTATATAAAGCCAGTCATGGGCGAATAATATTGGCGCCGCATACCCCGATCGGGAAACGCCGAATACCAGGCGTCTTCCCAATCCAGGCTGACGGTTTGCCCGGAAACAAGATAGCGATAGTCGTTTACTGCAACACCTTTGTGATACAGCACAAAACCAATATTGGCTGCACCGGTTACTCTTGGTGCGATGAGTGTCAGCGATTCGGGTCGTTCATCGAACGGGAAAATAATCGTCGCGCGAATGACAACCGTCGCCTCGTCTTCCGGTGTTGGCAGCTCCTCGCCGGTAATGGCGTCCCGAAGCGGGCGTGTCGCCGGGCCGATCCTGGTAACCTGACCAGGCAATTTGCTTCCTCCCGCCAGCACCGGCATGTCTTCCGACACGAACCTGGGTAGCCTTTCCTTTAGTGGCGTATCTTCGTAACCGAGTCGTTGATACAAAACATCGGGCAACAGGTTGCGAAATGCAGCAACATCATTGGAACCGATCTCGAGTTCCAGTCGAACGTGGTCGTCTTCGACATAGTATTCTGCGATGGTGTCGGCGAACATCGCCTGGTTGCGCACGATAGCATCGGCTATTGCCGTTCCGGCGCATAGCAGCGTCGACAAAATACTGACGACGAGTACGCTCTTATAGGAAGGGTATGTCATTGGCTGTGATAATAAGCTAATCGCGGAGCCGCGCCCACTTCAACCGACTGCCGCCGTATCTCAGGACTGAGAATTTCGCCGCAACTGCGGAGTATTCGAAATGATTTCACTCGAGCCACGGCCAAGGGTCTTCAGGCAACCCGCAATGCCGGCCAGATCCGTGTCCAGCGGCACAATGCGGTCATCCGTATGAAATCCGCTCACTCAGTAATTGAACCGGACTCCCACGCCGACTCCCCAGTCGTAAGGCCTGTCCGTTCCAATACCGACCATTCCATCCATGTAGACGCCGAACGATGAGGAAAACATCTTACCCAATTGCACCTCGGCAGTGGCAGGAATGGCCTTGTCATTTTCCCAATCGACGGGAATGACAAGATCAAGCTTCCCCCAGGAATTGTTCGCAAGCGACTGAATAGCGATCAGCCGCGCAGCCGTCATTTTCACGTCCGGACCATCGTACGAGACGTAGTGTTGCAACAGTGGCACCAGCACGGTGCCGCCTTTCACCAGTGAAAGACCGACAAAGGGTCCGAGTTGATCCGCACTGGATCCGATACTTTCGGCACCAAGAACGTAGTCGTCATTGCCCCACCCTTTTATCCACTCAAGGCCAATGGCCGGCTTGTATTTCCATGAGCCCCACTCTCCCTGGGTCGGGAACCAGATGGCTTTTAGATGAAGGGACTCGAAGTTGTTCAGCCGCTCGCCGGTCAAGTTAGACGTCCAGTGATGCACTTCGTACTTGAGCTTCACTTTGGGATTAAGCATGTAGGCGCCGTCCACAAAGGCATCCGTGATGTACGCACCACCCAGGTCCATATACTGCAATCGACCATCAGTACTGTTTACAGCGGCAAGCGGGTTGGAGGCGTTCTCCTGTGCAAATCCGTGACCGGATGCAAGGACTGACATCAGGCATGCCAAGTAGCGCATGCCGACTCTTCTTGCTGATCTATTTGTCTTCGTACTCCTCAAACTCAACCCCCGTTTCGGCACAGAGTGCAACACTTTCATGACTGGAGGTCGATCTATGGTCGCTTGCGTCATGGTTAACTGTCTGCGCGCAAGCAGGCGCAGCCTACAGTGCGATAAGCAACGCAATCACCAACCCTGGCATTCCACCTCCCATATCAATCCCGACCGTCTAATTCTCCGGGTATGGAAATTCTCGGCCCAGGTTGTCGCTGGCCTCTTCGTAGACCCCGCGGAGCACCTCGTCGACCTCGCCCCACCGACCTTCAATAATAAAATCGGAGTACAACATCGCTTCCATGGGAACACCATAACCCTCGCTGAATTTCTTTCTGTCAGAATCTCCCCCAGGAAGTTGCGGAGCGCCAGCGAGGGGCGGTGCCCACGTGGCTTCCTCCACCGCCGCCATACGAACCCTGATGTCATCCTTGGTAATGTTCCAGACCATGAAGTCCTCGGCGAGGCTCAGTGGACCATCGTAGGTGGTGCGGATTCGGTCGTTCACGGATGGGGTCGTATCGAAGTCCTTGAAGAAGTGGTAGGCGACCGCGACACGTGGCTTTATTTGCGACATTACCTTGCCAAAGGCCTCCGGGGCGGTATGAATCTGGGTTCCGACCAACAACGCCTGCTCCGGCGTGAACCGCATCTTCGTAACGAGATCGGGAACAGCAACGAAGCATTCGTGAATAGCGATATCCGCGTCTTTTGCGTATTCCACGAACCACTTGTTGGGGTAGGTGTCGGAGCCGAAGACAAATTTCAGCCCATTCCATTCGAGGCTGAAGCTGACCGGCCCGTCGAGTGAATGGATAGCCGGAAACGAACGTACAGTGACCCCATTATCTTCATAGATGACGGCATTTTCCGCCTTGTAATCGAATTCGTTGACCTCAATCGAGTAACCTCGAGGATCGGTGAGACCCACGCGCCCGGCAAGATCCCACGTATACATCTCCTTCAGCTTCTGAACAGAATAAGCCGTGCCAAGCTCCGGAACGGGACCGCTCGGACCCCAGATCCGAAGTGGCCCCTGCCTGCCCATAAGCGCGCCGCCGATGAATAATTCTCCAAGAGAACCGAAGTGGTCGGCATGCAGATGCCCGACAAATACTTTGTCGAGAAAGTCGTAGGGAATCTGCAGAGACGAAATGCGCTCGGCTGATCCGCTGCCGATGTCGAAGATGAATTTGTCGCCGTTGCCAAGCTCGACGAGGAAACAGGCCGCGGCCTGGGCGGCGCGAGTGGTTGGCATGCCAGTGCCACACGCGATGACACGCATCTCGTCAGCGGCAAGAGCTTCCGTGTTGGGGAAGTAGACGTCGCGCTCGGGAGCTGGCTCGATGGGTGACGGTGTGGCGGCTGACTGTGCACCCATAATTAGGAAGACTGTTAAACATGCGCCAAAACCTGCAAGAAACGTTGCAGCTCGATTGAATGAATTCATCATTTGCTCCCGCGACTGATTGACAAAACTACTCCATCCATTTTATGTGTTCTAGACCAAGCAGTCTAGTTGTCTCCAGATGAGTGACTTGTGTATCGTTCGGTTACGCATAAGAAAACGATAGACAGGAGAAGACGATAGGCAGGGGTGTCTCAAAGGGCGAGTGGCTGCAGGCAGCGCTCGAAGCGCTGGATCGCGGCAATGTGTCGGAAATTTCTGTTGGCGGCCTGGCCCGCAATCTCGGAATTTCCAAGAGCGGTTTTTATTGGCATTTCAAGGATCGGGACGATCTACTTGATCAGCTTCTCGAGCACTGGAACCATGAAGTTACCGAAATCATTACGCAGAATGCAGAACTTCAATCCTTGCCCCCAGTGGCCAGGTTTCAAAGAGCTGCCGAAATTATTCTAGACTATGATCTGGTTCGATTCGAAATCGGCATCCGACAGTGGGCTATGAACGATAAGAGGGCAGCGCGAGTGGTAAGGTCGGTGAATCAGCGACGACTGAATTTTGCGCGGCAGGCGCTCGGAGAAATTGGATTCTCCGGTGATGAATTAGATATGCGAGCCATGCTGTTTGTCGGCTATCACACTTGGGAAGCACCTATGTTCCCGGAGATCTCCCGGAAACGGCGACGCGAACTGATTGCGAAGCGAATCGCTTTGCTCACAAGAAGATAGGGCCACCTGTCGGAAACCATCATGTCACCATCGAGTGACGCGAGTTCGACGTTGACTCTGCCGGCGTCTGTGTAACGCTGTCCTCAAACGTCGAGACCTCTTCAGTGAGGTATCGAATGTATCCAGCAGCAGCGTTTCTCCGTTCTCTAGCGCCAGAATTTTCTCAACAGCGGCAGGTGCGGCGACATCCTCCACGAACTGTACTGGCCGCCCCAAATGACAGCGCTGTCGAAATTGACGAGAAATTTGATTACAATACGGTTTGATACGGGCACCGCGAATGGGCCTCGAAGAATAAGCCACGAAATAGCCTATGCAGAAAGCAACCATTGACGACGTCGCCGCAATGGCGGGTGTATCGATAAAAACAGTTTCCCGGGTCGTAAATAACGAGCCAAACGTGCGGGAGAGCACGCGGCAGACCGTTCAGAAAGCGGTCCGGAAACTCAATTATCGCCCTGACCCATCGGCACGCAGCCTGGCCGGAAAACGCTCGTACCTGATTGGTCTTCTGTACGACGATCCAAGCCTCTACGAGAATCCAAGCTCGAACTACATCGTGAATGTTCAGCAAGGCGCGTTGCGCGTCTGCAAGACTGAAAACTATGGCCTGGTTATTCACCCCTGCAACTACCA
>Ga0316187_10005807_pt1 | contig 10656 bp, 9 predicted proteins | sample CroRivburrow1_MG_FD_204927 | JGI IMG/M metagenome (GOLD analysis project Ga0316187, IMG submission 204927) | Coastal sediment microbial communities from Maine, United States - Cross River worm burrow 1 | ecosystem: Environmental > Aquatic > Marine > Coastal > Sediment | place: USA: Maine...
GCATCATCGAGAGTGGTGAGATGGGTATTGATCGCGGCCTCGTGATTGTGCCACTTAAATTCATGCAGGAGATGCTGGGTATGGAGGGGCGCTACTCCGAGGTGGTTCTTCAGCTTGATTCAGACCAGCTTGAACCTGTGACCTCGGTACTTCGGCAGCAGCTCGAAACATCGGGTTTCGAGGTGTTGCGCTGGTACGATATGTATCCGGTGATGAAGGAGTGGGTCGATCTTGAGAATGGCTTCTACTACATCTTTCTCAGTATTGTGCTGCTGATCGTGGCAGCCGGTGTGATGAACACGGTGCTGATGAGCATGTTGGAGCGGACGCGCGAGTTTGGCATCATGATGGCCCTTGGTTGCAGCCGTGTTCATATTGCAGCGCTGGTAGTGATGGAGTCTCTGATGCTTGGCATTGGCGGCATCATCGCCGGAACAGGACTGGGGATGGGGCTGATCATCTACTATCAGCAGGTCGGCATCGATATGTCTGAGATGATGGATAGCGTGGAGCGTTTCTATATCGATACGGTGATCTATACCGAGATTGATACCGAGCATCTATTGATTACCATTCTGTCGGTACTGGCTGCAGCTGCCATTGCATCGGTTGTGCCGGCATGGAGGGCTTCACGGCTTGAACCCGTCGAGGCGATTCAGCATCTTGGATAAGCTTTCTATCTATCTCCGTCTTGGAAGCCGTAATCTCTGGCTGCATCCGGCCCGTACCCTGCTCACGATGGGGGCACTGGTGATCGGTATTGCCGCACTCACCTTTCTCTCCGCGCTGAATGATGGCTGGCTGCAAAATATGCGTGAGAACTTTGTATTGACCGAGACCGGGCATATTCAGATCCATGCCAAGGGCTTTCAGGAGAGCCAGCAAATTAGTGATGCCATCAAAGACCCGACTGCCCTGATCCAAGCTGTAGACCGGGTTGCGGACGTTCGAGCCTGGACATCGCGTGTTAGCACATCGGGCTTGGCGAGTGCTGCGGGTGCCAATGCCGGAGCGCTGATCATCGGAATTGATGTAGTACGCGAACCGAAGGTGAGTCGCTTTCGCGAATTTCTCCATGCAGGTGAATGGATGAAATCTAATGATCCCCGAGCCTTGATGCTGGGAACTGTGCTGGCCGAAAAGCTGGAAGTGGGACTGGGTGATAAGGTTGTGCTGATGGCACAGACGCCTTCGGGGGATCTGGCCAGTGAGGTGTTCCGGGTTCGGGGACTGCTTCAGTCAGGCGTGATGGATATTGATAACATGATGGTGATGATCCCGCTGGAAACGGCACAGCAATGGCTGGATCTCAATCATGGTGTTACGAATATTGTAATTCGCACCGACTCTTTTGAACTTGTCGATAGTGTCGCAGCCGGCTTAAAACAAGAACTTCAGGTCGGTGCAGCTGTTGAAAAACTGGAAATCCTGCGCTGGATGGAGATTGATCCGATGGCACAGCAGTGGACCGAGATGGCCGATGTCTACACCTGGATTGTGCTGGCCATTGTGATCATTGTGGTACTGGCTGAGGTACTCAACACGATGTTGATGAGCATGCATGATCGCATCAGGGAGTTCGGGTTGATGGGGGCGCTGGGCACACAGGGCAGTCAACTCTTTGCCATGATGATCTGGGAGACAGTGATTCTTGTGAGTGTGGGAGGGCTGCTTGGTTACGGGCTTGGAGCGTGGATCGGTTACTACTACAGTGTACATGGACTGGATCTCACCGCTTTTGCAACAGCATTCTCATTTATGTACATGAGTCCGGTAGTCTATCCGGTGCTGTCGATTGAGAGTGCTGTTCGGATTATCGGTGCGGCGATTGTGGGGGCGGCCTTGGCAGGAATCTACCCGGCATGGAAAGCGTCGAAGCTTGATCCGGTCGAAGCGATGAGGGAGTTGTGAGTTTTGGATACGGTTTGATTCAGGCCAAGGACGGCCTGAATCAAAGCTTTTTGCGGATGGAGGAAAACGATGGAGCTGATTGAGGCAGTTGGCTTGCATAAGCACTACAGCAGTGGTGAGGCAGAGGTGAAGGCTCTTGATGGTGTCGACCTGAGCATTGAGAAGGGCAGTTTTGCTGTGCTTTCAGGCCGCTCCGGCTCAGGTAAAACCACCTTGCTGAACATGGTGGGCACGCTGGACAGTCCTGATGTGGGAGAACTTTCCATTGCAGGGGAGGATGTGCTGGCGTTAAGTCGCGGGGAGCGGGCTGCTTTCCGTCTTGCTCATATTGGTTTTGTCTTTCAGGCCTATAATCTGATTCGAGTGCTATCGGCCCGTGAGAATGTCGCTTACGTGCTTCAGTTGCAGGGCACATCAGCAAAAGAGCGACTTGAAATTGCCGACCAATGGCTGGAGGAGGTGGGGCTGAAAGGGTTGGAGCACCGTCGTCCCGACCAGCTCTCCGGTGGACAGCAGCAGCGTATTGCCGTGGCACGGGCCTTAGCTACACATCCCGATATTGTACTGGCGGATGAGCCTACGGCGAACCTCGACTCGCATACCGGGGAGGCATTGATTGCTTTGATGCGCAGGCTTAATAAAGAGCGTGGGATGACCTTCCTGATTGCATCCCATGATCCGGTTGTTATAAATGCAGCACGTCAGCTCTATACGATGCAGGATGGTAAGGTTGTGAGGCTGGAGTTGCGTTAACGTGGCTGCTGCATTTGTTCTTATTCTTCTGTTGCTCTGCCCTGTGGCGGCAGATGCGGTTGAGATTTCCGGGCGTTACACAAATCTTTTGTTTCAGACTGAGAATCTGCTGAACCAGAAGCAGACCAGTGATCTGAGCCGGCTGCGGCTTACGGCTGAGGATAAGCTTGATAAATTCTCATGGGAGCTCAGCTACGATCACACGTTGCTCTACGGAGGGCTGGTCAGGGATGCTCAATACCAGGCCTCCTCCAATCTTCCTGATCCAACCTATCTGGATCTCACCTCATATATTCATCGTGGCCGCTCGCTGGATTGGAGACATTCACTCTATCGTGGCTGGGTTCAGTATGAGAGGGATCAGTTTCTGTTCACCTTGGGCCGTCAACGCGTTGCATGGGGCTCAGGCCGGATATGGAATCCGACAGATCGTTTTAATCCTGTTGTTCCCACGGCTGTAGAGAGAGATCAGAAAACCGGCGTGGATGCGCTCAATGCTGCCTGGAGATATGACGATTTTGGCAGTTTTCAAATGATTATGGCACCAGGTCGTAGTGAACATAACGTTGCTCGCAAGGTAGCTGGTCGCTGGCAGGATACTTTTGGCGAATTTGATGTGGCAGGCATGGGGGGGCTTTTTGGTAGTGAGCGGGTGTTCGGAATTGATCTCTCTGGAAATATCGGCGATGGCGGAGGCAGGCTTGAGGTGGTGCGTTCAACCTCTGGCCTGAATGGTACCTATACACAACTGATCGCCGGCTATGACTACACGCTCTCACATACATGGCTCCCCGAGGGACTCTATCTGGCCATCGAGTATTTCTATAATGGGGCATCCTCACTAAGCCCCTCTTTGGCTTCGCAGGATAGACTGCAGAGTTTAAGTCGCTCTCTTTGGGGTGGCATGCTGGGTTATGACTTGACCGCACTTTTGAGGGTCGATTTTCTTCTGCTTGCTGATCTGACGCGGCGCAGTGTTTTCTATGCGCCAAGCGTTACCTGGTCGGTTACCGATAGCGTTGATCTTGCAGTAGTAGCTCAGCTGACGAGAGATGGGCAGGGCGGCGAGTTCTCTTCACAAAGGCCGCTCTACGCGATGCAGTTGGACTGGTACTTCTAAAATATAGAATGAATTAGTGAGTGTGGTTATGCAGTATCTGGTGGCGGCGCTTGCCATGCTGCTCAACCCACTGTTCAAAATTCCCGTAGACATTCATAAAGGACTGAAACACCGTTTTTGGCATGCTGCATATCAGACAGCGGCCATCGGCATTGATGATGGAATCAGGTGGCAGGCGAAGGTGGGAGCTGACATCACCGAACATGTCTCCGGTCTCCATCGTGTGTCTGATGGTCTCCCCGTCCACTTTATGTGCAGCGACAGCCTTGCCATAGACGATGACACAGCAGCGATCTGTCATCTCCCCATCACGGGTGATAAGGGTTCCATCCAGAAATTCCAGCACACGTGATTCATCTGCAAGCCACTTGCGATCAGCTTCCGGGAGTTCAGTCATGGCTGGATGGCTATATGACATCGAGTGAATAAGTCGCGCCTGTACAATCTGCATCAGGCGTTCACCGGCAATGGGGGAGCGCTGCATCAGTTGGGAGATGGCCAGATCAGAAAACTCAAGGACAACAGCATCTTCAGCTGCTGTTACGGTGGCTGAGCGTGGAAGCTGGTAAACACAGGCAAATTCGCCAAAGAAGTGGCCGGGCTCAAGCGTGCTAAGGTTCACATGCAGGCCGGTAGCGGTATCCATGTGAACCTCCATTCTTCCTTCCAGGATCAGGTAGAAGTTCCGGTTCACTTCACCCTGCCGGACAATATCCTTCCCTTTTTCAACCTCCAGCAGACGGCCATGCTCGAAAAAGTCTCTGCCCTCGTGGTCAGAGAGCTGGTCGATCAGCATAAAGAGTTTGCCAGCACCGGTCTCCATATCAATGGGACCATCAGCGGTGACTTCAGCCATGCTTCTTAAGGCCTCAATTTCATCCTGATCCGGATGTTCAAGTAGCCTGCATATTTCAAGGAAGCCAATGGCATCACCGGCACGGCCTCTGGCAAGCATGCGTCTTGCCATCGCCATAGCTAGTTCACGGGCATGCTCAATTTCACCCGTGCCCTGCAGCATCTGGATCAGTGGCCGGGCAATATGCAGGTCTTCAGGGAAGATTTTGTGCATATTCCTGTAGACATGGAGTAAGTTTTCTTGATTCAAAGGCATATATTTGAATCTTAGTAGATGTTTCAATATTTTAACAGTCAAAAAGTTTTAATAGAGGGTAAGTGTGCAGTTTTCTTGGGCATTTCTTATTAGGCATGTAGGCTCTACCGCCATGAGTGAAATTCAAGCAATTCCCGGCCACCCGCGCGGCAAGCTTCCGTTTGCCCCTGAGGGTTGGCCATTTATGATACCAACACTGCTGCTGATGATGGTGTCAGTTGCACTTTGCTGGACGATTGCATCTGTTGTCCTAGCCCTTCTTCTTGCCTTCATGGTAAATTTTTTCAGGGATCCAGAGCGTCAGATGCCGGAGGGCGATGGTCTTTTTATCTGTCCGGCCGACGGCAAGGTGATTCGCGCAGATGCGGATGAATCGGGTGCGTATGTTGATATCTTTATGAACGTCTTTGACGTGCATGTGAATCGTGCCCCAATGTCGGGCCGGATCACTCATATGAAATATTTCCCCGGCAATTTCATTAACGCCAGTTTCGAACATGCCGGCGAGGAGAATGAGCGAAACCGTTTTGAGATGGAAACAGAGGATGGGGATCGTATTGCCTTCACTCAGATTGCAGGCCTGGTTGCACGACGGATTGTCTCTTATACCGCTGTTGGCGATCAGGTTAAGGCAGGCCAGCGAATCGGCATGATCCGTTTCGGTTCGCGCGTGAATTGTGAAATCCCTGCCGGTTATGAACTGTGTGTAAAGCTGGGTGACAAAGTAGTCGCTGGAAAAACCATCATTGCCCGCCGAGTTAGCACTCAAGGTAGGGAGGCGTAAGTGTCTAATTTACATAAGCCTTTGATTGCCAAGCGCGGCATCTATCTGTTACCAAGCTTTTTTACCATTATGGGCCTTTTTTCAGGGTTCTATGCGTTGATTGCCGCAGTGCAGGGGCGTTATGAATTGGCAGCATGGGCGATTCTGGCTGCTGCCGTATTTGACATGCTGGATGGTCGTGTAGCAAGACTTCTGCATGCCGAAACCGCATTCGGCGCTGAGCTGGACTCCCTGTGCGACATGGTCTCTTTTGGTCTTGCACCGGCGATGCTTGTCTACATGTGGGCACTTGTTGGCTTGGGCCCTGAACTTCATAAATTGGCATGGCTGGGAGCATTTTTTCTGGTGGCATGTGCAGCCCTGAGACTTGCCCGGTTTAACGTCCAGATCGGCATCCAGGATAAGCGCTACTTTCAGGGGCTGCCGACTCCGGGATCAGCCCTCTTCATTGCTACGGCAGTTCTTTTCCACGAACAGGGCCACTACCAGCCACTACCATGGCTCTGGTTTTTCCTCTCTGTTGTTTTGGCATGGCTGATGGTCAGTGGTGTTCGCTTTGTCTCCGGTAAAGATATTGATTTGAAAAAGCGGCGTCCATTTGCCGTCCTTGTTGGTATCGTTTTAGTGGTAGGGCTTGTGACCGCCGACCCGTACAAAGTGTTGTTTGGTATCTTATTGGTCTACTGCCTGCATGGACCTGTCATGAGTGCCTGGCAGTACCAGAAAGCAAGCCGACACAGAGTGAGCAGACGTTTGGCTAGAAAGCGTAAGCAGCAGGACGCTGCTGAGAAAGACGATTGACCGTTGTGATCAACGGTGCTTTAATCCGTCACATGAATAACGCATGGAGCTTTTCACTGCTGACTTATTCGCTGCTACTGCTGCGAAGAGGCCTGTGCACCTGCTGATAAGTTTTCAGCAGTGATTTCACAGGCCGTAGGATTTTCCTGCGGCTTTTTTTTTGTCGGTTTATAAGTTTAGAGTGAGCACGAATCTCACAGGAGAGTGTAAAATGTCAGATCGTTTGTATATTTTTGATACCACCTTGCGTGATGGAGAGCAGTCGCCGGGCTGTTCCATGAATATTGAAGAAAAGATGCGCGTTGCTCACTCTCTTGCGACTCTCGGTGTCGATATTATTGAGGCAGGATTTCCAATTGCATCTCCCGGTGATTTTGAAGCGGTACACCGAATCGCTGCTGAGATAGATGGGCCGAGAATTGCAGGTCTGGCGCGAGCTGCTCAAAAGGATATTGAGCGTGCAGGTGAGGCCGTAAGGCCTGCAGGTGATCGTGCCCGAATTCACACCTTTATTGCCACCAGTCCAATTCATATGGAAGCCAAATTGCGTATGACCCCGGATCAGGTGGTGGAGCGAGCGGTTGAAGCAGTGAAGCTGGCGCGTTCATTGGCTCCGGAAGTCGAGTTCTCGGCTGAAGATGCGGGCCGTTCAGAGATGGATTTTCTCTGCCGTATTGTTGAGGCAACCATTGCTGCAGGTGCGCGTATCATTAATATTCCTGACACTGTTGGTTACATGACTCCGAACGAATTCGGGGCACGTATTGGCGAGTTGATGACGCGTGTTCCAAATTCAGACCAGGCTATCTTCTCTGTGCACTGCCATAATGATCTGGGTCTGGCCGTGGCCAACTCTCTGGCAGCTGTTGAGAACGGTGCGCGTCAGGTTGAATGTACGATCAATGGATTGGGTGAGCGGGCAGGTAATGCGGCATTGGAAGAGATGGTGATGATTTTGCGCACCCGTTCTGACAGATACGATATTGAAACCAATATCGACACCACCAAGATTGTTCCAACTTCAAAATTGGTTTCGCAGATCACCGGTATGCCGATCCAGCCCAACAAGGCGATTGTCGGAGCCAATGCGTTTGCGCATGAGTCAGGTATTCATCAGGACGGCGTGCTCAAGCACCAGAAGACCTATGAGATCATGACACCGGAGTCGGTGGGCTGGAATACCAACCGAATGGTACTGGGGAAACACTCGGGTCGTGCGGCACTGACCGCTCGTTATGAAGCGTTGGGCGTGACCCTGAAAGGTGACAAACTGAATACCGTATTCGAGCGTTTCAAGGTTCTGGCGGATAAGAAAAAAGATATCTTCGATGAGGATCTGATGGTGATTCTTTCTGGGGATTCTGAAGTTGAACTGGAGCGCGTTAAACTGGTCTCTTTGCATGCAGCATCGGGCACCAGGGATGCGCCCATTGCAGCGGTTGAACTCGACATTGAAGGTAAAATACACACGGCAACGGCCCAGGGTGATGGGCCGGTTGATGCTGCATTCCAGGCGATCAAGTCACTGGTTGAGCCTAAGGGCAAGCTGTTACTCTATTCGGTGAATGCGATCACAGCAGGTACCGATGCGCAGGGCGAAGTGACTGTGCGCCTGCAGGATGGCGATCGTATTGTGAATGGTCAGGGTTCAGATACCGATATCGTGGTTGCATCTGCCAAGGCATTGATTGCAGCACTGAACAAGCTGCCGAACATGCACGCCAAAGAGGTGCATGCTCAGTATTCAGGGGTTTAGTTTGTTGGATATGGCCGAGGAGCGTGATTCGGAGCATCCATGCCCCTCACCCTTCGGGCGGTAAGACCGTCCAAATCGGCTATCTTGCCGATTTGTCCTGCCCTCGGCCTTAAATTGTGCGAAATTTACCTTGCTCACTAAAGCCGCACATCCGTGTGCGGAAGATTCGCTTCTTAAACTTTTTCTTTTTTACCGGTGATCATGGCGCGGGCAAGGTTCTCTTTGTGCAGGGCGCTGGAGACGAAGACGCCACCTATATGAATGAAGACGAGCAGCAGGGTGAAGTTGACGATCACTTCGTGCACCTCTTCCCAGAATTCATCACCTTCGCCGCCTTCGTGCTCATACTCCTCTTCACCCCATCCATCAGCTTGAGCCAAAGTTACAAGGCTCATCTCAGCAGATCCCAGTGGGCCTTTTCCCTCCATCTCAAATGCCTTCAGGCCACTCCAGCTGGAGAGAATGAGGAACAGAAGCATCACAACAACCATGGCCCCGCCAGCAGGATTGTGGCCGAGATAGTGTTTCGGTTTTTTATCAAAGAGTGACTTCAGATAGGCGATGATCGTATTCGGACTATATATAAAGTCGGAAAAACGGGCGTGTTTGCTACCGATGACTCCCCACACAAGGCGGACTGCCAGAAGCCCGATAATGACGTAACCCGCATAGGCATGCATGGTCTCCAGCTCTTCGCCTGTGACGTAGGCGATGATAAAGAAGAAGGCCAGACTCCAGTGGAAAACCCGAATCAGAATATCCCAGACTTTAATTGATTCACCCATACGTTATCTCCACTTTTTGAAAGTGGCGGAACTATGACCGTAACTACTTTAAGGGATTATGAAGGGAGTTATTAAATTCATTAATGTGGATGGGCATATGTGAAAGCAACCGCCTCCTTACAGGATGCAGGGACAGCGAATGCCATGAGCTTAGCAAAACAAAACCATGCGACTTGCGTGGCAATTCAGCAAAAGGCGCCTGTCTTCTGCTGATGTAACAGGTTGCTAGGTGCGTATCTGATCGAGCCAGCGCTCCAGGAAGTGGATGTTGAAGTGGCCTGATTGGAATCCTGGATTAGCCAGCAGACGCTGGTGCAATTCACGGTTGGTGGTGACACCGATAATGGCAAGCTCATCAATAGCGCGCTGCATTCTGCGAATGCACTTCTGACGATCACGTGCGTGGGTAATGATTTTGCCGATCATGGAGTCGTAGTGCGGCGGAATCTTGTAGCCTGTATAGACTGCTGAATCGACACGTACACTGCGTCCGCCCGGCGCATGGTAGAGCTCTACTGTGCCCGGAGAAGGGGTGAACTTGAACGGGTGTTCGGCATTGATCCGGCACTCAATGGCGTGGCCTTTGATCTTGATCTTATCCTGTGTGAAAGCGAGCTCTTCGCCATCGGCTACACGAATCTGCCACTCGATCAGGTCAACGCCGGTGATCCATTCGGTGACCGGATGCTCCACCTGAATTCGGGTGTTCATCTCCATGAAGTAGAAAGAGTTGTCCGGATTGACCAGAAATTCAATGGTGCCGGCACCGACATAATTCACGGCTTTGGCAGCGGCCACTCCTGCGGCACATATTTTTTGTCTGGTCTCTTCATCCAGTGAAGGGCTTGGAGCCTCTTCCAGAACCTTCTGATTATTGCGCTGCATGGAACATTCGCGCTCATAGAGGTGAATAAGGTGGCCGTGTGTGTCCCCCAGTACCTGCACCTCCACATGGCGAGGCTCCTCAAGAAACTTTTCGATAAATACAGTGTCATCACCAAAGCAGGCAGCCGCTTCTGACTGGCACTTGTTAAACGCATTCGGTAGAGCAGGTTCAGAGTGAACAATCTGCATGCCGCGACCACCACCTCCGGATGCAGCCTTGATGATCAGTGGAAATCCGGTCGATTTGGCTACTTTCTTAGCCTCGGCCACACTGTGCACTGCACCCTCAGAGCCAGGCACAAGCGGAACACCTGCTGTTTCCATTTTTGCTTTGGCCTTCACCTTATCGCCCATAATGCGCATCGATTCAGGAGAGGGGCCGATCCATGTGTAACCGGACTCAATCACGATTTCGGCAAAATCGGCGTTCTCGGCCAGAAAACCATAACCCGGGTGAATGGCTTCACTGTCTGTCACCTCGGCCGCACTCATGATGGAGGGGATGTTCAGGTAAGAGAGATTGCTGGCAGCAGGGCCGATACAGATGGATTCATCTGCCAGACGCGTATGCATCGCATCACGATCCGCTTCGGAGTAGACAGCAACACTCCGGATGCCGAGCTCTTTACATGCACGGATGATGCGGACGGCAATTTCACCACGGTTGGCAATCAGAATTTTGTTGAACATGAGAACCTCTTAGTAATCAGAGCGGTGTGATAACAAACAGGCCTTGGCCGTATTCTACAG
>Ga0316187_10005808_pt1 | contig 10655 bp, 7 predicted proteins | sample CroRivburrow1_MG_FD_204927 | JGI IMG/M metagenome (GOLD analysis project Ga0316187, IMG submission 204927) | Coastal sediment microbial communities from Maine, United States - Cross River worm burrow 1 | ecosystem: Environmental > Aquatic > Marine > Coastal > Sediment | place: USA: Maine...
CTGGCATCCGATCGAAAAAATACAGAGGCACAGAGACACAGAAAGGACACAGAGCTGCCCCGTCGGTCACACCGCAAATAGCGGAGTGACGACGAGGATCGTGAGCCAGAACAACCGACGGTTCATTGGATTGCCTCTTCCTCTGGGGTGGGTATGGAACTTCCTCGGAGCTCGGAACGTATTGAAGACATAAAGATTTCTGCGGTCTCGTTGCACCGCTACGCGATTCCGCTGCACCGTGTAGAGTGGAGGCCGACCGAATCTCAAATACGTTGTGAATCAAGTCGGGAAGGGTTGCTGAATGGACCTCGCGATCGAGACACGTGGTTTGCGTCGGGAATTTGGAGATGTGGTGGCGGTGGAGGGCCTCGATCTGACCGTGGAAACGGGAACGTTTTTCGGTTTTCTCGGTCCGAATGGCGCCGGAAAGTCGACCACCATCAAGATGCTGACCGGTCTCCTGGGGCCAAGCTCCGGGTCGGGGAGAATCCTCGGGCACGATGTTGTGGCCGACTCGGTGGCTGCGAAAAAGGTGATGGGAGTGGTGCCGGAGGAGTCCGCTCTCTTCGAGCGGCTGACCGGACCCGAGTATCTCCGTTTCGTCGGGCGCATGTATGGCATGGCACGGGCGATGATCGATGCCCGCTCGACAGAGCTCCTCGAGCTCATGGGTCTCCAGGACGATACCCGAAAGTTGATCGTCGATTACAGCCACGGGATGCGGAAAAAGTTGTCAATCTCCGCCGCGGTCATTCACGAGCCGAGAGTTCTGTTTCTTGATGAGCCTTTCGAAGGCATCGATGCCGTCTCGTCGCAACTCGTTCGCTCGGTCCTCAACCAACTGGTGACCACAGGCGTCACCATTTTCCTGACCTCACACATCCTGGAGATCGTCGAGAAGCTGTGCTCGCACGTGGCGATCATTCACCGGGGTCAGCTGGTCGCCGACGGTCCGCTCGTCCAACTGCGCGAGGGAGCAGGGGAGGGGGATTCGGAGACACGAAGCCTCGAACAGCTCTTTCTGTCGCTGGTAGGGGGTGATCGACTCGAGCGGGGCCGGCTGTCGTGGCTGGAGTGATCGAGATGCAGAAACTCGGTGGGTTGATCTGGCTTCGATCGAAGATGTGGTGGCACGGTCTTCGATCGCGAACCACCGCCGCCGACACCGCGGTCGCCGTGATCCTGGCGGTGGTCGCAGCCATTCTTTCGGGCGCGCTCGCCGTCGCCCTTTCTTTCATCACTCACGTCGGTCTTAGAGACGGGACGGAAGATGCCGTTCGCGTGGCGACGCTGGTGGTGTTCTGGATGCTTGGTTTCCTGGCCGTCGTGATGCCGGTCTTCTTCGGGTTTGGCCAACCCCAGGTTCCCCTGCGTCGACTCCTGGTTTTTCCTTTCAGTCGCTGGAGCCTGTACCGCATATCGTTGGCCTCGTCGTTCGTGAGCGGCGTCAACCTCTTCTGGTATCCGGTCCTGGTGGCGGTGTCGTTTGTCGCCGTGATCGTAAATGGCGCGCCTCCGGTCTACTGGTGCGCGGCGGTCCTGGTTTTCGCGGTCTGCCTGGTGGTCTGGTGCAACACCGTGTTGATCATCGTGCAATGGGTGTTGCGTAAACGCTCCGTCCGAGAGGTGGTGGTGCTGGTTGGCCTGGTGCTCGTGGTGGTTGTATCGATGCTGCCCGCGATGTATCAGGAAGAGGCGGAGGAGCGGGGCCAGGAGTGGTTCGGTTCCCTGGTTCCCAAACCGGTGACGTCGGCTGTCGTTCGGATGGCAGCGGTATTCCCGCCGACGATTGTCGCTCGGGGCCTGGAGGCGGCTGTCCTCGGAGAACCGGGAGCCGGCATCGCTTCACTTCTCTGGCTCTTGCTGTGGACTGGGGGAGGCGTTGCGATCGGCTACGGCATTGTTCGCCGCAACCTCCTCGAAGGCGAATCGTCGGCGGGCGCCCAAGCGAGTGCTGCGACCCGTTCGTCGGGCGGCGCCGCCGGTTGGACGATAGAGCGTCTGACGATTCTGCCGGCGGAGGTTCGAGCAGTTGCTGCCAAGGAGTTGCGCTACCTGTTGCGCAGCACCGTCGGGAAATTCAACCTCGTCATCATGCCGGTCTTCGTGGTCGTGATGGCAATGGTGGTGGCACGCGATCTCGATGACGCGTTTCTCGGCCTCGATCGTGTCAGCCTGGTTTTTGTCGGGCTTATGATCTACGCCTCGATGTTCTCCAACAACTTCCTCTTCAACGCCTACGCCTGGGAGGGCGCCGGTGTGCAGTCGTTCTTTCTGAGCCCTGCCGGGCCGGAACGGATCGTGTTCGGGAAGAATGTCGGCGTGTGGATCTACAACACCCTCCTCGGTCTGGAAGGCGCGGTCATATTTGTCCTCGTGTCCGGGATGCCGCCGGCGACCGCTCTCCTTGGCGGCTGCCTGGCATTTGTGGCGTCCATCCTTTCGGTGACGATTGTCGGCAACTTCCTTTCTCCGGTGATGCCGGTGCCACGGGACATCTCGAGTATCACCAACTCACCCTCCCAGACCGCGGTCCTGGCTACCTTCGGTGTACTGATAGGCAATGCTCTCGTGATCGGTAGTCTGGTGGCGGTCCCTGCCCTCCTTGGCGCGAAGTGGCTCGGGCCGTTGCTTTTGGTGTTGCTGATTGCGGCTGAGATTGTCCTCTACGTGGTGATGCTTCATCCGTCCGGGCAGCTTCTCGAATCGCGTCGGGAGTCATTGATCGAGACTCTGCAGGCTTGAGACACCATTTCCGGGCTTTGATCCGTATTGTCGGAAACCGGTGAGATATGCGGGTTAAGATGGGGGGAGCACTGCGGGTTCCGGAGGTTTCTGTGTCGGCAAACTGGCGACTCCTTGTCATATCGGCGGCTGTCCTGTTGATAACCGTCGGGACGTCGGTTGCAGGGCCGAGCGAGACGGACTCTGCTCAGCAACCGGGCCGCAGCCCGTCCCTCGACGCGCTCAAAAGAGGCTATTTTGCGAGCGAAAAAGGCGAGCACGAAGAGGCGTACAGCTACTTTCAGATCGCCCTCGAACAGGCATCGACGAGCGAGCTGCGCTTTCAGGCACATGTCGGCCTCGGATCGGCGGCGGCGGCTCTCGGGCGGCTCGAAGAAGCTCGGGAGAACTTCGAGCAGGCGCTGGTTCTGCGGCCGGATAACGCCGAAACTCTCTTCTCACTCGGGCTCGTAGCCAAGCAACAGGACCGGTTTCCGGAGGCTGCATCCCTCTTCGCCAACGCCGCCGTTCGAGACCCGTCGCTCGGTGAGGCTATGGTGGAACTGGGCGTTGTCTACGAGATCCTCGGCCGCCACGAGGAAGCCGCCGACGCCTGTTGGCGGGCGGTGTCGGTCAAACCGGAAGATCAGGGCGCCCTCCTCTGTCTCGGGGTGGCGCGCTATCACCTCGGTCTCTACCAGGGTGCGTTGCAGGCCTTCGAGGCGGTCATCGAGCTGAATCCCGACAGCGTCCGCGCCCGCTACGGGCTCGGGTTGGCCAAGATCTACCTGGAGGACAACGAGGGCGCGTTGGCCGAGTATCTCGCCCTCAAGCCGCTCGATCCCGACCTGGCGAAAGACCTCTATCTGAGGATTCCTGTGGAGAACTAGATCTCGGATTTCCCACAGATCACCCAGATCGACCCAGATCCCACCCGCCCACCCAGAGAAAGAACGCAGAGGCGCAGAGCCCTCCCCCCCGCCCAATTTGCCCGCAGATCACGCAGATCACGCAGATCCACCCGCCCACCCATTAACGCAAAGGCGCGAAGACGCAAAGACGCAAAGGTGCGGTGCCTGAGTCGGTTGGACGCTTCTGTTTCTTTCTGGCAGAACGACAGGCGATCAGGGATCGCCTGCCGCCGGTGAGAAGCCCGTCAGCTCCGAACGCGAGCGTTCGTCGCTGCCAGTCTTCTCACCGGCCGACGCGCCGTTGGCACGTCAGTTCTGCCTCTCTTCTCTTCCATATTCGGGAGAGGGGGCGTGGCCATCTTATTTATTGAATGAAGAAGAGAAGAGTGGATCCCGGCCGTCATTGGACGGCCGGGATCTCGCCAGATCAGGCAAACCGGTGTTATCCCATCTGTGTTTATCTGTGTGATCTGTGGGCATTTTTTGTTGGAATGCTTGACGCCGCTGGCGTGAGCGCCGATTCGATCCCGTTAGGCTCGATGATCTGCGTCATCTGCGTGATCTGCGGGCGAACAGGGGCGGGTGGGTGGACTTGGTGTTCTTGGTGTCTTGGTGGTGAAACAGAAAGGACGATGGCTACGACGACTGTTCGGCGACGAGGGCTTCGATCTTCGCCAGAGTCTTGTCGAGGCGCTCCTTGACGTACCACGTCGATCGTCGCCGGCCGTGGAGGTCAACAGATTCCCAGAGGTCCCGCTCTTCTTCGAGATCCTCGATTCGAAGGCGGAGTCCGTGACGTTCGAGGATGGGCTCGATGCGATTGCGATTACGCAACAGCTTTCGGCGGGTGCTCTGATAGGCGTGTTCGACCACTTTTTTTCGTTTGGTAAACGAAAAAACGTTGGTGAAAAACATGGTGTAGTCGTCGCGCCGAGGTTCAAAGACGAGCACATCCCGGTCGGCATAACGAGTCTCATAGGCTGCCAGGCCGGTTCCCATTCGAGAGTGGACGAGGGTACGGAAAGTCTGAGCAAGCACCGTCGGCAATCCGCGGTCAACGAGCTGACCACGGCGCATGACTCCGAGTTCGACGGAGCGGAAGGTGTCGACGGGCACAATCGGGTTGACGCAGAGCAGGAGGTCGACTCCTTCCTCGAGCGCCACCGACGCGTGGATCGTTTTCAGGAGGACTCCATCGACGTAGTACCGACCATCGATGAGCGCCGGAGGGTAGAGACCGGGGAGAGCGGTGGATGCCTGGACTGCCTTCGAGATCGGCACGTGGTCCAGGCCTGGCTCGCCAAAACGAACCGGCTGCCCCGAGTCGAGGTCGGTCGCCACCAGTATCAGCTTTCGCCCGAGTTCGCGGAAGCTGTCCGTACGGCCGTGCATGCTGAAGATCTTTGCGAGGTACGCGCGGATCGGATCGTTTTTGAATATGCCGACTGGCAGCGCCCTGGCAAGGCGGGTCATGGGCTCGAAGAGGCTCGACTCGGCAGGGTGGGAGAGCATTTTCCAGAACGCCTCCGCGAGCAAACGCGGAACCTTGAGGCCACTGCGGACAATTTCCCCGACAGCAGGCGTGAGGAAGTTCCCTGGTACGAATGGATGCTCGCCAGGCTCTGGTTTGACAATGGCTCGGCACATTTGGGCCGTTGACAGGTTGTTGGCGAGACAGGACGAGATGAACGCTCCTGCGCTGACCCCAACGTAGATGTGGAGGTCATTCAGGTCGAGTCCCTCAATCGACTCATCGAGGGCGCGAATGGCGCCGATCTCGTAAATCGCACCCTCGGGTCCACCCCCAGCGAGAGCGAGCCCGATCTTTGCTGTCGAGGTGTGGGAGGCGATCATTCGCGTCCGTTCAGGATGAGTCCTCTGAGTCGGAAGAAGGACCTTTCGAGTCCTGTCCGCCGGTATCGATGGCCGCGAGTGAGCTCTCGAGATCTTCGAGGCGTTCCCGGAGACGCCCCATTTCCTCGCGTGCGCGTCGAACCGGGCCGATGCGATCGATAGAGGCCTGGACGAGTCGATCCATCCGCGTCTGCAGTTGTTCGACGCCCGATGAGACCGCCTGTTCGCCGATCCGGATCAGCTCGTGGAGAAGTTCGTTTGGAAGCAGTGCTGTGCCTTTGCGGCCCTCTTCGGAGATGATTTGCGTCAGGGTCTGCGATGTGACGTCGTCGGCAGTCTTGTTGTCAACGACCCGAATCTGTTGACCCGTTCGGATCCACCCCGCCAGCTCATCGAGTGACACGTATCGACTTTCCTCGGTGTCGTAGAGCTTGCGGCTCCCATATCTTTTGATGAGTCTGATCATGGTTATTCTCCAGCGCCGCGGGCAATTCCAGCCGCGGAATGCCGCCTTGCGGCGTCCACTTTTGTATACCGCAGTGCGGCAACGGTGTCAAGCGGTCGAGGTGGTGCAGTGCCCATTGTCGAGAGTCCAAGGTACTCAGAGTATTGGAGATCGATGAATCCGAGAGAGGCAGACTTACGACCTTGCATTCCTGGCGGGGTTGTCGACTGCGAAGAATTCGAAATGCCGCGATGCGGCAATATTTTCTATTCGAGAGGGGGGGTTACTCCAAAAACGGTTCCGGCCGGCCGACGCCCCAGCCCTGCGCATAGTCGACGCCGATCTCGATCAGGGTTTGTTCGATCTCTGAGTTTTCCACCCACTCGCCGATGGTCTGGATCCCCATCGATTCCCCGATCCGGTGGATCGCAGCCACCATCTCTCGCTGGATCGGGTCGGTGGCGATCTCCCGGACGAGCTCGCCATCGATCTTGAGGAACTCGATGTCGAGGCTCTTCAAGTATCGGAAGGAAGACAGGCCGCTGCCGAAATCGTCGAGAATGAAGCGGCAACCTCGTTTTCGGAGATCTGTCATGAATTCGAGGGCCTGCGAAAGGTTCGAGATCGCCGCCGTCTCGGTGATTTCGAACATCACCCGCCGGGGCGGGATCTGGAGCTGATCGAGTTGCTCGAGGATGAGTGCCTTGAGCTCGGCGTTTCCGAAGCTCTGTCCCGAGAGGTTGATTGTGAATGCCGCCGTCATCGCGTCAGCTGAGTTTGCGATGGTACCGATAGAATTCAGCGCCGCTCCTACGACCCAGAGATCGATGACCGGCATCATCCGATACCGCTCCGCGGCGGTGATGAACTGGCTGGGTGCGACGATTCTGCCTTCGACATCCACCAACCGCAGCAACAACTCGTGGTACTCGGGACCGTCTTTCTGTTGGAGAGGACGAATGGGTTGTCTGAAAAGTCGGAAACGGTTTTCGTGGAGGGCGCGATTGATTCTTTCCACCCAACGCATTTCGGTGTGGCGGACTCGCACGGCGGAGTCGTCAATCCGAGTCACGTGGATCTGGTTACGGCCTCTGTCCTTGGCCACATAGCAGGCGGAATCCGCGGCGCTGAGAAGTTCTGCGAGATTGCCGTTACCGCCGACGATCGGGACGATCCCGATGCTCGCCGCAACCTCGAAAATCTGCCCTTCCCACTGAAAACGGTACTGGCGCACCGCGTCGAGCATTGATTGGGCATGTGCGGTGGCTTCGTCCGGGTTGCAGTTCATGAACAGCATCCCGAACTCATCGCCACCGAGCCTGGCCAGGGTGTTGCCTTTCGGAATCACCGCACTCAGGACCGAGGTGAGTTGCCGCAGAAGTTCGTCTCCAGCGCCGTGGCCGCAAGTGTCGTTGACCAGCTTGAATTCGTCGAGATCCAGATAGCACAGGATGTGCTGACGAAAACTGTTCGCCGCATCGCTGATCGCGTCCGCCAACCGCAATTCGAACTCGCGACGGTTGATCAGACCGGTCAGCGGGTCGTGGCTTGCCAGGTGCTCCATACGCTGTTGCAGAGATCGCAGCTGCGAGACATTGGTAAAGACCAGGACGGCCCCGGCAAGATCACCGTTCTCGGCGATGATGGGAGCGGCACTCTCACGGACCGCGAGCTCTGAACCGTCTTCAAGAACCAGAAGCGAGGCTTCGGCTGGTTCCATGACGTGTCGTGAACCCAGACACTCTTCGACGACGTTGGGTCTCGGAGTCCTGGTGTCGGCGGTGATGCTCCGGTAGAACCTCGACAGCATCTGTCCCTGGACCTGCTGGAGCCTGACGCCCAAAAGCCTTGAGGAAGTCGATACGGCCGCCCGAGTCGGTGCGGACGACGCCATCGCTGATCGAAGAGAGGGTGACCTGGGCGTGTTCCTTGGCACGTTGCAGTTCTTGCTCGGCGTACTTGCGTTTGGTGATGTCCGCGGACACGCCGACCACTTTCTCGACCCGTCCATCCGAGTCCTTCTGGACCTGGCCGCGAACCATCGCCCACACGATGCCCCGTCCCGGGACATCAAATCGGTGCTCGATCTCATACGCTTCGCCGGAAGAAAAGACCTTGGCGAAGGTTCGCGAGATCTCCTGGTGGTCCCCGGGGGGGATAAATTCCAGCAGCTCTTTTCCGGTCCGCGGCAGCAGGTGGGCCGGGATGCCAAAGACCTCGGTGATGCCCGAAAAGGTCAGCGAATCATCGTCCGGCTGCCACTCCCAGGCCGTGCTGTGGCCCGCGCGGTGGGCGAGCTCAAGTCGTTCACGACTAGCTGCGAGCTCGAGCTCGGTGCGCAGGCGATAGATCGCCGACCCGAGAATCTCGGTGGCGCCGTGGAAGAACCCGAGATGGGCGGGTCGCCAGTTCTGTTTGTGTTCTTGCGCTGCGAAACAGGTGATAGCCTGCAGTTCTCCATCCGAGAAGAGCGGGACGCACACCACCGATTGCAGCAATTGCCCATCGAAAAATTCGCGTTCGGGGCCCGCAGAGGCAGGGATTTCCTCCGACGATGAAATATGAATGATCTCGTGTCGCATGAGACGGTCGGCAAGCCAGCTCATCTGCTGAACCGATTGACCCTTGAGGCCGTCGGGTGTCCACGAGACGTCGTCGTCGGAGTACGTATGGGCGGACGCGATTTTTTCCGTCCCATTTTTTGAGATCTCGAGCAGGGCTGCGCGGTCGGCGCCGGTGGCTTCGCAGATGCTCCGGAGGGCCCCAACGATACCGACCTCGAGGTTCATGGCTTCGAGACGCAGAAAGTGATGGGAGATGCTCGTCAGCAAACGCTCAAACTGGGGAGATCTCTCCTGGCCCAGCTCGATCGTTGACGATTCGAAGCTGCTCATTGCTGCAGATACCGCCCCTGATCCTGCAGGGTGTCACCTTCCTCGACGCATGTTGCATGTGTGAACAACATGGCGTGCGCCCTCGTTCTTTTCATTGTACCTCTAAAACGATTGAAACTGTAGATTTGCGGGAGATGTTATGTTCCTTTCGTGAACGATATCCGTTTTCCCGACCTGAGGGCGTTTATCTCGCAGCTCCGCCGCGACGGTGACATTGCGGTTGTCGATGCAGCGGTTGATCCTCACCTCGAGGTGGCGGAGATCCACCGGAGGGTCATCGCGGCCGGTGGACCAGCCCTTCTATTCACCCGGGTCAAGGGCGGTGATTTCCCGCTCGCGACCAACCTCTTCGGCACTGCTCGCCGCGCCGAGATGGCCTTCGGCCGGCGCCCGGCGCAACTCGTGCGTCGAGCTGTCGAGTTTGTCCAGCAATCGTTACCACCTGACTTCGGTTCGTTGTGGTCGGCGCGGGACCTGGTGGCTGCGGGTCTCAGGCTTGGTACGAAATCGGCCCGATCTGGACCGGTGTGTGAGGTCGAGACCTGTGACGTCGATCTCGGCCGGCTACCGGTCATCACCTCGTGGCCCGAGGACGGCGGCCCGTTCGTAACCCTGCCCCTCGTCTACACCGAGGACCCCGACGGCGCCGGCCACAATCTCGGGATCTACCGGATGCAGGTCCACGACGCGCGAACCACAGGCATGCACTGGCAGATCGGCAAAGGCGGCGGCTTTCACCATGCGCGCGCCGAAGCGCTGGACGAGGCGCTTCCGGTGACGGTGTTTGTCGGCGGACCGCCAGCGCTGGTCCTTGCCGCGGTGGCCCCTCTGCCCGAAAATGTTCCCGAGCTCGTCCTGGCGTCGCTGCTCGCCGGTCGTCGCATCCGCCGGTGTGCGGGACCCGGTCCTCATTCACTTTTAGCCGATGCCGAGTTCGCCCTCAGCGGTGTCGTGCCGCCAACAGTGCGGCAGTCCGAGGGACCGTTCGGCGATCACTACGGCTATTACTCGTTGCGCCACGACTACCCGATCTTCAGGGTCGAACATCTAGCCCATCGCCGTGACGCGATCTATCCGGCGACCGTGGTCGGAAAACCGCGCCAGGAGGACTTCTTCATCGGCGATCTCTTGCAGGATCTGCTCTCGCCACTCTTCCCGCTGGTGATGCCCGCCGTCGAATCCCTGTGGTCCTACGGCGAGACCGGTTACCACTCTCTCGCCGCGGCGGTGGTCCGCCAACGTTATCGCCGCGAAGCGATGGCATCGGCCTTTCGGATCCTCGGAGAGGGGCAGCTCAGCCTCACCAAGTTCCTCCTCGTCACCGATCGTACGGTCGATCTCAGGGACTTTCCGCGGACCCTCGAACATGTCCTGGAACGGACGCGGCCGGAGACCGATCTCTACGTCTTCTCGAACGTCTCGATGGACACTCTCGATTACACGGGCCCCGAGGTGAACCTAGGCTCGAAGGGGGTCTTGCTCGGCCTCGGCGAGCCGGTCAGGACGCTGCCGAGGGAGTTCTCAACGACCGAACTGCCGGCGGGGGTAGGGGAAGTGCGGCCCTTCTGTGGTGGGTGCCTGGTGGTGAGTGGTCCGAGCTTCAACGAGGAGCCCAAAGCCCCGTCGCGTCTCGCCGCCCATCCGGCCTTGGCCGAGTGGCCCTTGGTGGTGCTCACTGACGAGCCGGCGCGAGCCGCCGCGAGCCCGATCAACTTCCTCTGGACCACCTTCACCCGCTTCGAACCGGCAGCTGACATCCATGCGGCCCACACCGATGTCAAACGTCACCACCTTTCGTACACACCTCCAATCGTCATCGATGCGCGC
>Ga0316187_10005815_pt1 | contig 10650 bp, 8 predicted proteins | sample CroRivburrow1_MG_FD_204927 | JGI IMG/M metagenome (GOLD analysis project Ga0316187, IMG submission 204927) | Coastal sediment microbial communities from Maine, United States - Cross River worm burrow 1 | ecosystem: Environmental > Aquatic > Marine > Coastal > Sediment | place: USA: Maine...
CAGGCCCATGGCCTGACGCTTGTCACCGTGCCGCAGGTGCGCGGTACTCCGATGGCCCAGGACGCCAAGTACAATTCCCACTCCAAGCTGAACTGCGTGCTGGCCTGCCTGCAGGCCGAACGCATGGGCGCAGACGAAGCCCTGATGCTGGATCCGCATGGCTTCGTGAACACCACCAATGCCTGCAACTTCTTCATTGTCCGTAAAGGTCAGGTGTGGACGTCCACCGGGGATTACTGCATGAACGGCGTGACCCGCCAGAACATCATCAATCTGTGCCGTGCCAATGATATCCCGGTGTTTGAGCGCAACTACTCGCTGTTCGACACCTATTCCGCCGATGAGGCGTTTCTGACCGGCACATTCGGGGCCCAGACCCCGGTTGCCTCGCTGGACGGGGTAAAAATCGGCGAGCATGACGGTGCCGGACCGGTAACCCGGCAGCTACGCGCGCTTTACGCTGACCTGGTGAAGCAGAATGTGAGTTAAACAACTGTTTTCATTGAAAACCCCGGCGCATACACCAGGCGCACGGCGGTTATTGCGTCATCAACCACCCAGGTGCTGCGATTGACGATGAACAGGGCAGCATCTTGCAGACAGTTGAGCAGGCGGCTTTCGGCTGCGGTTGCATTGCCGGCAGAGAAGGTAAATTCACCGCGTGAAAGGGGCATGTTACGCACCAGCCATTCGTTGGCGCTGAGCGTTTCAAGATCAGCGTCGATGATGTCCGGCACAACCGCCAGATTGATCCAGCGCTCTTCATAGGCAAAGGGCGCACCATCGGCCCGGTGCAGTGTCCATAATCCAAGCAGGGGTGTAGAGGCTGCCAGGCCGTATTGCTGCTGCAGTATCGCTGAGGGGGCCAGGTCCTTGCGGTCCAGCACGTCGAAACTGTAAATCTTGCCGCGCGCCTCGACGTCCTTGCGGATAACCGGAATTTCAACCGTCGCCTTACGCACCGGGTTGAGGGCTACCCGCGTGCCGGCCTTGCGCTTGCGGTCCAGCAATCCGGTCTCTGCCAGTTCCCGCAGGGCCCGGTTGACCGTAGCGCGGGCACACCCGAATTCCTCCGCGAGTTCAACCTCGCCGGGGATCAGATCACCCGGCTGCCAGCGCCGGGTATTGATTCGGCGCATGACTTCCGATTTGATGCCTTGCCATGAATTTGTATCCATTTCCGTCACAATGAATTGCTCAAGCTCTTTATTGTATCCAAATATCGTTGTATTATGTGTCCGCGAGCCATGTGGTTGCCTTCATGTACACAGTGTCGACCCGCTGCCCACACATCAGACACAAGATCGTTGCCGCCAGCAAAGATGAAGCTGTCGAGCAGGGTATCGCCTGAACGCCCGGCAAGATTGGGGTTGCCGGCATCAAGCGAAACGAGGTCTGCCAACCAGCCCGGTTCGATTGATCCTGAATTGCGCCCTGCCGCCTGGGCACCGCCGGCGCAGGCCCCGTCAAACAGCACCCGGCCGGTGGATTTGTCCGGTGTCGCCAGCATGGCGCGGCCCTTGTCGCGCAGGCGTTGCGAATATTCCAGCGTGCGCAGTTCCTCGGCCAGCGAAATACGAATGTTGGAATCCGAACCGACACCGAAGCGCCCGCCGGCATCGACATAGCGCACGCCGTCGAAAATGCCGTCTCCAAGGCTGGATTCGGTGATCGGGCAAAGGCCCGCAACCGCCCCGGTCGCTGCCAGCCCGGCGGTCTCGTCCGGCGTCATCTGGGTACAGTGGATCAGGCACCAGCGTTCATCAACCTTGTGGTTGGATAACAGCCAGTCGACCGGGCGCTTGCCCCAGGCCGCCTCGACTTCCTCAACCTCGGCCACCTGTTCAGCAAGGTGCATATGGACGGGTGAGTTTGTTGCCAGCCAGTTGGCGAATTTCAGCCCGTCGCGGCTGACCGCACGCAAGGAATGCGGCGCCACGCCGACAATCGTGTCGTCAGGCAGTGCTTCTGCCGCCTTCGCTGCGGCCCGGTGGAGGCTTGCGTATTTGTCCGGGGTATTGCCGAAGCGTTGCTGACCGTCTCCCAGGGCGCGCCCATCACAGCCGCCGTGTTCATATAATACCGGCAGCAATGTCAGCCCTATGCCTGTATCCGATGCGGCAGCGCAGACTCTGGCGGAAAGCTCGGCGACATTATCATAAGGCGTGCCGTCGGGCTGGTGGTGCAAATAGTGGAATTCCGCAACCGCCGCATATCCCGCCTCGAGCATTTCCATCTGCACAAATGCCGTGATGGCCTCGATGTGCTCCGGGGTCAGTTGGTCGAGAAACCGGTACATCAACTGCCGCCAGGTCCAGAAACTGTCTGACGGGTCGCGCCCGCGTGCTTCGGTCAGGCCGGCCATGGCGCGCTGGAAGGCATGTGAATGCAGGTTCACCGGTGCCGGCAGCAATATGCCGGTGCGATGGCCTGCCGGACCGGTGTCTGCCTTTACCGATGCGATGGTCCCGGTATTGTCTACCGTTACCAGCACGTGGTTTTGCCAGCCGTCGGCGGTGAGTGCGGTTTCAGCCCAGATTTGCTGCATCATAAAAGTTTCCGGCATTGACTCATATTATGTCTGCACATAATATCACGAACACGGAAACATTCAAGGGTGCCCGGCGTGTCATCTTCCCGAAAACTGCTGACAAATCTGAATCTGGCAAGCATGGTGGCCGCAGGCGACGCTTATGGCCTTGTTGAAGGTGCGGTAATTGCCATGGATGCTGAGCGGATCACCTGGTGTGGCAGCCGCGATAGTCTCCCGTCGCAATATGTGAACTGGCAGCAGGAAGACCTTGCAGGACGCCTGGTGACGCCCGCTTTGATCGACTGTCACACTCACGTCGTGTTTGGCGGCAACCGGGCCCGCGAATTCGAAATGCGCTTGCAGGGCGCCAGCTATGAAGAAATCGCCCGTTCTGGTGGCGGCATTGTCTCCACGGTTTCCGCGACCCGCAAGGCCAGTGAGCAGGATCTGCTGAATTCCGCACTGCCCCGGGTGGATGCGCTGCTGGCGGAAGGCGTGTCGGTAATCGAGATAAAGTCCGGATACGGGCTGGACACCGACACCGAACTGGCCATGCTTCGGGTGGCGCGGGCAATAGAGCAGCACCGGCTGGTGCGGGTGAAAACATCTTTCCTCGGTGCCCATGCGGTGCCCCCAGAGTATAAAGACAGGGCCGATGCCTATATCGACGATGTGTGCATCCCGGCGCTGGAAAAAGCCCATGCCGAAGGCCTTGTAGATGCGGTTGACGGGTTCTGTGAAAGTATTGCTTTTATGTCTGCACAAATAGAGCGAGTGTTTGAAAAAGCTGGTGAATTAGGCCTGCCCATAAAGCTTCATGCCGAGCAATTGTCCAATCTCGGTGGCGCAAAACTGGCAGCCAGCCATGGCGCGCTATCGGCCGACCACCTCGAGTATCTCGATGAGGACGGCGTAGAAGCCATGGCTGAAGCCGGCACGGTGGCCGTGATCCTGCCCGGCGCCTTCTACACGTTGCGCGAAACCCAGGCACCGCCGATCGGGTTGCTTCGAAAGCACAAGGTGCCGATGGCGGTTGCAACCGACTGCAATCCCGGATCGTCGCCCCTGGCATCGCTTTTGCTGACCATGAACATGGCCTGCACCCTGTTCCGCATGACCCCGGAAGAAACGCTGGCAGGCGCGACGCGTAATGCAGCCACGGCACTCGGCCTGGATGACACCGGCACTATAGAAGCAGGCAAACGGGCTGACCTGGCCGTGTGGAATGTCGGACATCCCGCGGAACTTGCCTACCGCATTGGTTTCAACCCGTTGCACAGCCGGATTTTTGCAGGGACTGCACAATGACCAGCCTCACCTTGCAGCCGGGAAACACTAACCTCGAGCAGTTGCAGCAACTGTATCGGTCAGGTGCATCGGCAGTGCTGGACGACAGCGCCCGCGCCGGTGTGGATGCTGCTGCCGACCAAGTCGCCCGCGCCGCGCAGGGCACAGAGGCGGTGTATGGCGTCAATACCGGCTTCGGCAAGCTGGCATCGGTGAAAATCAAACCGCAGAATACCGAAACCCTGCAGCGCAATCTGATCTTGTCGCACTGCTCCGGCGTTGGAGACCCGATCCCGACCGCAATTGCCCGCCTGATGATGGCCTTGAAACTGTTGTCGCTGGGCCGTGGCGCCTCCGGTGTGCGCTGGCTGGTGATCGAACAGATACAGGACATGCTGGCCAAAGGCGTTACCCCGGTTGTCCCGGCGCAAGGCTCGGTCGGCGCCTCCGGCGACCTGGCGCCTCTGGCCCATATGGCGGCAGCGATGCTGGGCGAGGGCCACGCCGAACTGGATGGCGCAACACTGCCTGCCGCCGAAGCCCTCAGCAAAGCCGGTCTCAAACCGATCGTGCTGGGCGCCAAGGAAGGTCTGGCGTTGATAAACGGCACCCAGTTTTCAACCGCCTTTGCGCTGGCCGGGTATTTCGACGCCCAACGCAATGCTGAAGCCGCCATTGTGGCTTCGGCGCTCAGCACCGACGCCGTCATGGGCTCAACCGCACCGTTGCAGCCGGAAATCCACGCGCTGCGCGGCCATCGCGGCCAGATTGACGTGGCAGCCGCCATACGGGACCTGATGCAGGGCTCGGAAATACGCGAAAGCCATCGTGACGGCGATACCCGCGTGCAGGATCCCTACTGTATTCGCTGCCAGCCACAGGTGACCGGCGCTGCCCTGGACCTGTTGCGCCAGGCCGGCCGCACCCTGGAAATCGAGGCCAATGCGGTCACCGACAATCCGCTGGTGCTGGCAGACGCCGGCCTGATTGTGTCCGGCGGCAATTTTCATGCAGAGCCGGTCGCCTTTGCAGCCGACCAGATGGCGCTGGCCATTGCCGAAATCGGTTCCATCTCGCAACGCCGCACGGCCGTTATGGTCGACCCGACCCTGAGCTTCGACCTGCCGCCGTTCCTGACCCCTGATCCCGGGCTGAATTCCGGCTACATGATTGCCGAGGTCACCACAGCTGCCCTGATGAGCGAGAACAAGCATCTCGCCAACCCGTGTTCCACCGACTCCACCCCCACCAGCGCCAACCAGGAAGATCACGTGTCCATGGCAGCCCACGGCGCGCGCCGCCTGATGCAGATGAACGCCAACCTGTCGAACATTATCGGGGTAGAACTGCTGTGTGCCGCGCAAGGCGTGGAATGCCGGGCGCCGTTGCAGACCAGTTCCAAGCTGCAGGCCGTGCTGGGACGATTGCGCCAGGATGTGCCGTCACTGGGCAATGACCGTTTCATGGCGCCTGAACTGAAACTGGCGGCCGGCCTGGTGACCGGCGGCGACATTTCACGTGCTGCCGGCAGCGAACAACTGATTGACTGGAAGGATTGACGCCATGACCACCAACCCGCGCCACAACCTGCGTGATGTGTATCCCGCCACCGGCACCGAAATTACCGCCAAATCCTGGCTGACCGAAGCCCCGATGCGGATGCTGATGAACAATCTGCACCCGGACGTGGCGGAAAATCCCCATGAACTGGTGGTCTATGGCGGTATTGGCCGGGCGGCGCGCACATGGGCTGATTTCGACCGCATTGTCGCGTCGCTGAAAACCCTGGAAGACGATGAAACCCTGCTGGTGCAGTCCGGCAAGCCGGTAGGCGTGTTCAGGACACACACCGATGCACCACGGGTTCTGATCGCCAATTCCAACCTGGTGCCGGAATGGGCCAACTGGAAGCACTTCAACGAGCTCGACCGCAAGGGCCTGATGATGTACGGCCAGATGACGGCCGGCTCGTGGATCTATATCGGCACGCAGGGCATTGTGCAGGGCACCTATGAGACGTTTGCAGAAGCCGGTCGCCAGCATTATGACGGCGATCTGACGGGCAAATGGATACTGACTGGCGGCCTTGGCGGCATGGGTGGCGCGCAGCCGCTGGCCGCTGTCATGGCAGGCGCATGCTGCCTGGCGGTGGAGTGTGACGAGACCCGCATCGATTTCCGCAAGCGCACCAGGTATGTCGACGAAAAGGCGCAGACACTGGACGAGGCACTCGACATGATCGAGCGCTGGACAAAGGCCGGAGAAGCAAAATCTGTCGGTCTTCTTGGTAATGCCGCCGACGTGTTTCCCGAACTGGTGGCACGCGGCGTGAAACCGGACATAGTCACCGACCAGACCTCGGCCCATGACCCGATCAACGGCTACCTGCCGCAGGGCTGGACCATGGCCCAGTGGCGCGACAAGCGCGAAAGTGATCCGGATTCGGTTGAGAAAGCGGCGCGTGCTTCCATGAAAGTGCACGTCGCGGCCATGGTGGACTTCTGGAACGCCGGTGTACCGACGCTTGATTACGGTAACAATATCCGCCAGGTCGCCAAGGATGAGGGCCTGGAAGACGCCTTCGCCTTTCCCGGTTTCGTACCTGCCTACATAAGGCCCTTGTTCTGCAAGGGCATTGGCCCGTTCAGATGGTGCGCGCTGTCCGGCGATCCGGAAGACATTTACAAGACCGATGCCAAGGTCAAGGAACTGATCCCGGATGACCAGCACCTGCACAACTGGCTCGACATGGCGCGCGAGCGCATCGCGTTCCAGGGCCTGCCTGCCCGCATCTGCTGGGTCGGGCTGGGGCAGCGCCATCGTTTGGGACTTGCCTTCAACGAAATGGTCAGGACGGGGGAACTGAAAGCACCGGTGGTCATCGGACGTGATCACCTGGATTCAGGGTCGGTTGCATCGCCCAACCGCGAAACAGAAGCCATGAAGGATGGCTCTGACGCGGTCTCCGACTGGCCACTGCTCAATGCCCTGCTCAATTGCGCATCGGGTGCGACCTGGGTGTCGCTGCATCACGGCGGTGGAGTCGGCATGGGCTATTCGCAGCATTCCGGCATGGTGATCTGCTGTGACGGGTCTGATGATGCGGCAAGGCGCATTGGCCGCGTATTGTGGAATGATCCGGCCACTGGCGTCATGCGCCATGCCGATGCAGGCTATGAAACGGCAATCGAGTGTGCCCGCGAGCACGGGCTGAACCTGCCGGCAATTCTGGATAAGTGAGTTGGAAAAGAGGAGAAACAAAATGAAAAGACGTGACTTCATCAAGACTGGCGCTGTGGGGGCCGTGGCAACTACCGCCCTTGCCACACCGGCAATTGCCCAGGACAAGCGCAAGTGGAAGATGGTGACGGCGTGGCCGAAAAACCTGCCCGGGCCCGGTGTTGCGGCCCAGATGCTGGCAGACCGCATCACGGCTGCGTCCGGCGGGCGTATTGAAGTGGAACTTTATGCTGCCGGCGAACTGGTGCCCGGCCGTGGCGTGTTCGACGCCGTGTCTGAAGGCACCGCCGAGCTTTATCATGCAGTACCGGCCTATTGGGGCTCGAAATCCAAGGGCATACTGCTGTTCGGATCGCAGCCGTTTGGCCTCAGGGCAGATGAACAGGTGGGCTGGCTCAACCATGGTGGCGGACAGGCGCTGTATGATGAAATGTATGCCCGCTTCAACCTGAAGCCATTCCTGTGCGGCAATTCCGGTCCGCAGTGGGCTGGCTGGTTCCGCACTGAAATCAAGTCGGTGGATGATCTGAAAGGCCTGCGCTACCGCACTACCGGTCTGGCATCGGAGATGTGCTCCAAGCTGGGCATGGCAGTGCAGGCCATGGGCGGGCGCGACATGTTCCAGGCGCTGCAGTCCGGCACCATCGATGCCGGCGAATTCATTGGCCCGTGGACCGATTCCGCCCTCGGCTTCTACCAGATTTCCAAGAACTATTACTGGCCGGGCGTCGGCGAGCCGTCATCTGCGGAAGAGCGCGGCTTCAACAAGGCGGCCTATGACGGCCTGCCGGATGATCTCAAGCAGGCGGTCAGCTTTGCCTGTGAATCGCTCTACAATCCTGTGTGGACCGAATACACCACCAAGCATGCAAAAGCCCTGAAGCAGATGGTGGCCGAACATGGCGTCCAGGTGAAAATGCTGCCGGAAGATGTCATCAAGGCCATGGGCAATGCTGCAGGTGAAGTGATCGATGATTTGCGTAATGACCAGGACGAACTGGTCAAGAAAATCACCGAGAGCTTCCTTGCCTATCGCACGTCCATCTCCGACTACATGGTCTATGCCGACAATGGCCAGATGAATGCCCGCGCCCTGGACTACAAGTACGGTGGCTGATGACACTATCTGCGGCCGGTTCCGTGCCGGGACCGGCCTGCAAGCTTTGAGGGCGTTGTTTCATGATGAGGGACTGGGCTGAGCGGCTTGATGCGGTCAATCGCTGGTGCGGGCTGACGGTGCGCTGGCTGGCGTTGGCGATGGTGCTGCTGCAGTTTGCCATCGTGGTGATGCGCTACCTTTTCGGGCTCTCCTTCGTATTTCTGGGCGAAGGGGTTTTATACATGCACGCGGCGTTGTTCATGCTGGGTGCCGGCTACACGCTGCTGGTGGACGAGCATGTTCGCGTCGATATTTTCTATAGCCGCCGCGATGAGAAGGGCCGCGCCCGTGTCAATGCCGCCGGTGCCGCGTTGCTGCTGATCCCGTCGCTTGTCCTCATTCTGTGGGTAAGCTGGCCCTATGTGCGCAACTCCGTATCCATTCTGGAAGGCGCCATTTCGGTTGGCGGCATTCCAGCTTCGTTTCTGCTGAAAGGCCTGATCCCGGCATTCTGCCTGTTGCTGCTGATACAGGGGATTGCGTGCCTGTTGCGTGACCTGGCCCGGCTGGAGCGCCAGGAATGAGCTTCATTACGGACAATCTCGACATTGCAATGTTCCTTGTGCTGGCGGCAGCGCTTTTGCGCGGCTATCCGGTGACTTTTACACTGGCAGGTGTGGCGACGATCTTTGCCGGCATTGGGGCCGTGCTCGGGGCGTTTGATACGGCTCTGCTGGGCGCGCTGTCGCAACGGCTGTTCGGCATCATGACCAACCAGGTGCTGATTGCCATTCCGCTGTTTGTGTTCATGGGTATTGTGCTGGAACGCAGCCGGCTGGCCGAAGAACTGCTGGAGGAGATGGGCAGGCTGTTCGGCACCATGCGTGGCGGCCTGGCCGTATCGGTTGTGGTGGTCGGCACGCTGCTGGCCGCATCGACAGGTATTGTCGGGGCAACCGTCATCACCATGGCCCTGATTGCCTTGCCGGCCATGCTGCGCAATGGCTACTCAAAACGCCTGGCCGCGGGAACCGTATGCACCGCAGGAACCCTTGGTCAGATCATCCCGCCGTCGACACTGCTGATCATTCTGTCAGAGGTGATGTCGTCTGCCTATCAGCAGGCGCAGTTTGAACAGGGCAAGTTCTCGGTTGAGACCATCAGCGTCGGCCAGACATTTTCTGCTGCCCTGTTGCCGGGCCTTGTGCTGGTGGCGCTGTATATCTTCTACATCCTGGTGCTGGCCTGGTTGCGGCCGGAGCGCGCGCCTGCCATGCCGCGCGAGGCCGCCGAACCGGTCAGCACAAAGCAATTGCTGCGCGTGTTGTTGCCGCCGATCTTCCTGATTGTCGCCGTGCTGGGATCGATTGTCGGCGGGGTTGCAACCCCGACCGAGGCGGCCAGCGTCGGTGCGGTCGGCGCATTGTTGCTGGCAACCTATAGCCGCGATGAGGGCAGCCGCAGCGCCAGCCTGCTGGCCATTGCAGCACTTGCCGGTATCGTGGTGCTGGCGTCATCAACATCCATCCGCCTGCAGCGTTCAGATGCCGATATCGGCGTGTGGATGCTGGCGGCAGTCGGCGCAGGCCTGGTGGCAGTGGTGGCCTGGGGTATCTGGCGCGCCGTTCGCCATGCCGCGCGCGAAGGATATCTCGGCGTGATCAACACGCGCACCATGTCCGTCAGTTCGATGATCTTCGGCACCATAATCGGCGCCAGTATTTTCTCTTTGGTATTTCGCGGGCTCGGCGGCGACAAGCGTATTGAACACCTGGTGGAAGCCATGCCCGGCGGTGCCACCGGTGCGCTTGTCTTCGTCATGGTGTTGATCTTCCTGCTTGGCTTCATTCTGGATTTTGTCGAGATATCGGTGATCCTGTTGCCGATCGTGGTGCCGGCGCTGATTGTCATGGGCCATGACCCGATCTGGCTGGCTGTGCTGATTGCCATCAACCTGCAAACCAGCTTCCTGACCCCGCCATTCGGCTTTTCCCTGTTCTATCTGCGCGGCGCGGCCCCGCCGGAGATAACCACCGGCGATATCTATCGCGGCGTGATCCCGTTTATCGCGCTGCAGATGATCGGGGTCTCGCTGATCTGGCTGCTGCCGGGCATCGCGACCTGGCTGCCCGGGGTCATGTTTGGCCGCTAAAATCCGGTGCATTCGACAGGGGATCGATATTCAGACAAAGTAGGGGTATCAAAGGGCAAAAATAATTGGTAATAATATTTTACCAATTTGAATGACCCGTTCTGAATCAGATTGCGTTCAAAGATTCGCAAGCAGATGAACTGGTTGAACGAGCAGGAAGGATGACCCGATATGGAAATGCCGGTCCCGGATCAAAGTGTACTGGAGCGCAAGGCATCCATTGTCGCCAGGCTCGAACAATTGCTGCCCGGTGAGGCGGTGATATCCGACCCCAATGAAACCCGCGCCTACGAATGTGACGCGCTGACCGCCTATCGCTGCCAGCCGCTGGCGGTTGTG
>Ga0316187_10005816_pt1 | contig 10649 bp, 8 predicted proteins | sample CroRivburrow1_MG_FD_204927 | JGI IMG/M metagenome (GOLD analysis project Ga0316187, IMG submission 204927) | Coastal sediment microbial communities from Maine, United States - Cross River worm burrow 1 | ecosystem: Environmental > Aquatic > Marine > Coastal > Sediment | place: USA: Maine...
CAAGGTGATCACCACGCGCAGCTACGACGACCGCCTCGACACCCTCGCCCGGGTGCAGGATGCCGGCATCAACGTCTGTTCCGGCGGCATCGTCGGCATGGGCGAATCGCGCCGCGACCGCGCCGCCATGCTGGTCACCCTGGCCAACCTGCCCGGGCACCCGCAGAGCGTGCCGATCAACCTGCTGGTGCAGACCGAGGGCACGCCGATGTTCGGCAACGACAGACTCGATCCGCTGGAATTCGTGCGCACGATTGCCGTCGCGCGCATCCTCATGCCCACCTCGATGGTGCGCCTCTCCGCCGGCCGCGAAGAGATGCCCGAATCGATACAGGCGCTGTGCTTCCTCGCCGGCGCCAACTCCATGTTCGTCGGCCCCAAGCTGCTGACCACGCCCAACCCGAGCCGCGATCGCGACCTGACGATGATGAACAAGCTCGGCCTGCGGCCGATGCCCCTGGGCGGCGCCGAACAGCAGAACGGCCTGTCCGTCGAGGTGCTCGAGGTGGCGGAAAAAGGCGCCGGCTGTGGCGGCAACTGCGCTTGCCATTGAACCGCGCCGGACACACGCTCTGAACCCACCGGCTTGAACCGCACACTCGACCGGCGCGCGCGCCAGCGACTCGATGAACTCGCGCGCCAGCAACAGCTGCGCAGCCTGCGCGTCCAGCAGCGTCGCGGCGGGCCGGTCAACTTTTCCGCCAACGACTACCTCGGCCTCAGCCGCCACCCGCTGCTCATCGAGCGCGCCTGCGACTGGGCGCGCGAGTGGGGCGCCGGCGCCACCGCCTCGCGGCTGGTCTGCGGAACCCTGCCACTGCACCAGCGGATCGAGGCGCAGCTCGCCGCGGCCAAAGGCAGCGAAGCCGCGCTACTGTTCAACGCCGGATTCCAGGCCAACGCCGGGGTGCTCGCCACCCTGTTGCAGCCGGAGTTGCTCGGCGCGCACCAGCCCTTGGTTTTCGCCGACAAACTGATCCACGCCAGCATGTACCAGGGGCTCGCCGCCGCCGGCGTGGCGCCGATCCGTTTCCAGCACAACGACTGCGCGCATCTGCGCAGGCTGCTGGAGAAGCGCGCCGGCGAGCCGGGCCAGCGCTTCATCCTCGTCGAGAGCGTCTACTCGATGGACGGCGACATCGCCCCGCTGGCCGGGCTGCGCGCGCTGGCCGCGGAGTTCGACTGCTTCCTCTACGCCGACGAGGCCCACGCCACCGGCGTGCTCGGCGATGGCGGCTGGGGGCTGTGCAAGGGCGGCGACACGGATCTGCTCATGGGCACCTTCTCCAAGGCGCTCGGCGGCTTCGGCGCCTACGTCTGCTGCTCCGCCGCGCTGCGCGACTACCTGGTCAACCGCTGCGCCGCCTTCATCTACGCCACCGCCCTGCCGCCCGCCGTGCTCGGCGCCATGGACGCGGCGCTGGAGCTGGTCCCGCAGCTCGATGCCGAGCGCGCCCGACTGCGCCGCCACGGCCAGCGGCTGCGCCACCGCTGCACCGAGCTGGGGCTGGATACCGCCGGCTCCGAGACGCAGATCGTGCCGATCCTGCTCGGCGACGCCGGGCGCACTCTGGCGGCGGCGCAGACGCTGCTCGACCGCGGCCTGCTGGGCATCGCCATCCGCCCGCCGACGGTGCCGCCGAAATCCGCGCGCATCCGCCTCGCCCTGTCCGCCGCGCACAGCGCTGGAGAACTCGACCGGCTCTGCGACGCGTTGGCGGAGATCGCCTGAAATGGCCGCCGTGCAGTGCCTCTTCGTCCACGGCTGGGGCTACGACCGCGACTTCTGGGTGCCGCTGGCCGCGTGCCTGGCCGCGCGCATGCCCGGCGAGCAGCACTTCGTCGACCTGGGCTTTCGCGGCCGGCCGCAGACGCCACGGCTCGACCCGGCCCAGGCGCGCATCGCCATCGGCCACTCGCTGGGCTTCCCGTGGCTACTGCGCGAAGAGATCGCCTGCCAAGCGCTGATCGCCATCAACGGCTTCAGCCGTTTCACCGCCGCCGACCACTGGCCGGGCGTGCCGCCGCGCCCGCTGGCGCGCATGCGCAGACAGTTCGCCCGCCAGCCGCGGGCGGTGTGGGCGGACTTCCGCGCCCGCTGCGGCGACGTCGCAGACGATGGCGACACGGATTTCGACCTGGCGCGCATGGCCCAGGGCCTCGACTGGCTGGCCGAATGGGATCTGCGCGATGCACGCCTGCCGGGCTCGAGCCCGGTGCCGACGCTGGCGCTGGCCGGGGAGGCGGATCAGATCGTGCCGCCGGCGCTGAGCCGCGCGAGCTTCGCCCGGCCCGGCTGCAGGTTGCACTGGCGCGCCGGCGGCGACCATCTGCTGCCGCGCTCGGCGCCGCACTGGTGCGCGCAACGCATCGCCGGGCACATCGCCGCGCACCTCAACACAAGCGGCGCCGAACGGCGATGAGCCGCAAGCGCGATATCGCCGCGCGTTTCGGCAGCGCGACGGCCAGCTACGACCACCACGCGCAAGCCCAGCGCCACGCCGCCGACGCGCTGCTGGCGCGCCTCGACGCGGCGCTCGCCGGGCGCGCACCGCGCCGCGCGCTGGAGTTCGGCTGCGGCACCGGCTACCTCAGCCGCGGCCTGTTGGCGCGCTGGCCGGACTGCGACTGGTTGATCAGCGATATCTCGGCGGCGATGCTGGCCAGCTGCCACCAACGGCTCGGCACGACGCGTGGCCGGCCGCCGCGCTTCGCGGTGCTCGACGCCGAGCACCCCCAGCTGTCGACTGGCGACGGCGACGGCTTCGAGCTGATCGCCTCCAGCCTGGCCTTCCAGTGGTTCGAGCGACCGGGCGACGCGCTGGCGCGGCTCTACGCCCTGCTCACCCCCGGCGGACGCTTGGCGATCGCCACCCTCGGTGCCGACAGTTTCGCCGAGTGGCACGCCAGCCACCGCGCCCTCGGCTTGCCCTGCGGCGTGCCCGCGTACCCGGATGAAGCCGCGCTAACCGCGCTGCTGCCGGCGGCTGGGCGCGCCTCGCTGAGCGCCGAGCGGCACGTGATCCGCTACCGCGACGGGCGCGATTTCCTGCATGCGCTGAAGGGCATCGGCGCCGCTCTGCCCGGCGCCGGCTATCGCAGCCTGCCCGCCGGCACGCTGCGCCGCCTGCTGCGCCACTTCGACCGCGGCGAGACGCAGATCACCTATCACCTGCTCTACCTGCTGCTGGAGAAACCGCGATGAGTGAGACAGATGCGCCGCCGGCCTACTTCGTCGCCGGCACGGATACCGATATCGGCAAGAGCGTGGCCAGCGCCTGGCTGCTGCGCCGCCTTGATGCCGACTACTGGAAGCCCATCCAGTCCGGGCTGGAGGAGATCGACGGTGAGCTGGGCGGCGATACGGAGCGCGTCCGCGCGCTGGCCGGGTGGCCGGCCGCGCGCTGCCACGCGCCGACCTACAGCCTGCGCGCGCCCATGTCGCCGCACGCCTCGGCGGCGCTGGAGGATGTGCAAATCAGCCTCGATGCCTTCGCCCTGCCGCAGACCGGGCGGGCGCTGATCGTCGAGGGCGCCGGCGGCCTGCTGGTGCCGCTCAACGAGCGCGAGCTGCTCATCGATCTGATGGCGCAGCTGGCGCTGCCGGTGCTGCTGGTGGCGCGTTCGGGGCTGGGCACCATCAACCACACGCTGCTCTCGCTGGCGGCGCTGAGCCAGCGCGGGCTGGACTGTGCGGGGGTGATCATGATCGGCGAGCGGCACGCCTCGAACCGCGCCGCCATCGAGCACTACGGCGGCGTGCGGGTGATCGCCGAGATCCCGCCGCTGGCGCCGCTGAATGCCGCGGCGCTGGATGGGATCGAGCTGCGCGCAGCGCTCTGAGCGGCGCGGCGGCCGGAGGATCTGCTCAGGCGCAGGCGAAGCCGGCGCGCGCCGAGGACAGCTTGTCGCCGCCGGTGTCGCCGCCGGGCACCGCCGCGCGGCCGCGCAACAGCTCTTCGTGCAGGGCGAGGAATTCCAGCGTCAGGCGGTGGGTGGGGGCGAGGTGGATCAGCGGCAGGCAGTGCTGGTGAGATTCGCGCATTTTCACCGAGGCGCACAGCCGCGAAGCGAACACCGGCAGGGCGTCGGCGCGCAGATCCTCGACCAACCTGTGGGGCAGGTTGGCGCGCTGCTGGTACTGGTTGACGACGATGCCGTCGAGCTGCAGCAGCGGGTTGTGGTCGATGCGTGTCTCGACGATGTTGTCCAGCAGGCTGTACAGGGCGCGGCGGGCGAAATCGTCGCAGTCGAAGGGCACGATCACCCCGTGTGCGGCGATCAGCGCCGACAGGCTGAAGAAATTGAACGCCGGCGGCGTGTCGATGTAGATGGCGTCGAAATCCTCGTACAGCCTGCCCACCGCGTCGCGCAATTTGTAGATTTTGTGGCGCGCCGCCAGCTTGCCCTGCAGGTGATCCAGCTCGGCTGCGGCCGGCATCACCTGCAGGCGCTCGTAGGGGCTGTCGAGCAGATACTGGTACAGATCATCGTTGGCGGGCACGTAGCGCGGCTCCAGTGCGCGCTCAAAGAAAGCCAGCACACCGCTGTCGCCGCTGTAGCGATCGCCGAGCAGGTACTGGCTGCTGTTGGCTTGCGGATCGAGGTCGATGAGCAGTGTGCGCCTGCCCTGATGCGCGCTGATTGCGGCGAGGTTGGCGGCGATACTGGACTTGCCAACCCCCCCCTTCTGGTTGTAGATCGCACGTCGCATGCTGGACCTCCGCGTGGGGTCTTGGCGGTGTGGAATCGGCCGCCGCCGGCCGCCGGATCGGCGGCGCTGGCGGCGACGGATACCCGCCGGATGGCGGCAACTTTTAACATGATCCTGACGGGCATGTCAGCAATTCGGCAGAAATAGCGCCAACGATTTGGTTTATGTGTCTGTTTTATGGCGCATGCTGGCGCAGTCATAGCTTGCCATTTGGCAAGTCACCCGACGCAATCGCGACACACACCGCAGGCCACCGCTAAGAATTCGGATTTTTTTGTGAGTATCTAGGGAATCTCCGCGCACACAACCGAGGTGCCTGTGGGAATACACGAGAATTCGAGCGCGGCGCTGACGCCGTAGTCGCGAAAAGGCCATTTCCAAAGGCGCCCCGCAATCGGTGCGGGCCGCGAAGTGCAGAGCCCGCCCCGGCGGCTCGGTCCGACGCCGCCCCGCTCATCGCTATCCTCTGTGCCGTACCGTTCGATCCGCACAGGCCTGCGCGAAGCCGGGAATTGTGGGAAAATTCTCCGCTTTTGCCGTCGCCGGACGCCAGCCGCACATGCCGCAAACCTCGCCATCGCCCGACTCCCCACAACCAGTGCCGCAGCCGCTCGACGCAGCGCCAGCCAGCCCGGTACTGGCCGAACCGCCAGCCAGCGCGCACCACTGGGGCCAGCTGTACGGCTGCGCACCGGCGCTGGCCATCGCCGAGGCGGCGCAGCGCCACGCCTCGCTGACTCTAGTGGTGGTGCCCGGCATGGCCGAGGCACTGGCGCTGGAGCAGGCACTGCGCTTCTTCACCGGCGGCGCGCTGCCGGTGCTCGGCCTACCCGACTGGGAGACCCTGCCCTACGACCGCTTCTCGCCGCATCAGGACATCGTCTCGCAACGCCTGGAGACCCTGTATCGCCTGCCGCACACCGCCCGCGGCATCCTGCTGCTGCCGGTGTCCACCCTGTTGCAGCGGCTGGCGCCGCCGAGCTTCCTCGACGGCCAGGTGCTGCTGGTGCGCCGCGGCGAGAGGCTCTCCCGCGAGGCGCTGCGCGAGCGCCTGGCGCGCGCCGGTTACCGCCGCGTCGAGCAGGTGCTGGAGCACGGCGAGTACGCCCTGCGCGGCTCGCTGCTGGATCTGTTCCCCATGGCCAGCGAGACGCCGCTGCGGCTGGATTTCTTCGACGACGAGCTGGAGTCCATCCGCAGCTTCAGCGCCGACGACCAGCGCAGCATCGAGCAGGTCGACGAGGTGCGCCTGCTGCCGGCGCATGAATTCCCCTTCAACGACGAGGCCATCGCCACCTTCCGCGCCGCCTTCCGCGAGCAATTCCCGCCCGAGGCGCGCAACAGCCCGCTGTACCGCGACGTCAGCAACGGCCTGCTGCCGACCGGCATCGAGTACTACCTGCCGCTGTTTTTCCAGCACGGCGAGGAAGCGCCGGGCGCCGCCCTCGCCTGCCTCGCCGACTACCTGCCGGCGGGCGCGCAGATCCTCGCCGCAGAGGGCTGCGCGGACGCCGCGGCGCAATTCTGGGAGCAGCTCGAAGCGCGCCACGAGGAGCGGCGCCACGATATCGAGCGGCCGATTCTGCCGCCGGCGGCGCTGTATCAGTCGATCGACGAGGGGCTGGCGCCGCTGCGCGCCGCTGCGGCGGTGCAGCTGGGCAGTTTTGAACGCGACGGCGCCGATGTCTGCAATTTCGCCACCGCGGCGCCGGGCAGCTATCCGGTGCAGGCGCGCGCCGAATCTCCGCTGCAGTTGCTCAAGCACTTTCTCGCCGATTTTGACGGCAGCGTATTGCTCAGCGGCGAATCCGCCGGGCGCCGCGAAGCGCTCTCCGAGCTGCTCCACGACAACGGTCTGCGACCGCGGCCGGTGGCGGGCTGGACGGAGTTCGTCGCCGCCGCGGCAAGAGGCGATGGCGACGCGGCCGGGCCAGGCGGCGGACGCCGCCTGTATCTCGCCGCGGCGCCGCTGGACAGCGGCCTGCTGGCGCCGCAGACGCGCCTCGGCCACGGCCTGGCCATCATCTGCGAGAGCCAGCTGCTCGGCGAGCGCGCCCGGCAGACGCGCCGCGCGAGGCGCGACACGCGCGACGCGGATGCGATCATCCGCAACCTCACCGATCTGTCCATCGGCGCGCCGGTGGTGCATATCGACCACGGCGTCGGTCGCTACCAGGGGCTGGTGCGGCTGGATGTGGGCGGCGTCGAAGCCGAATTCCTGATGCTCGAATACGCCGGCTCGGACAAGCTCTACGTGCCGGTCAGCGCGCTGCAGGCCATCTCCCGCTACACCGGCGCCAGCGAGGAGGGTGCGCCGCTGCACAAGCTGGGTGGCGAGCAGTGGATGCGAATCAAGCGCAAGGCCGCGGAAAAGGCCCGCGACGTGGCCGCCGAACTGCTGGAAATCCACGCCCGCCGCGCCGCGCGGCGCGGCCACGCCTTCCCCGCGCGGTCCGGCAACTACGACGACTTCGCCGCCAACTTCCCCTTCGAGGAGACGCCGGACCAGGCGCAGGCCATCGACGCGGTGCTCGCCGATATGCGCCGCGAACAGCCGATGGACCGCGTGGTCTGCGGCGACGTCGGCTTCGGCAAGACCGAGGTCGCCATGCGCGCGGCCTTCGCCGCGGTGGACGGCGGCAAGCAGGTGGCGGTGCTGGTGCCCACCACCCTGCTCGCCCAGCAGCACCACAACAACTTCTCCGACCGCTTCGCCGACTGGCCGGTGCGCGTCGAATCGCTGTCGCGCTTTCGCAGCAAGGCGCAGCAGGACGCGGTGCTGGCCGCGCTGAAGGCCGGCCGGGTGGACATCGTCATCGGCACCCACAAGCTGCTGCAATCGGGCATCGACTTCGCCAATCTGGGCCTGGTGATCGTCGACGAGGAGCACCGCTTCGGCGTGCGCCACAAGGAGCGACTGAAGGCGCTGCGCGCCGAGGTGGACCTGCTGACGTTGACCGCGACGCCGATCCCGCGGACGCTGAACATGAGCCTCTCGGGGCTGCGCGACCTGTCGATCATCGCCACCCCGCCGGCGCACCGCCACGCCATCAAGACCTTCGTCGGCGAGTGGAGCGATCAGCAGATCCGCGAGGCCTGCCAGCGCGAGCTGTCGCGCGGCGGCCAGGTGTACTTTCTGCACAACGAGGTCAAATCCATCGAGCGCACTGCGCGGCAGATCGAAGAGATCGTCCCCGAGGCCAGCGTGCGCTTCGCCCACGGACAGATGCGCGAAAGCGAGCTGGAATCAGCGATGCTGAATTTCTACCACCAGCGCTTCAACGTGCTGGTGGCGACCACGATTATCGAATCCGGCATCGACATCCCCACCGCCAACACCATCATCATCAACCGCGCCGACAAGCTCGGCCTGGCCCAGCTGCACCAGCTGCGCGGCCGCGTCGGGCGCAGCCACCACCGCGCCTACGCCTACCTGCTGGTGCCGCCCAGATCGCTGATCACCGCGGATGCGCAGAAGCGCCTCGAAGCCATCGAATCGCTGGAGGATCTCGGCGTCGGCTTCACCCTGGCGACCCACGATCTGGAGATCCGCGGCGCCGGCGAGCTGCTCGGCGAAGGTCAGAGCGGGCAGATTCACGAGATCGGCTTCACCCTCTACAGCGAGCTGCTGGATCGCGCCGTGAAGGCCCTCAAGCGCGGCGAGCTGCCCGACACCGACGCCACACAGGCCGGCGCCACCGAGGTCGAGCTGCAACTGCCGGCGCTGCTGCCCGACGACTATGTGCCCGATGTACACAACCGGCTGATCCTCTACAAGCGCATCGCCAGCGCCGCCGACGATGCCGCGCTGCGCGAGCTGAAGGTGGAGCTGATCGACCGCTTCGGCCTGCTGCCGGAGGCCAGTAAGACCCTGTTCGAGGTCAGCGCGCTGAAGCTGCGCTGCGAGGCGCTGGGTATCCGCAAGCTGGAGGCCGGGGCGCGCGGCGGGCGCCTGCTGTTCACCGCGCGGCCGCGCTTCGAGCCGATTGCGCTGATCCGCCTGGTGCAGACCGAGCCGACCGCATATCGCTTTGACGGTGGCGATGTATTACGCTTCAGCGCCGATCTGGCCGAGCCCGCCGCACGCCTGGAATTTCTCGACCGATTGCTGGCGCGCTTCGAGGCCGAGCCGCTGGTGGAAGCCGACGCATGAAACAGCTCTCCCGCATACCCGCCGCCGCGCTGCTCGCCGGCCTCATCGCCACCGCGAATCTGCTCGCCCCGGCCGCGCCGGCGCTGGCCGCGGAAGACGAACAGCGCATCTACGACATCGAAGTGGTGATCTTCGCCAACCGCGATGTGCCGCGCGGCAACAACGTCTGGGAGCGCCAGATGCTGGTGCCGGATCTGCACGACGCCGTCGGCCTCGACGGCGGCCCGGCTTCCCGGGCGGACTTCATCGCCCTCGGCGACGAGGGATTGCGTCTGCTCGCCGAAGCGGAAATGCTCCGCCGCTCCTCGCGCTATGACCTGCTGCTGCACCGCGCCTGGCGCCAGCCGGGGCTGCCGCGCGAGTCGCGTATCGCCGTGGAAATGCACGCCGGCCAGCCCATCGAAGCCTGGGTCAAAGTGCCCAGCGCGGCCGACGCGGCGCTGCCCATGGCGGATGCCGAAGTGGCCGCGGGCAATCTGCCCGCCGTCGCCGACCAGCCACCGGAAGCCGCGGACGCCGGCAACCAGCCGGTGCTGCTGGCCAGCGACTCGCCACCGGCCTACAACGCCGGCCAATTCGGCGGCGGCGCCAACTACGCGCGCAGCAGCACCGCCGAGCTGAACGGCAGCATCGCCATCGGCCTCGGCCGCTACCTGCACGCGCACACAGATCTGGTCTACACCGAGCCGGCGCCGCCGCAGCGCGCCCCGCAGAGCGCCACCGACACGCTGTTCGCCCAGCAGCTGCCGGCCTGGCAGAGCCATCGGGTACGCGACCACCGGCGCATGCGCAGTCGCGAACTGCACTACCTCGACCACCCCAAGCTGGGCGTGCTGATCCTGATCACCCCCTACGAGGCGGAATCCGCTGCCGGCGACTGAAACCCGCGACGCCCGTTGGCGAAGGCCCAGCTGTGGCCGCCGCGATTCAGCGACGATTCAGCCGCGCGCACCCAGACTGTCCCCCAACGACCGCCACCGCGGTTTCATCGGGAGACAAAAGATGCGCCACGCCAAGCTTCAGCGAATCACCCGCCGCGCCTGCGGCGCCGCATTCGCCGCCCTGCTGCTGATCACCACCGGCACCGCCCAGGCCGGTCGCGGCCACGGCCACAACAGTGAAGACTGGGCGCGCGTCACCCACGTCGAGCCGATCTACCGCACGGTCACGGTGAGCGAGCCGCAACGCGAGTGCTGGACCGAGGAGGTGCACCACGCCGGCCACGGCAGCACCGGCGGAACCATCATCGGCGGCCTCATCGGTGGCGTTATCGGCCATCAGGTGGGCCGGCGCATCAATCGCGGCCGCGGCCGCCACGCCGCCACCGTCGCCGGAGCGGTGATCGGCGCGGCGGTCGGCCACGGCCACAACAGTCGCCACGGCGGTGGCTACGTCGACTACGAGAAGCGCTGCCAGACGAGCACGGTGAGCCACACCGAGGAGCGCCTCGACGGCTACCGCGTCAGCTACCGCTATCGCGGCCGGGACTACACCACGCACACCAGCGAGCATCCCGGCCGGCGCATCCGCGTGCGCGTACAGCTCACCCCGCTGGTGCACTGATCGACAGATCGAAACGCGGTGCCGTGCCGGGTCTGCACAAGTGCGCAGCACTGCCCTATGCTGTGCCACCACGACACGCACACCGCCGGGATGCCATGACCACCGCCACGCCAGCCACACTCTCCCGCGCCACCGGCGCCGTCGCCCGCCTGGCCATTGCGCTGGCACTGTGCCTGGGGCTGCTCGGCGGCGGCACCGCCGAGGCGCTGACCCCGCCGG